>Ga0208321_1000050_pt1 | contig 152075 bp, 130 predicted proteins | sample June2015DPH_4_15_FD_184692 | JGI IMG/M metagenome (GOLD analysis project Ga0208321, IMG submission 184692) | Peatland microbial communities from SPRUCE experiment site at the Marcell Experimental Forest, Minnesota, USA - June2015DPH_4_150... | ecosystem: Environmental > Terrestrial > Soil >...
CATCAGAAGTCTGCTGCACAGAATAGCCAACATCATCGTTCGCGCCACCATACGTTTTGCTCCATTGCATGTTCCCGCTCGCATCCGTCTTAACAAGATAAACATCACAGCCACCTGAACCATAGGACATGGTCTCTCCCGCGATTACGTACCCGCCATCAGAAGTCTGCTGCACAGAATAGCCAACATCATCGTTCGCGCCACCATACGTTTTGCTCCATTGCATGTTCCCGCTCGCATCCGTCTTAACAAGATAAACATCACAGCCACCTGAACCATAGGATGTAGTCAACCCTGCAATCACGTATCCACCATCCGGAGTCACGGCCACAGAATTACCTTCATCCCAGCCGCTTCCACCATACCATTTTTGCCATTGCATGTTCCCGCTCGCATCCGTCTTAACAAGGTAAACATGACCGTTGAAACCAGGACCATAGGATGTAGTCCAGCCTGCAATCACGTATCCACCATCCGGAGTCACGGCCACAGAATAACCAAAGTTGTTACCGCTTCCACCATACGTTTTGCTCCATTGCATGTTCCCGCTCGCATCCGTCTTAACAAGATAAACATCACCATAAACATTACCATAGGATTCAGTCAACCCTGCAATCACGTACCCACCATCCGGAGTCACGGCCACAGAATCACCTTCATCCCAGCCGCTTCCACCATACGTTTTGCTCCATTGCATGTTCCCGCTCGCATCCGTCTTAACAAGATAAACATCAGCCGTATTACCCGAATTGGAGGTTGCAAGCCCTGCGAATATGTATCCGCCATCTGGGGTCAACTGCACAGAACGCCCACTGCCGTTGCCTAATTTTGTTTGGAATGCGGTTGCATACGTGGCGTTGACGTAGTATTCTGGAATGGTACTGACGTTGTCGGCTGCGGCTATTTGAATGTAGTATATTGTTGGCTGTAAGAGTACTGAGATTTTGCAGAAGCCATCTGCGCCTCCGTGCCCGGTGACGTTGGATGCTATCTGAGTCAAGTTTACATAGTAAAGCGACATGCTTATACTCACAAAAGTTCCATAGGCGCATATGACTGCGTTGGAATAGTAGTCAATTCTTAACTCCAGCCAATCGTTGTCTCCACTGGGGTAGATGCTATGCGTCTGCGTCTCACGCATCCTTAACACGTGAGCTTGCGTGTAGTCATTGTCCGGTTCGTAAGAATCTACTGTAGCGTCAGCATTCGCGCTGTTTGGCCTGAGCATCATAAAGGTACTGACGACTAGAATGCCAATCAAAATGATTGCAAAGCTGCTTTCTTTGTTCATTTCTTCTTTCACCCTTGTTTTCTCGAGTGTGTCGAAAACCTAAGAAATTTAACAGAAGAGCAGTTATGGTCACTGAGATATTCACTGTTCTTCATTTTTCTTTTTTCTCCATCCCGATTTCTTCTCTTTTTCACTCTCTTTCTGCCCGTTAATTAGTGCACGGGCTATGAGAGTTCCAACGTAATCAGCGTTGGCTTTCCTGTTTTGTTCTCAGAATGAAAACATCTGCCCGTTTGCTTTGGTGATTATTGCCCAACTGCAGATGCAATCTCATGTGACTCTTGTTTGTCGTTTCTTGTATATATGATTTACCAAAAGAGAAACATGTCAGCAAATTGCCAAGAAATCTATGGAGACGATGCAAATGAAAAAATTTCATTTTCGCTTGCCAAGTTCTTTCGCTACATATGACGGTCGGCGAATGACTAGAACTAGCTGTTACAATACCAGCTGCTATTCTCAGTTCTTTGAGAACTTTTTCTGTAAGTGTTCTGGATCAAAGCCAGCAGTTTGTTTATTCTTGCTGCTCACCACCACTCATTATCACCTAATCTTGGAATTGGTCGTTTTTGGTTCATACTTATATCCCTTGAGTTTTGCTACTTCAACCCCTTGGACATTTGAACCGGACATGGAGACTGGATTAACCAACGTGACCATTGAAAGTAATACCACACTTTACTTCTCGGTTTCAACCTTTTCATCACCGAATTCGTCAAGCTTTAGTTAACCCACATGCGATTCTATTCTTCCTTCAATTTGGAATTAGTTGCGCTGGCGGTACGTTTGACTGTTATGTAGTCTTCCTAAACGCATTTCCATTCTTTTGCGAGGAAGTGCGTATGGTCACTCCTAGGCTCAGGGCGCGCTACTTCTAAGCGTGTTCCTTTCCTCTGCGAATCCTATGCAGTCGGCTTTCCTCTGTCTGTACATGGTGGAGAGTGTTGGAACATAAACCTCTTGTTCATGAAGCTCAACCTAACTTCTATCAAACTTCGGCAAGTTGCGGCTGAACCTAGAGAACTGGGTTCTAGTAGTAGTATCTTATCGTCACGGCTATAGTCACTCCATCGGACAAGTTTGTGTTGCCCACTCTGATTTCTATGTTGGGAGCGGGAAGAGCTGGAAAAACTGCTGTTCCGTTTGTGCCTACAACTATTTGATTGTCGTAGTCAACGCCATACCATGAGGAGTAGGTCACTCGAACGTATGCATTTGTGGTGTTCGACTCAACGTGAACCTTGATGTACCCCGCATAGTTCGCCCCGCCATAGGTTGCTCCTCTTATGGCCCACGTTGTGTAGGAGTTTGCCTGCTGCGGCATCGTTTCGCCCCCAGCCCACTCTGTGTACTTAGTCAAGTTGGCCACACTGTTGAGATCGTTGACTGTATCGTTGAGATTGCTAAGTTGGCTTTTTAGATTTGTGACTTGAGAGTTTAGGGAAGATATTTGTGAGTTCAAAGATTCTATCTGAGTATTCTTGGTCCCTATGATGCTGTCTTTGCCACTAGTTATCGACGTATAGTGTGCAATCGCTCCAACTAAGCCAACTACTAGAATGACGCAGACTGTTCCCAGAGCAATAACGGCCTTTCTGACCACAACTTTCTTTTCGCTCGTTCCTCAACCCTCAAGATCTTGATGACAAACGATAATATAAGACCTACCTGAATGATTTAATAGACCTAACTTCTCAGTTCCCCACCACAGCATTCTGAATTGAGTTTCTTAAGACTAACCCAATGATAGACCAATCATCGAAATCCAAGCATTTCGCCCTAGACTTTCCAGCATTGCATAATTCTTGGAAACGATTGCTTGATTTCACTGATTTTACCGACCAAATCGGGGTGAGTGCTGCTTTTGAAGGATTCGCAGATTCGATAGTGCCAGCGGCTCTTTTCGCCGCGGCGGAGGGGATAGGGAAATCGTATGTTCTTCCAATGGCCAATGCTATGTATAACGCATGGATCGCCGCCGGATATACGGCGGTTTTCTACACGCAGCTCAACCTATTGGTTTCAATATGGCGCCATCCTTTTCAGCAAACACTTTCGATCTGACATATGCGAGCGAGGGAGCGAGTGTATATGGTGCGCTAGACATAGCAGGGTACTTCTACGACACGAATACATACCTGTATAGGAGAGGTGAGCTTTTCACGACAGAAGAGGAGCTTGCAGGATTGAAGAGTCAAGCTGACCAAGCACGCTAGTGCTCAAGATTGGCAGGCAGAACTTCAACAGATTCAGAAGGATGCAGCAGGTCTGGCGAATTCAGCTGATCCTGACGGTTTATCCTTCAGCTTTTGGTTCCCTGTCCCGATCAGTTATTTGCTTGTAACGTCGTCAGGAAATGGCTTCGCTGTCGAGATAAACTCAACAAGCGCGACATTGTCGCAAGGCAACCATTCGTTCACAGTGCAGAATGGCAATTGATCAATCAACTTTGAGAATTCGTTTAACCTAAGCGATTCAGAAGGTTGCTCTTACTTAGTCATAGTTGATCCCCCTAGAGGCGTAGCATCGCTTGAGGCCCAACAGGTCAGCAACATTTCCATTGTGACTTTCCAACCTACCGAAAACACCAGTATCAACGTAATCCAAGTAGAACAAGTACAGTCTTCCAGCTTGACGTTCATCTTAAGTGACGATGTAGCGGTTGTCGACGTCACACCGTATCGTAATTGGGTATACGAAGGCTGGTCAGTGAACATAAACGTCACAGTTGCTAATCTGGGGAACTTCACGGAAAATGCGACTTTAGACCTCTACTATAACTTAACTGCAGGCAGCAAAATCGGTACAGAAACGGTCAGCTTATCTCCAAACGAAACCGAAACATTGACCTTCACTTGGAACACAACGGGCATCAAACCTGGCCTTAGCTGCGCTATAACAGCCAACGCAACAATCCCATTCGACAGCAACATGAACCAACAACCTGTTTGAAAGCCCAATCAAGATTGAGGTGAGGATTCTGGGCGACATTAGCGGCGACGGAAAAGTTGACGGCAAAGACCTAACCCTGGTAGCGTCGTCTTTCGCATCTTACGGTCCGGACTATCTGTATCCGAGCTCACCACCGTCTCCAAAATGGAATCTGGACTGTGACATAAACGGCGACGGCAAAGTTGACGGCAAAGACATCGTGCTGGTCGCTCGAAACTTCGGGAAATGAACTCTCTTTAACACCCTTTTTTTCTTCAAACGTGCGAGTTTGACCCAGTCCATGCATTGTGGACGTTGCAGTGGCATTGAACAGTCCTATGGGGAATTGAGAAAACCACGTATATACTATAGAATCGGTTTGCCCTGGTTTCCATAGGACAATCTAAGCATGCTAAGACGTTGGTGCAAGAGCGTGTGCAAGACGGCAAAATCGTTGCGTTCGCTCAGCGCGAGATTTAGTATTCTTCCTTCTTCCAGACGTTGTACGGGCATTGTCTCCAGCAGTATGTGCTGCTTTTGTAAATGCAGTCCTGACATTCGAGTCTGTCAAACCGTCTACGCTTGCTCATAAACAGACTTCAATACTCTAATGAACTTCTTTCTCATTAAGTCTTGGATCTTGCGCGCGCGACAATAATTAGCCAATAACCGTGTTTGGGTCAGGTGCTCTTCTCCTTATTATTCTCAGGGCAACGACTACAGGTATTCCGTGATTCTTATAAGGAATGCCATCAATAGTCAAGACTGTTTCGTCCAATTCCTTATAGTTCATTATCTTGAAGCAGTCCTCGTATGTGTAGACACGAATCGCCCCATCACCTTCTAGATAGAGAACCACTGTATTCTCTTCTTTTCTGACGTCTGTGCACCGCCCACAAACCCTTATGGGGTGAAGCTTATCTCTAATGGCCCTTTGAAGGAATCGCTCAAAACTCTCATAGGAATAGGGATTATGCATTTTCGTTATCTTATCACTGATCTTGCGTATCAAAGAGTCGAGTGCTTCGTCGTCAATGAATGCACCAAGTCCTACAAGTTCGAAAAAGATCTTCTTAATGGTGTTCAATACAACACTTTTCTTCTCTACTAGGTACACGGTATCGCCTAGTGTGATCATTCTTTTCGATTCCGCATTCGCAGTCTCCATTACATAGTTAACACCATATTTCGGATCAAACTGTCTGGCAATTGTTCCGTTAACGAAATTTCGGACTTGCGTGAATAGCCTCTGGAACCCAGGAAAAGAAAGATAGAATTCCTTCTGACTCTCAACTTCCTCAGATAGTGAAACATCCAACCCTCTACTTGTCTTCTCCAACTTGATTGCATTCGCGCTTTTGAATTGCATGAAATGATTTATGAATGTCTTTGAAAGCGGGTTCACCTTGGCCTTTGTTGTCTCAGCCGCGATGTCAACATTTTCTGCATCATTCAGAGAATCTAGTGAACAAACGTCTATCTCATGTGCGTCAACGCCGTATTTGTCCCAACAAAAAATCTCGCATAAGTCTCCCAAGAATGCAGCATAGCTTTTATGCATTCCGAGGCTTTTTAGAGCTAACAAGACGATCAGAATATCAAACGGAGGACTCTCGTCAGTTGGCGTTGATCGCCCTTACTAATTATAAATCATGCGAGATATATTTAAATATTAACTCTCATTTAGGTCTGATCTCGCGTATAATAATAATGATGCGAGAATACCGTAAAAACCGAGTGCAGCTTTTTCTGACAGTAACGATTAGCGGGAAGGCTTAATCGTGGGCAAGGCACGCAGCTATCATCTCCCCCCAGATCGTGAGCCTAATTCTTTTCTCTCGGTTTATTTTCTCAACAACTATCATTCCGTACTTCTCCAATCCGTCAAGAATTCTGCCCAATTTCATATAATTCTTCTTTTCTCTTGACATCTTAAGCTCATCCAAAAGGTTTGAGAGACCATCTAAAGTTCCGCTTGCCTTAGATACTGTCAACAATATGTCCGCAGCATTACTCTCTCTCAAATCCTCCACAGGAATTGAACGGATAGTCGGAAGCTCAATCGAATCACCGCCTTCGTCAGTGACAACGTTCTTAGGGTATTGTTCTGGTTCCAGAGGTTTCTTGGCCTTGGTGTAGAAAAGCTTAATGTTCTTGTGTATGGTAGCCATGGCTAATATTGAGATTTCGGGGATCTCTGGAACTGAAGTTAAGTCTATCCATATTTCTGGAGAACTGACATTTTTGGAAACATCAGCAATAGCCGAATCCAAGTCCTCGAAGAAATCTCTATAGTTCTCAAAGTTGCAAGGTAACACTTTGATCTGTTTTTCATAGAAGAAGCCTATCTTTTCCGTAATTTCTTTGGCGTTGCGTTCCGTGCATTCGACCCAAACGTTGCCCTTCTCACCTTTAGCAACCAAGAGGTAGATCCATTCAGGTTTCAGCCATTTGACGCCCTTCAAAACCCTATTCTTGTAGATACCTACTGGCGATACCAGTACTCTTGTCATACGCTTTAATCCTTCTATTCACGCATTATTTGCAGCGGTCTATACAGTATTGTCAATGTCTTATTAAACATTACCTTAAGGAAACGACATATTATTTAATGACGGATTACTATATTTTCTTAGTAGAAGACATGAAAAAGGAGCAACATCATATGGCACCGCTGCAAGAACAACCACAATTTGAGGCCAAGAAGGTGATACAGCTTTCTAGGAATGCCCTCGAAGTTCTCAGAGCAAGATATCTACTAAAAGATGAGAAAGGAAACACTGCTGAAACACCAGAGGAGATGTTTCGAAGAGTTGCCAGTAGTGCGGTACAAGCCGAGTTTTTGTATGACCAGAAAACCGACATTGCAGGTTTGGAGGCAGACTTCTACAAAATGATGGCAAGCCTTGAATTTTTGCCCAATTCTCCAACGATGATGAACGCAGGTACAATGCTAGGGCAGCTCTCAGCGTGTTTTGTGTTGCCAGTTAGTGATTCTATGCAAAGAATCTTTCGTGCTGTGGAGCACATGAGCTTAATTCAACAATCAGGTGGCGGAACTGGGTTCTCGTTCTCGAGCTTGAGACCAAGAAATGACATTGTCAAAACCACAATGGGAGCTGCCTCAGGCCCGATTTCTTTCATGCGCGTCTTTGACATAGCAACTGAAGTAGTCAAGCAAGGTGGGAAAAGAAGAGGCGCAAATATGGGCATACTCTCAGTCTATCACCCAGACATAAAAGACTTCATTACTGCAAAAATGGATGGTGTTTCGTTTGCCAATTTCAATCTTTCGGTTGCTGTTACTGAGGAATTCATGAAGAAGGTTGCAGCCGATCAAGAATATGATTTGATCAACCCACGAACAAGAGAGCCAGTAGAAAGACTGAAGGCGAGAATGGTTTTCAACATGATTGCCCGCTGTGCATGGAAGACTGGTGATCCTGGTATAGTATTCATCGATGAAATAAATAAACACAATCCAACGCCGAATATTGGAAGGATCGAGAGCACAAACCCTTGTGGGGAGCAACCATTACTTCCATATGAATCATGCAATCTCGGCTCAATAAACGTGGCCAGATTCGCCAAAGGCAAGAACATCGACTGGCAAAGATTAAGAGACATTGTTCGATTGGCAGTCAGGTTTTTGGATGATGTCATAGATGTGAACAAATATCCGCTTCCGGAAATAGAGAAAATGACAAGGGCCAACAGGAAGATCGGGCTTGGCATTATGGGATTCGCGGATTTGCTAATTTCTCTTTGGATACCCTATAACTCCAACGAAGCACTGGCAATCGCAGAGAAATTAATGGGATTCATAGATAATGAAGCAAGATGTATGTCAATAGAACTTGCAGAAAAGAGAGGTTCCTTCCGTAATTTTAAAGGAAGCGTTTGGGAAAGGAGAGGTTTTGTCCAAATGCGCAATGCCGCTATCACAACAATCGCGCCTACTGGATCCTTGAGCATTATTGCAGGCTGTTCAAGTGGAATCGAGCCGTTATTCGCTGTGGTCTTCGTGCGCAACATTCTAGATGGGACTCGACTGCTAGAGATACACCCATTGTTTGAGCAAGTGGCAAAAGAATATGGCATCTACGATGATGTCTCAGTGAGAAGAATTGCCCAAACAGGATCGCTACAGCATTTGGAGAGCATACCGCGGGAGATTAGAGATGTATTCGTTACGGCACACGACATTTCGCCAAAGTGGCACGTTGAGATGCAAGCAGCTTTCCAGCGGCACTGTGATAACGCAGTATCTAAAACCGTCAACTTACATGAGAAAGCAACTGTAGAAGATGTCGAGAAAATATTCTGGGAAGCATTCAATCTGGGATGCAAGGGCATCACAGTCTACAGGTATGGTAGCAAAGGTCAGCAGGTTTTGGAGTTTGACCGAGATTTTGCAAGTGTGAATCTGAAAAAAGATAGTATGATGAGGTCTTTCAGTGCTGGTCCCGAATACTCTGGTGGCTGCCCCACAAATCAATGCCCTTCCTGAGACGGATGTAGTTATTGCTCTTAGCGCGCATGCGTGTTCCTAAAATGGTCAAAAATGCTCTTAATTCCGTTTTGGACGTTTCTGCTGTATTCGAGCAAGACAGATACCAAAGAAAATCAGGAACAATTATGAAGCCAACACGATCCTCAAATCCTGAAAGGCGAACAAACACCATTTTTGCCAATTTAGAAAAGCACATGCGCGCGAGTGGTTGAAGAGAACGGAACTGTAGACGGCCAAGACTTCAAGGAGTTTACGCTTGAAAAGCTCTTTTCGTGGGCAAACTAGAAGAGACATTCCCTGGCGCCTACAGCTCCTAAAAAGTATCTTATCTCTGCGTTAAGTGTTTTTCCATGTTGCAGAACGTTTAAAGCATGAAAATAATTATCGTTATTCATGAAATTTCCGAAGCCAAAGTCTAAAGCTGCTAAATTGGTTCTCGCGCCATTCATGTTCACAGTCGGCTTCATAGGCTTCGCAGTTGCACAAGCGGCAGAAAACAAAATCAGTAGGCGCGAGGCAGTTAAAAGAAGCAAGAGGTAATGGTTAACTGCGTGAGTGCGCGCGAAAGTTATAATTTGTCTTTCAGGTACTCGTCGACCAAAGTTATCCAGTTTTTTCCTTCCAGAACTAGAGGAACCAGTCGCCATAAATCCCTATTTATGTAGAAAGAAACGACTGAGTAGTGGCTTAGGGTGCTTTCCACCAAATCTTCAGTGAAACCCATAAGCGCATTGTAATTACTGAGCTTATTTTGTATCGTCATCAGATTGTTTATTTCTTTATAATCGTCAGACGAACTGGCTTTGCTAACCGCCTCAGGAATAATATTACTTGCCAAAAGAGAAAAATCAGCGTCGTTTAATTCCTTAGATTCCCTCTTATTTGCGAACCCTTTCACTCTCTCGACAAGGTCTCTGCGGCCAATCTTTTCGCTCATTTTAAGAACCATGGCCTTAAACTGCTGCCTATCGTTTTCAAAACCTGAAGGCACGTCTGGAACGCGTTCCAATTGAAAAAGTCTAGGATTGTCTATTATCACTCTGCAACATGGAAACTCCACAAATGTGCCGATGTAAATATTGAAGCTACCGAAATTGGCTTCTTCAACTCCCCTAGGGTCAATAAGACCTTTGTACTTCTCGGAATTAGTAATTCCCTCATATTGGCACTTTCCCGGGACAGATTCCCCACCGCTTAACAATATCTTATTAACGAAGTCTTTTACCTCGTCTTGTCCGTACTTATCGAATAGTTCTTGTTCTCTCTTTGCGTTAAATGAAGTTATCACTGCGAAGGAAAAACTGAAAAGCAAATTCTGATCTCTGTTCTCAACGGTGGCGCGCACTCCGACCTGCTGGGGAAATTCTTTCTCAATTTGTTGTTTCCACTCGTCCTTAAATTCGTCGAAAATCCCGCTTACGGGTTTATCGTAGTCTCCTCCTGTCAGTTTTGCCATTATGTCAGAGAACGCAAATCCAGAAAGGGCTGCTTTTGTTTTTTCCAGGTTTTCTTTTTGTTGCAGCGACGGAGGATAAAAGGGCGTCAGCCAGCTGAAAGGTTTGCCTCCTTCTGGGGTGGTGGCTTCAGTATAGTCCCATTCGTTTGCCCGTGCTTGAGGTGTTTTCGGAAGCGAACTGGAGTGTAATACCTTACCCCACTCGCCCCATTCTGCCATGCTAGCTCTTGACTCGGGTTTCTCTGTTTCCCACTCGTCAATCGCTTTTATCAAGTTGTCTAGTTTGTTTGCGATGGGGAATGAATGCCCATAGAATTTGGATTTTAGTTCTTCCACTTTCACCTTACAAGGCTTAAGGAGAACATTCATAATCACTTCAGCAAACGATGTGCGCTCCAGGATTTTGACGTAAAGGAGTTTTACGTATTCGCCTGAGCCGACTCTAACACTTTTTCTAGCCATTTCTTTGCTTAACCCCTCAGAGGGTTTAGCAACAATTTCAAGTAATTCCTGAACCTGTTGTCTTTCGTTCTTTTTCATAGCCTCTTGAATCTTCAATTTAATTTCGTCTTTTGAAAGAACAGCAATTTTGCGGTCAGGTTTTGCCTCGTTCGAGCTCTTGCTTAGATCGGTAACAAGAATATGTCCCTCAGTTAGCCAGGCCCAAAACTCAGCTTCTGTTTTTTTCTTTGGATCGAATTCTTGAGGAATTTGTTCTCTTTCTCTTCCGGAAGACATGACTTGTTTCCACTTCATTGACTTGCGAACACTGAACAATACGTATCACAATCTTGTTAATAAGATTTTCGCATATGTAGCACTCGGTTTCAAATGGTGTAGTATGACTTGTAGCATAAGCCTTAAGTATTTGTGTAGCACAGTATGTTTTAGCAATGTACATTGTAGTCGAAGAAAAAAATGGAGGTGAACTGCAAAAATGGGGCGAGGTGGTGGGCGTTCGTCAAACGACCAACGATCAGATGCAAAGAATCCAACCAGCCAAGAGCACAAAGATGCAATGGACAATCACAGCGAGCAATTGAACCCTAACAATGAGAAATGCCAATCTGAAGATTGAGCAAGAAGGTCTTGAATAGACAAAAACGTAAGAGCGAGGGTAACAAGGGGCTCAGGTCAACACTTTGTCGCTCTCACTTTACCCACTTTTTTATTATCGAGAAAGGTCTTAAAGATTTGCCTCGCAATATCACCTTTTCTCTTAACATTCTGAATCCAGCGTGCGCTAGTCTAGCAACGGATGCTCAGTCTCGAAAAATATGATAAGTGTTCATTATTCGGAATTCTGTGTTCGAATTCATAAACAATATCTGAAGGCTGGAACAGAGAATGCTTGCTTCAACCCAGGTGTGCGAGTTTGCCGGCTTGTCCCTTTTGCGGAAGTGAAGGCTATACAGTCTTCGGATGCCCAATCTGCCGTGGCCAAATAAGGAGCCGCAAGTATTGCCCAAGCTGCAAGGGTTCTCATACTTTCACTATTCTGGAGGGAAGATATGGCTGTTGGAACTGCGGCACTGTATATAGCTCTCTTCGCGAACTCGATCAATACGATCGTTCAAATGTGCATTACGGAACGCCCATGCGCATTAGTCGCCAACCACGATCGACGTATCAGCAACAGCCCCCACCACCTGCGTACCTGTGTCCTGATTGCAGTCAGCCACTAGTATTTGTTCCTGAATATGCCAGGTTCTACTGCTACAGATGCCAGCAATACAAGTAGCACTTTAGCGCACTGGAAAAAGACTGGAGCAACTGAAGGCTTTCGGGCCGCATAGAAAAATGACACGTAAAAATATTTTTAAGCAAGGCATTCTTACTTTTATCTGTAGCAGCGTATTACTGCGTTCTGAGCCGCCCGCGAGTGGCTTGCTAGTTCTGTCTATATTGGGTACTCGCGCTTGCGCCAACGTGTACGAAGGATAAGTCGTTTTCTATAATGCTTTAGGTCTAAGTGCAACACCTTTTGAGCGGGCGTGTTGGCTGTTTACATCGTTGCAAATAGACGTAGCATAGATATGATTAGTAACACAAGAAAACAATCCAAGGAGGTGATTATATTGAAAAAATGTATGACGATAAAGACTCGGAAAGTAGCTGACATAGAACCTGATTCTTTAGAAGCTAATGCAAAACAACTAGCAGGATTCTTGGATGGAGAAGGAACATTCACTGTACTAGTGAAAAAGAGCCGACCTCTACACTTCAGTCCGATGATAGAGGCTCCAAATACTGATGAACAAGTAATTCAATGGGTCGCTGAAATACTGGGAACAGATTACAAAAACTACGTGAAAAAGAACAAGCCATACCACAAAAAAATACACTATCTCAGAGTCACCACGCAAAATGAGGTCAAGCAAATATGTCATGCCCTACTCCCCTATGCGAAGACAAAGCGCAAACAGATTATGCAGTTAATCTTGGATTTCTTCTTGGTGAAAGAAACTCTTCCCAAACGAAAGAACGACCCACGCCGAAGAGACGCTCTGCTTAAGATGATAGATATATGGATAGAAATAAAGAAGCTAAACAATAGAGGCAAACCCCCTGATTACGAGAGGATGCGCAACGAATTAATAGACAGAATATGATTATTTTCGCAATACGCGCGCTACTTCAGGATACGTACCTCACCGATGAGCACGCAAACTCGTGGCTTAGAAAGCCTCGTTAAAGAACTATCAAAGTTGGAGAAAAGTTGAACTGACTAGAGAAGCCAAGTTGGAAATCAAAAAAGCAGTCTGAATTTCTTGCCTTGCTTGCCACTGTCCGAGAGAAGGAGGAGGCCGCTGACCCTGAGGCGGCTGAAGGCTCTGGAAAAGTGGCAATGGAGGCAAAAGAATCACATTGCTTCCGAGAAAAGCAAGCTGCTCCTTAAAAAAGTTCAACCATTCAGAGAAATCAAGTTGGAAATAAGAAATCCAGCTTAAATCTGTTCTCTTGCTGGACAACTCCTGTTACGGTCCGACGGCCGCTGACCGTGAGGCTGCTGAGACGGCTGGAACAGTGTCCCACAAGGTCCGCAATTCTAGTTGCTTTTCTGAAACAGGACTTGTTTTATTGAATTAGTTGAACCTGAAACGAAGGTTGAAGAATATGAGGCGGAGATTTAGAATACCAAGCCTGCAATGACCGACCAGGTACCAAACAAAAAAAGACTATCCGAAGCAATAGGAGACACTTTCGGGCTAGAAACAGGCTTGTTTCCTTTTGCACACACAGGACTTCTCGGACCACTCTCCTCTCTATACTCTCTTAGGTCTCCTGAAGCCTTTCCAGAAAGGTCCTTAGGCTCCTGTGTGTCCAACTGTTTTACGTTGCTTTTCTTGTTGCGGTTTGTTTCCTTTGACCCTACTGACCTTACTCTGATCTTGTACCTCAGTCAATTGAAATTCTTCTAGTTGATTTGGAGTTTGTTTTCCTACTGTCTCAGTAGGCTCTTTGTTTCAAGTTGCTTTCCTCCTTCAGGTTGTGTTTCTTTGAGCCTGCAACCCTCACCTTTTTTCTCTATCCTTTTATTTTTATGACCAAAAAAGTTTTGACAATAGTGATTTACATTAGGGTTGTTAGCAACTTGTTTCTAGTTGCTTTAGCGACACACCGAAATCCTCTATCCTTTTATTTTTTTATCGCCAAAAGATTTGGGAGTTAGTTCCTGAGTGTGTCGCAAAGGAAGCTTATTCCACGTTGCTTTTGGCCTTCATAGTGGCCTTGAAACATCGGCCGTCGGCGACTATACCAGGGGGAGGGTAGGCGCAGGACCGTGTTAGAGAAGAAGAAAAAAACAGCGGGAAAGTGAAGAGAAAACCAAGCCTGCAGTGCAGCTCCCACTCCGGAGCCGCATAAACGCGCACATTTCAATTTGTTACACTTGATGATTCTTTCAACATTCTGCAAAACTCCTCAATTTTTCCATACTTCGTTCAAACGCTATTCTTAAACGTTGAATGCTAACATAGCACGCTAGCGCGCTTATTTGGAAAAACTTAAGCTTGCATTTGACCTAAGAATTACTGGTGCCAACTATCGATTCGCAAACGGGATCAATTGACAAAGGAAGATTTTCTCGAATTCGAAGAGCTTTTCTTTTGCTGAAGCGATTCTTTTTAACGATGCGTGCCCTTCCTTGGAAAGCAAGAATCCGATTGAGTCACATTTTGTCGATGCACTGGGATGAGTTAAGAGAGGAATGGCAGTTTCTTGAGTGCAAAATAACCATTCTTGGCACTCTGATTGTTGTTTTGTTAATTGCTGAATTGACTTACAGCAATTTTATTCTAACAGTATCTCCAATTAATGAGTATCTTTTTCCGAGTTTCATCTCGTTAATTGCCATAGTTCCTTCAGTTTGTTTAGCTGTTATTGGCATATCCACTTCAGGTTTTTCTGTTAAGCTTGCCCGAATCTACAGAGGAAGCACGTATTTTTGGTATCTGATTGTTTTCTATACATTAACCCTCGGTGCATCGGGACTAGGACTGCTAGGTTTTGATAAGCAGTTTCCCATTTTGGACACCATCACACTTGTTCTAGCAGGCTTTGGGATTCTGTACTTGATGCCGTTTTTCCTCGCAATGATGCGACTCATGGATGCACGCAAAGTTATTGAAAAACTTGGGCGTGCGCTCAGACTTGAATCGTTAATTCTAGTAGCGGGAAACAGGAGCTCAAGTTTCGTCTCACCTCCTGACGATCCTTTCTTACCTTTGAAGGAGATCGGGATCAGGGCAATCAAAGAAGATGATGTGGAACTGCTACAACTAGTTCTGGATGAATTTGCAAAGAGATACGCAAATGCACTTGGGGCTCTCGAAAAAAAACGCCCTAGACGAGGGACTACTTTTAATGAAGTAATGGTAGAGTCAATCGTCACTAGCAGGATGAATGAAGTCATTGACTATTTCCTTAACCATATGCGTTTTCTCAAAGATATAGCCATAAAAGAGAAGAATGAACAAGCAGTAGCCTGTGATATAGAGTATTTTCGGAAATTTGCAGAAGAAACTTTGAATCATCGATTTGTTGATAGTATTCTAGGTAGTAGTATTGCAAGTTTCAAATGGGTATACGAAGTCTTCATTCTTGGCCAAGTCTGCCTGTATGCCTATTTCTGGGATGCCGCGGCAAGTGCATTCAGGTCTCTTTCGAGTCTCAGCCGAGCAGCTATAGAGAAAGACTATCCAGACTTACAATACAGTATTGCAGGTTTTGTCAAAGATTTATCAACGTTGGCAGTAGAGAAGAAAACCCCTAGATACTTTCTTCCGAACGTCTCCCTGGATTGCGCAAGTGAAGTTGTGCGGAGTAGAATGGTTTATGGAATTTATGACCTTTTCTTGGGGCAAGAAATAGAAGACGTCAATGAAATTTCCAGAAAGAACGCCATTGAAGTGGATTATTTCAATTTTGGTCCTGTTTTGTCGCGATCCTATGAAAAACTAATTGCAGTTAGTTTTTTCGACATTTACTGCGAGAAAGGTCAAAATCCTGAAGAAGTGGCAAGAATCATTTGGAATTCGGTTACCTACAAAATAATCCATTTTGAAACTCTTCGTTTCATCATGCAAAACAAGGAAAAAAGAAAGACCGTTTTATACAGGAACCAGTATTCTCCTAAAAAAGCACTTGATGATTTAGTCGTAGATGGACTGGAAAGAATTGCAGAACATTCAATTGGTGGCAATAAAGACCTCTATGCTTCTGAAATATGTTCAACTCTACACGAGCTATCGCTAATTCCTTTCAAGCTAAAAGATGAAGAAACAATTGGGGAACTCTGCGACGTCTTTTCAAGAATCTATGAGAAGGCTGTCGTAGAAAACTACAGAACTGCAAAAATCCCAGCAATAATATTTAGCGTAGGTTATGCCTATGTGAAGCTTGGCTCTTATGTCGCTGCCAAAGGTATCGTGGAAAAAATAAAGCAATTGGCAATTTCTATTGCAACAAAACAAAATCCTGAACAGAGTATGAAAGTAGCTTCTCTTATAGGATACTTGAGTGCTTTTTCCATAGACATCGGAGACCTCAAATTCGCAAACGAAGCAATAGATGAATTGATTTCATTTGAAAATGAATATTCCAAGATCGGGAAACTGCCTACTATTACAGCTGTAGATTTGTTAGCTGAACAATTGGAACAAATGAAATCCACGTTCGGGTTCAACAATTACTACTTTGAAGACGCCAAGGGGTGGCTCTATCGCCTTTTTATCTCGCTCAAAATTGATTTTGACCTTCAAAAGCCAATCGTGAGCGAAACTGGCTTAACAAAGTTTCTTAGTCTCTACCAGTCTCGCAAGAAGTGATCAGGCACTTCCATTTTTTGGACACTGGGCATTGTCGACCTCTGCGAAACATACTGCCTCTTCTAGGAAGAGAACCCAAGTGTGCTTGCTTTTCACACAAGAAATCATACCCTATCATGAAAAGAAGCTCATTTCTCTGAGAAACGTTCACTTATGGCAGAAGCCAAAATATCCTAAAAATCTCCATTGCATTAAGATTCTTTTTGAGAATCAATGAAAAAGCAGAAAAGGAGCGGTTTGTAACACATATTTTGTAACAAAAGTCCATCAAAAACCACACTTGCTCATTTTGCGTGCTCCTAAACCAAGACAATACTTATCTTACTATGATTGCCTAGTGTAAAATTAGACTCAGGCGAAACGAGAGTGGACGAATACCTGACAATAGTAGCCACACTTCTGGGTGCTGTCATAGGTGGAGTCATAGGATTTGCTGGTGCATATCTAGTTGAGAGGCAACGCTTCAAGAAGGAGCGTGTCATCGAAATGAGAGATAAAATCTATGGCCCAATGTTTATGGAAACAAGCAAGACATTGGAAGCCCTAAAATCGTTCCAACGCAACTACGGTAGTCTAGGGAATCTAAAAAACCTGACAGATACTTACCTCTTCTTCACTATTGGACAAGACCTGAAGAGCAGATTTTCAGAAGTCATGGATAGATTTGAAAAGTATCCGACAGTCCGATTCGCTGCAGAAACTGCCCTTGAAGATGCTGTCAAAGAAGAAGTTGAGAAAACTTTTGTAGTCAAAATAGTAGGAAGTAGTGGTGGTGCAGAATACGATTATATCAGATTACTCATGGGAAAAATAATGGCAAGCGCACTTGATTTGAAATCTGCAATCTTTTTGAAATTGGCTCCCCGAGACTTCATTAAGAAAGAGAAAGAAAAATGGGGCAAAGACATACAAGTCGAAGTGAGTTTGGTTGGCATCCCCAAGGCAAAAAACACCCTGGATGAGTTTGAGTCATTGTATTTGTCCATTTTGGCTAAGATGGAAAAAGAACCTCTTTACCTTACAGAAAAAGAACAACGAACACGTCTTACAATAGAACTCGAAAATCTCATAAAACAAATAGAACCTTTTGTCAAACCTAAGTAGTAGATATCGTTATCCCTGCTTTTTTCGGTGCGCGCGCTAAGACGGCGCTCTAATCGTCAAGAAGAAAAGCGTCCAAGTTCCCTTTCTTTTTTATCGCGCCCGCAAGTTAGGACTGTGCTTCAAAGCAAGTCAAGAACTTTCTTTGGGATAATATACTTCCTTCCACAGTACTTGCAGGTTACTTCACTTGTTCCCTTGGACTCAATCGGTTGCGACCCGCCACAATGAGGACAATCTACACTTATTCCTCCGTTCTTTCCAACATGCACATTAGCTGAAACGACATAGGTTGTACGATCCAGCCTTCTGCATTCACCAGCTTTCTCTAAATCTCCCACACGTTCATACCATTGAGCAGCTTCTTCATAACGTCCTGCCTTCATCATATTCTCCGCGCGTGTGCGCTGTTGCCTTGCCAATGCCTCCTCGCGTTCCTTTGCTTCTTCTCTTTCTCGCATCTTCTGCTTTGCTCTTTCCCGTTCCATCTCAGCCGCCACTTTCGCCTGAACTTCAGGGTCCGCCTTATGTTTTCGGTATATTGTCAGACCCACTGCCCCAATCATCGGAATCACTGACCCAACTATCGAATAAAGAGGGATAGAACCGGGCGCCAAAAGCCAGCCAACTATACCACCTAGCATTAAGCCGACAAAAACAAAATAAAGCAGGGCTTCAAGGTCCAACAAGGTTTTGGTGTGCACATTTCTTCCCTTGCGTTAATAAGGCGTTTTTCTTCTTAGCCTTTGCTGAGACGACCTTTGTCCAAGCGCGCATAGTTGATGTGGCATAGGCACTCAGAGACGCTCAGGACGCTTTGGCTCTAACATCGTTCCTTCCCACGCCTATGTCGATTAGTCGGTACTTCCGCGTCGTTTAGGCTAGGTTGCCGAGCCCAAGAAAAATTTCCTAACCGCTTCTCGAGACCACGACAAAACTGAAGGCGACCAACAAGCTGAAGATTTGAAGCACTATCCCTTCGATTTTTCAAACTAGAGATTGATCGCCTTTTCTGCTCTTTTCTCTTATTTTTTCAACATGATTTCAGGGACTCTAGGAGCAAGCTAGAAACACAAATCATCAGAAAACAGCTTAACAACAAACCTTTTGAGCTTCACCAGACAATTAAATAAAATGGACAATCAAGATGAAAATCTATAGTCGAATATTACGTTCAAAGATTGTAGTGATTTTGTTTTTGCTTTTTCTTGCCCCCTTGTTTATCTATATTCCACCGGCAGCAGCCGTTGATTTGAATCGCCATTCAGAAATCATGTTGACGGTAAATCCAATTAGTCCGATACAAACAAACCTTACGCCAGATGAATTCAAATTTGAAACTATTTACCTAGATACCATTAATTTCTCAAATCCACAAGATACGAATTTCACGTTGAACATACCTGAGGAAAGGCTTGGAGATGTTTATGGTAATACTTCAATTCGAAATGTGACAGCATACGACAACTTGAATCACACTTTTGAAGTGATCGAAAATGGAACTGGTTTTTTCCTTCTACCAGTAACTATAATCCTGCCGCCGCACTTTGAGTATCTGAGCTACCTTTCCTACGCAACTGACCATGACATTCAGTTCGACGCGAATAGTTCCGAATACGTTCTGAACTCAAATATCGCTCCAGCCCCAGACACGTTTATCATCAGATTTCCTTCTGACTTCACGGTCTTGGGAACAATTCCAGCCATGGCTCAGGAAAATACTGACCCGTACATCATTTTGACAATGCAGCCAGAAACCCCCGCCATTTCTGTCAAGTTCCTACCCTTTTCTCACCCAGAAACAGAACGATCCGTTGATTTTACATTTGACTTGCCAACAATTTTCCCCACTGAAGGGCAAGCAATGATTAGTTTTGAGCAGAGTTTCAATGTCCCAACAACATTCAGCGTTTGGAACGTTACTCCATTCCTCTACTACACTGTGAACTTTCCAGAATACACAACTAATGTTATTATTGACAAGGTCTGGGACGGAATAAGCGCATGCAATGAAGTTACACAGCCAATCTACAAGCCAGATAACACTAGCCTGGGAAAATACTATGTAAACTACACGGGAAAACAGGTTATCATCTATCCACACTACGACTACAATGAGAATTTTTACCAGTATTCAATTGGTGTGCGATTTGTGGTGCCTCCAGGATACAAGCCTTTCAACATGAAAGCAGCGTTGAATGTTCCACCTTCCCCATACACATTTCGATCTGTTTTTGGCTTCAACAAGAGCCCTGTTCCAGGTTGGAGCACAAATTTGACCGCAAATGTGATAATGGAGTTCATCTTACCTAGCGGTTCAGACATTTCACTTCCTGCAAACAGCAATCTTACGGTCGGCGTAGAGGAGGGTAGACCGACTGCAGTGTTTGTGTCCAATGCTCCGGGAACGATGGAGCCAACTCAATGGAGTGTCACGTACGACTTGATTCCTCTAAGAACTTATTTCTGGCTGGCAATAATCTCTGTTTGTCTTCTGATTGTAGTGATAGCCATAGCTTTTATTTTGAAACTTCCTCCCACCAGCCTGCAAACAGGTTTGGAGCTGCTAGGAATATCTGGGCTGATGATTGCGAACATTCAAGCTTTTTTCAGTTTAGGAGGTTTTCAGAACCCATTTACGGAATTGTTCATAGTTAGCATCATATTATGGTCTTTGTCGTTTGTTATCTCCGCATGGAAGACACGTGCAGACTCAAAATAGAACCTTATTCTTCAGTTTTCCTTTTTTCTCTTCTTTGTTCCAAGGGCGAGCGCGCTAGACATAAATCGTCCCCCTATCTTTTTTTCGTTAATCCAAAAATACAGAGCAACCAGAAAGATAGATTAGTCTTATATTCAGCGCTCTTGCTAAGTTCCCTCTATCATTATTTGCGCCCCGCAACTCTTTTTCGACTTTTCCAGCTTAGATACGCCAGAAGGTTTATTTTGTTTAGTTTGCTAAATAAAAATATGAAAGAATCTGAGGATTACTACATGGCGGAACTAGGGTTCATCTGAGCCTATTTAAATTCCGAGACAAATACCGACCATCCATCCAAGTGCCCGACAATGAAGACGTCCAGATAGAATTTTCCTGTGCTATTCAAAATACTTTGTCCGCTAAATGTTTCCGTCGTTGTTGTTACGATTTCTCTAACAATACTACCTGTGTAGACATCATGCACGACTATGTCAAAATGCGAGGCATCAGTCATGCCTACGCATGCCCATCCAATACGCCACTCTGAACCCGTTATCGAGAAAATTCCTATCGTTGTGTTAAAATCAGTCTGTGAGTGGATGGTATCTTGAAAATCCATCCAAGTCGCGCCCGTTACGGATACCCATTGTTCTCCTCTTGGTTGAATGCTTATTATCCACGCTACCAAAAGGCCAACCAGCAAGATTACAAGAATAATGATTATGATACGCTCTTTCTTCATTTTTAAATCCCTCGTTTATTTCCACGCCTCACGCCTTATAGTTCTTGTGTATGATCCGAATGGCTCATGCGGAACACTGCCAAGCTAGGTCAAAATGATTGTTTCATCTTGTTCCCGCAGGTTGGGCACGTAGGCTGCACTGCTTATTCAGCAAGCCCTATGCGCAAACCACGACAGAAACATAAAGAGCTTGCATTTCGGGCAATGCCAATTTGCGCCCTGCGTTCTCTCTTGACATACGGCGCAATCCTTGCGCAAGCACTCGTCAGACATCACAATTCAAAAGAGACTCGTTTTGAACGGTTAAGGCAAGTTATGAAAAGACGTTCATGAGTATTGCAGAGAGTCAAGCAGAAGTGATCTTCTGAGGGTGTGCTGGCATTTCACATATATTAGGTGAAGACAACCTCATCGTCGCGGGTGCATCTCTCGTCTGCTTGTCCATTAGCTTGGTCATTCGCACGGCAAAAATCGAGCAAGAAGGGCTAGATATTCCGCCACGGTCGCGACTGAACATTAGATAGCTATTGTAATAGCAGGGAAAACTGTGATAATAACATCAGCCAAGCTGGCCTTATTTGTCCACTAGGTTAAAGCAACAGTGTTCACACAAAGAGGTTAAATAACCAAAAGTTAAATAGGCATGGAAAGCTGTCGATTATGGGGGAAGAGACCGTGAAGAAAAAGGTGATTGGTTGCCTTTTTCTGGTTTTGGCAGTTGCCTTGTCATCAATGGGAGCCTCTCACTACTTGACTGCGGACCCAACATCATCTACTGATATCAAGTCCTTTGCCTTGCAATTCTTGGGACGCGTTGCAGGGTTTAACTTGAGTGACTGCACAGTTGCGTTTTCTACACCCGCAGGGCCGTATAGAATGCCAAATTCACAGGTCACTCCTCATTTTAAGACTGTTCTTACAGGTATGATTGGCAACAACTATGGAAAAGCAGATGTCGCCTTTACGTTTGTAGATGGAAACTTCTGGTTTTACGACTTACATATGTTGTATGGTAGTCTTAGCCCGTCCCCGAGTGAAGAAAGTCTCAACGATTCATTAAGCACGCTGGTTTCACGAGTGAATGAATGTCGCAGTCTTTTCAATGCAAGCTACTGGAGCGATTTTGCCCAATTGGCAGTTGCGGCTCTGCAAACGCAACTGCTGAGCATCAAAAACGAAAACTTCTCGTTGGAAATCGAAAACGAAACCACCTTTCTGGCTACGTGCTATGCAGAAATAGACGGTCAGTACACCAGCTTGTCTCGAAGCTTGCAGGTTTACATGTCGAACACTGGAGTAGTAACAGGTTTAATAGACAACATGATGGTGGATCATGTGGCCACGACGAATGTTACGGTTTCTGACGACCAAGCCATCGCCATCGCCGACCCCTACATCGAAACCTATGCCCAGCAGAGTGGGCAACAGGTAACGTCGATAAACGCTACGTTCAGATACCAAACTGACATCGAAGAGCAACGAGGCGACAGCTTCGCAGTATACCCGCAATGGGTTGTCGAGGCTTCATATGATAAACCAAATGCGTATAATGCCACGGGTTACGGAGTTATCATATGGGCTGATAGCGGTGAAGTCTCTAGCAAAGGGCCAATTGACTTCTTCGGATCTACGTCGGGCAAGGACCCAACGAATCTGCTTTTGTTGCTATTGCTAACCGCCATCACAGCGTTTGTTGTTGTTTCAGGCGCGTATTTGCAGCGTAAACGGAGGAGGAAATAAACTGTCGCGATTTCTGCATGAGATCGTGGTTTCTCTTGTGATTATTTCGCTCTGCTATTCGCTTGTCCCGTTTGCCTTTGCAAGTTCCTCGGTCACACTAGGCATTACATATGGGCAGACCGATGAAGAAAAAGCAGCTGATAATTGGGTAATGGGCCAAATAACATACTACTCTAATCTGTCTGGCTATTCGACATACAACTGGTACGGAGCGAATACGACGACAAGCAACATCTACACGGCAGCTAGCGGCAACGTAAACTATGACTACCCTATTCCTCATTCAATCGCATTCTATATGGGTGAGGGAGGTGTTAACGACCTTCTTCCTCCGTTTTGCCCTCAGTGGTATATAGAGAACAACGATGGAGGACTCGTATATGACTTAAACATTTATAATTATTCACCAACAATGCAGGTGAGACTTGCAGTTATATGGGCTTGCCATTCAGGAGATGTTATAGGAGGTACGAATTACTACGATTATTTGCCGCCTCTTACTCTTCAATATGGTATGCCCAACGCTTGGCTGCACACCACGTCTCTCAGCAACGACGGTTATGCTAACCCTGATTCCGGTCGCGTCTGTTTCATCGGATTCCATGAAGCAGCTCCCAAGATGACGAATAATCCACCTCTCTTAGCTAGCATTGGCGACTGGATAAGGGATTTTTACGAAGACGCTCTGCAATTTAACGAAACAGTGAACCAAGCTCTTGATGATGCCTCCATTACTATATGGCGGTGTGGTTTTCAAAATTGCATTTTACGCCAAGGATATTTATCGGTAGATGGTGTAAAGAGTTGGATGGTAGTCTACGGAGACGGAAACATAAACCTGAAACCAGCAAATCCATTGGTCGCAGAGAAAACCGGGACTGACGGACATTTCAACTTACCTGACCCTGTCTTTGTCCCTTGGAGCGCCCTTGAAATCAAAATGCTTTTTGACCAGACAAACCTTACTGGAGATCAGACCGGCGGCGGATCTCCGTACTCAGAAATAGCACACTACCCAAGCGGAAGCGTTATGGGCGATGATATAGCATTTATAGGTCGCCAATTCGGGACATATGAGGGCGAAACGACCCCCACCAAATGGGATTACATGGCCGACATTGTACCACCATGGGGTCGAGTTGACGGAAAGGATGTTGCCACGGCAGCTAGAAACTTTGGAGCATTCGGAGGAAACATCACTGATCTATCAGGGGTCAGCGTCGCGTACTACGTAGGGTGGACCCACGAATGCGATTTGACACCGAACGCCGACGGTTTCGTCAATATTCCGCCTGATGCTACAAGCTTCAATGTGACACGAAATCGTATACCAATAGGGGCAACTGTAGTCTTCTGGGGACCATAGCACGGGAGAGAACACGCGTGCGCATGATTTCCTGCGTCATCTTGACTCAGGAGGTTTTCTTTCCAAACGGCAATTCTGACTAATCGAGGAAGATGAAAAACTGGAAAGCAAGGTTCAAGTCTCTTTTTGAAAGTACGGACTGTATGCAGCGCGCGCTAGTCTTGTATCCAGAGGAAAGATGCATTATACTAATTAGACTTCTAGGTTAAGGTTACTAAACTACACCAAAACCCACCGCTAGCAACTCAAAACGCCCAACAACAGAACGAGACCCAGACACAAAAAACAAATCACCCAAAACTTCAACCACAAATCGTCCACGCGCAAAGACCAAAATCAAAAGCTGAAAAACCGACCTAGGAGGGGGGAGGTCAAATGTTCGGATGTTACAACATCCCAAAATACAGATAACGCAAGTTAGCTTTCCTAAACCTACACAGACAAACAATGAAAATCAAGATCAGAAAAACCGACCGGGGGAGGGAGGGGGAGGCCGTCTCTCCCTGTCCACGTGATCTCAACCCAACAGTTGATGGCCCTCATCGAACCGGTAAGCCGCCCAGCAAGATCGGAAAAAACCGGCCTAGGAGGGGGAGGTGCGTTTTAAGCGTGTTTTCAACCCTAAACCGCAGGTCTTGCATGTTCAGAAACACGTTAAATCTTATATTATCTAGCGAAAAGATTTCGAGAATTCTTTGAAAATTACGAAGATTGTTTTAGCCACTAAATTCGTTCTTTCTACTCGCGCGGATTTTTTTTCTGTATTTCCAGCTTAGATACGCGCGGAAGGTTTATTTGTTTAGTTTGCTAAATAAAAATATGAAAGAATCTGAGGTTTTGATCAAGGCTCAGAACTTGAGTAAGAAGTACGGCGATTTTGTGGCAGTGAACAGCATTGGCTTCGCGGTTTTTAAGGGTGAGTGTTGTGGGTTCCTCGGTCCTAATGGTGCAGGAAAAACAACCACTATCAAGATGATTCACTGTGTGCTGCCTTTGACTTCTGGCCGACTCACTGTGGCAGACATGAGCGTTACCGAGAACCCGAGAGAAATAAAAAAGATGATAGGTGTGGCTCCTCAGGAAAGTAACCTTGACCCAGACTTCACAGTTCTTAACAACCTGTTGGTGTATGCACGTTATTTTGACATTCCTAAGCAGGAAGCGGTCAAGCGTTCCCAAGAGCTGCTCAAATTCCTTCAACTAGGAGAGAAAGCAAAAGTCATCATCGATGAGCTGTCTACCGGAATGAAAAGGCGACTGTTACTGGCCCGCGCGCTTATCAACGCGCCCCAGATACTATTGCTCGACGAGCCCACGACAGGCTTAGATCCGCAGGCGCGACATTTAATTTGGGACAAGGTTCGAGAGTTGAAAAAGTCGGGCGTGACGATAATCTTGACAACGCATTATATGGATGAAGCTACTGAACTTTGCGACCGCACGCTGATAATGGACAACGGCAAGATCATCGAAGAAGGTTCCCCCTCAACCTTGATCCAAAAACACATCGGCGAAGAAGTATTAGAAGTCGACTACGACGAAAACACGCTGAAAACTCTCAAGGAAAAACTGCCGGAAGCCCGTATTGAAGTCCTGAGTGATCGGATTCACGTATTTACCGACCAGCCCCATGGAGCCTTCGAGCGTTTCCTCAAACACTTCCCCGCAAGAAACGCCACTATCAGAAAAGCCAACCTGGAAGATGTGTTTCTGAAGTTGACGGGAAGGGGGCTCAGAGAATGACCAAAACGAACCAAATCACTCTTGGCTTTGAATTTCCAAAACTGACTTACAGGCTTTGGAAGGTCTGGCGCCGTAACCTTGACGTTTTCATGAAAACGTACAAAGTAAATTTCGTTCCACCACTGCTTGAGCCTATACTGTATCTGCTTGCGATGGGTTTTGGTCTGGGCAGACTAATCTCCTCGTCGGCATCGTCACTCGGAGGCGTCCCCTATATTCGGTTCATAGCGCCCGCACTCGTTTCAATCGCGATGATGTACGGCTCGTTTTTCGAATGCACTTACGGCACGTTTGTACGCATGTATTACCAGAAGACCTTTGACGGGATAATAGCCACTCCAGTCAGCGTTGAAGAAGTCATTGCGGGGGAACTCTTATGGGGCGCCACGCGGGCCGTCATCAACTCCACGATAGTCTTGGCCGTGGTGGCAGCTTTTGGTTTAGTCTCCAGCCCATTGGTGATCCTCGTGATCGTTCTTGCCTTCCTAGTTGGGCTAATGTTCTCGTCCTTGGCAATATGCTTCACTGCAATTGCGCCCAACATAGACTTCTTTAACTACCCAGGATTTCTGTTTATAACCCCGATGTTTCTTTTGTCAGGCACATTCTTTCCACTGTCGATCCTTCCTCCACCAGTACAGATTGTGGCACAGGCCATCCTGCCCCTCACACACGCAGTGAATCTAACCAGAGCATTGACACTTGGGCGACCTGACATGACCCTGCTGCTGAGCCTCGCGTGGATTCTGGCCGTTACCTTTGTCTTCTTTATTGTTAGCATAAACTTGATGAAGAAGAGACTGATCAGATAGCAGGGAGAAATAAGAATGCCTTTAGGATTTCAACCTCTCAAAAGAGCTTTCCTTTCAACTACCTTTTCGGTTCTGAAACACAATGAGCAACCGTAATAGGACTCGTTCCCTTTCTCCTTGCAATGAGCCATTTTGTGCTCGAATTTTCGCCTACAACCAATCGCCCGCACTTTTTTCCTGAATCGTGTCATTGCGGATTTCGATAAGCTTTTTTGCAGCAGCGGCAGTTTTCAGATGTGTGTCTTTCATGAAGAGCCCGAGGAACCTGATCTATCTTTCCCGTTTTGACGTTGAGGAATTACACATATCAATCGAAGAGGTCATCAGGGTTGTCGATGAAGCATTTCGCGAGAAGGCCGAAGGCAATGCTGAGGTGCCCCCGAAGCCTGGAATCCACCCCCGAGAGGATGCTTTCATTCATGCCATGCCCGCTTATTTATCAAAGATGAAGTCTGCAGGCATCAAATGGGTAAGCGGTTTCCCGCAGAATCCCCAGCGTGGGCTCCCGTACATTTCAGGCTTGCTCATATTGAACGACCCTGACACTGGCTTTCCGACATGTGTGATGGACTGCACATGGGTTACGGCGAAACGAACAGGCGCAGCAACAGCCCTCGCGGCCAGACACCTAGCCAGAGAGGATGCAGAAAAACTAGGCATCCTCGGATGTGGCGTGCAAGGCAGAAGCAACCTTGAAGCGCTGGCAGCTGTGTGCGAAGGTCTGGAGAAGGTCAAAGCTTTCGACATCAACAAGGACAATTTGAAAGCGTACGCTGAGGAAATGACTGCCCGATACGCGTTGCGAATTGTTCCTGTTGAGTCCCCCCGAAAAGCAGTTGAAGACTGTGATATAGTCGTCACTTCAGGCCCCATACTGAAGCATCCTCAGCCTGTGATTGAGGCCTCATGGTTCAAAGCCGGGGGCTTCGCATGTCCACTGGATTTCGATTCCTACTGGAAGCCTGAAGCCATGCGTTCAGTGGACAAGTTCTGCACGGACGACAAAGATCAACTCGCTTATTACAAGAGTCAGGGCTATTTCTCCAGCATTCCAAGTGTGTACGCCGAGCTTAGCGAGATCGTCAGCGGCAAGAAACCTGGTCGCGAAAAACCCGAGGAACGAATCATGTCAATGCATCTGGGCTCAGCCGTAGGGGACATGGCAACGGCGAAACTTGTCTATGACACAGCAAAGAGAGAAGAAAAAGGAACTAAACTTCCATTATGAATAGCGCGCGCTCAGAGTTTGCATTGAAGGTTGCCTATAAATATCCTGGCGGCATAGGCGAAGCAATACAGGAACTAATGAAAAATGCCATCAAGGAATAGCGCTGCAGCAAATCCCTTGTGAACAGTTTGGGCCAGTGTTTGAATCAGATGTTCTTCCACAAGCAATAAGAACATAGTATCTAATAGTGTTGTATTGATAGGGTAATGTGGAGAGGTCTCCTTGTCGTCTCTTGAGCGTGATCGTGTTCCGAGTGCTCGTCCTGTTGCTGCTAAAGAGGTTCCGCTTGTCGATAGAACTGAAGAAATGAATGTGTTGAAGGAGGCTGTTTACAGGACGGTCCATGGTGAAGGTGGTCTTGTTTTCATTCACGGTGAGGCGGGCATTGGAAAGACAAGACTTGTCAGAGAGCTCGGGGCCTATGCACGATCACGTGGAGTGCAGGTTCTTTATGGCAGATGCCCGGCACTTTTCAGAATGGATGGAGTACCTCCGTACATTATCTGGAAGGAAGTAATCAAAGACTACTTAGAAACGTGTACTCTTGACCAGTTGGACAAGGTCATCGGTTTTTATCCGGCTGAAGTTGCCAAGCTCGTCCCAGAACTCAGTAAGAAGCTCAGAACAACCCCGCAGTCTTTCCAGATAAGTCCTGACCAAGAACAGAATAGGCTTTTTGAAGCGGTTTCACAGTTCATCACCAACATCAGTCGAGAGGCTCCCTTGCTAGTGATTCTTGACGATCTACAGTGGACTGATCCGTCTTCACTTCTACTATTGCACTATTTGGCTCGCGGCGTGCAGAAGACGCCACTGCTACTCTTAGGAGCGTACCGCAGCACTGACATAGATGCCAAACATCCATTGACTCCAGTCTTGGCCGAGTTGAAGAGAGAGCGCTTACCTCAATCTGTTTCTCTGAAGCGGCTGCCATTGGAAGATACTTCAGAATTGATCAGGCAGATATTGGAGCAGGATGACATCCTGCCAGAATTCTGTAAGATGGTTTATGAGAAGACTAGGGGTAACCCGTTCTTCACGGAGGAAGTGATCGAATCTCTGAAAGAAGAGGAGGTAATCTTTCGAGAAGAGGACAAGTGGGTGTTCAAAGAGATTTCTGAGATCGAGTTTCCAGAAAGTGTCAAGAACGTTGTGAAAGCTAGGTTCAGTAGGCTAGACGATGAATGCCAGAATGTCTTGACCTTGGCTTCTTTTGTTGGAAACGATTTTACTCTGGAAATAATGTCTACGCTTACGGGCATTGAAGAGAACAAACTTCTCGAGATAATGGATAAGCTGATCAAAACAGGATTTGTCAAGCACACGGTCATCAGAGGAGAAGACACTTGCTCCTTTGCCGATATCATTATGAGAGATGTTGTGCATGAAGAAGTCGGCCCCTTCAAGCGAAAGAAACTTCACCGCATCGTTGGAGAAGCTTTGGAGAAAGTGTATGCTGAAAAGATTGATGAGCATCTTGGGGAGTTAGCACTCCACTTTCTCGAGGGCGGAGACAAAGAGAAAGGGCTTGGCTATTTCTTGAAGGCTGGAGAAAAAGCTGCAAAGGTTTATGCCAACGCTGAGGCTGCTTCCTACTTCCAGTCTGCACTGAAGCTTCTTGAGGAGAAGGAAGGTGAATTTCAAGAGAAGGCGCGTGTTCTTGAGCAGCTGGGAGATATCAAGAGGCTTGTGGGAGATAACGATGCTTGCATGAAGCATTGGGATGAAGCGATACTAGTGTTGACCAGCCTGCAAGAGAAAGAAAAAACTGCAACACTTCACAGGAAGATGGCGAATGTTCTTTGGGACCAGATAGGTGACACGAAAAAAGCCAAGGAGCACCACGAAGCGGCTTTGAAGATTCTGGAAGCGGAGCCTGAAAGTGTCGAGTTGGCACGCCTGTATGAGGGCATCGCCCACATGCTTCGGCGCAAGGGAGAAGCCGCGCAGGCACCAGCCTGGGCAGAGAAGGCACTCGCACTGGCCGAAAAACTGAACGCCGCTGAAGCAGTGGCGATTTCATGCATTGAACTGTCAGCAGATCGCGTGGTTTTAGGAGACCCAAAGAAAGCCAGAGAATACGCAGACAGAGCGTTGAAAATTGCCCTTGACAACAACTATCCGGAAGCTGCATTGTGGGCTTATTCGAGGCTAACTGACGTAATCCAATTGGAGGAGTACGTGAAATGCCTAGAATATATTGAAAAAGGGCTTGCACTTGCGAAGAAAGTGGGAGACATTCGTTTTCAATCAGATTTTCTTACCAATCTGGCTTCTATGAATGTGGTGATGGGAGAGTTGGGCAAGGCGGTGGCTCTTGGGGAAGAATCACTTGAACTAAAAAGGAAAGCTGGCTACCTGACCTTTCTTCCCATTAGCCTGTTGACTCTCGGCTGGGCTCATCAAATGCTTGGGGAATGGGAAAAGAGTGAGAAGTACTACAACGAAGCATCAATCGCTGCACGAGACAAAGACGAAATCAACGTAAGTGTGATGCATCTATACTGTTTAGGACTACTGCACTTTGCCAAGGAAGAATACGCAAAAGCAAGGGAATGCTTTGAAGAAGCATTCAAAATATGGGAAAAAAATATTGGGGGTAGAACTGGGTATAATCTGGAGTTTCTTTCTTGGACGTACATAGAGCTTGGTGAAATTGAGAAAGCTAAAGATATAATTGACCGCCAGCAGAAGTTTGCTCGCGAAACAGGGGAAAAATATCACGACTTAAGCGAGAAAACGATGAGAGCTATGTTGCTTCGCGCCCAGAAAAAGTATGAAGAATCCATTGAACTCTTTGAGAAGACGCTCAGAGAATGTGAGTCCATAAAAGCGAACGTATGGAATGCCTACTACTTTGCCCAGTGGAATCTCTGTGAATATGCTAGAGCGCATCTTGAAAGAGGTCAGGAAGGCGATAGGGAAAATGCTCTTGTTCTACTCAACCGCGCTTTGGAGATGTTCCAGAAGATGGGTGCCAAGAAAGACATTGAAAAAGTCGAAGCACGATTGCTCTTCATAGAGACAGGCAAGGTAGCGTCAGTGCCCAAGCCTGCAGAACTTGTTGCCACTGGATATGCGGATCTTGACAAGTTGCTGTGTGGAGGGATACCCCAAAATTATGCCGTTGTACTAGCCTCACCTTCCTGCGATGAGAGGGACATGCTGGTCAAGAGTTTTCTTGAGGCAGGTGCAAAGAATGGTGAAGTTACATTCTGCCTAACCACAAACCCAGGCACTGCAAAAGTCCTCGCAGAGGAGTTTCAATCAGACTTCCACCTTTTCGTCTGCAACCCTCAAGCAGATACAATCGCCAAGAGCGCACCTAATGTGGTCAAGTTGAAGGGAGTCGAAAACTTGACTGACATAAGCATCGCCTTAACCTCGACCATTCGCAAGCTGGATCCTTCGTTGAAAGGCCCAAGAAGAATCTGCATAGGTCTTGTTTCTGATATTCTGTTGCAGCATCATGCTGTTCAGACTAGAAGATGGCTTGTTGGGCTCATTCCAGAACTGCAATCTGAAGGATTTACGACTTTGGCAGTGATGGATTCTCGGATTCATCCTTCGGAGGAGCTTTATGCGATTGTTGGGCTTTTTGATGGAGAGATTACTATCTACGAGAAAGAAACCGAAAAGGGGCTGCAGAAATTTCTCAAGGTCAAGAAGATGAGCAACCAGACATATCTAGAAGACGAACTGCTTCTCAAAAAAGAAGAAATGCGGGAACGAAAGTAAGCGCGCGCTTAGAAATGAGTGTGTTTTGGGGAGCAGTTATTTCCTTCTGCTCAAAGCGTAAGTTCCGATGGTCATCATGACAACGTCAAAGACGCATACTACCAGAAGGTTGAAGTACAGGGGCGGATGTGTCGGTAGCCATTCGTCGCCGAGAACAATTGTCCTCAAAGCATTAACGCCGTAGGTTAAGGGGTCTAATTTTGACGCGATTTGCAGCCAGGTTGGAACAGTTGCGCCTATTGGGAAAACCGCGCCACTAAGAAAGAACAATGGCAGGTTAATGAAGCTCTGGATTACCCCAAAGCTCTCCAAGCTTTCTATGAAGCTAGCTACCGTGAGTCCTACGCCTACCAGTCCAAATGTGATTAGAATCATAATAGGCAGAGCCTCCAAAAAAATCAGGGGATTCAACTTTATCCCCAACGTGAAACCCAGCACGAAAACGATTATTCCCTGAATCACGGCATCCGTACTGTCACCGAACATCTTACCCAAGAAAACCGAAAGATGCGAGACCGGCGCCACCAAGATCTCTTTCAGAAACCCAAACTCTCTGTCCCATATAACCGATATGCCCATAAACATTGAAGTGAACAAGAGCGTCTGTCCCATAATTCCCGGGAAAATGTACTGCTGATAGGTCAAGTTGTCGCCCAAATTTCCTGAAAAAGCGCGCAGGCCAGTGCCGAATATTACGAGCCAAAGTAGTGGCTGGACGAAACTGCTCACGATTCTCGCTCTGTCCCTGAGGTACCGCTTGACCTCGCGTAGCCAAAGCGTGTATATCCCTCTGATCTCGGTCATTTGATTCTCCTCCTTCTGATGGCCGCCATGCCATGCAGCTCATCGCCGCTTTCAGAACGAATCGCCCGGCCAGTGTAGTGTAAGAAAACGTCTGCAAGGTTCGGCTCTCGCAAGGAGACCGACTCTATGAAAATGCCGTTTTTCGCTGCCGCTTCCACTATCCTGGGCAAAAGAGCCCTTCCGCCACGAACAGTGAGTTCAAGTCCGTCGCCCACTACATTGACCCTCAGAACACCTACTGTCCCTGCAACGATAGAAGAAAGCTTCGCCGCCTCTTTGGTCTTCACGGTTATAACGTCGCCCTCAAGCGTTTCCTTCAAGCCGGCAGGCGTGTCTGAGGCAACAACCTTACCGTAGTCCATGATCGCTATGCGGTCAGAAAGCCTGTCAGCCTCATCCATATAATGCGTCGTTAAAACCATGGAGATATCGCTGGTCTTCTTCATCTCCTCAATGTACGACCAGATGTGTTCGCGCGTCTGGGGATCAAGTCCTATCGTTGGCTCATCCAAAAACAAAACCTTCGGGTGATGAATTAGTCCCCTTGCAATCTCTAACCGGCGTCGCATCCCGCCTGAATAAGTCCGCATTAGATCGTCAGCTCTGTTCTCAAGCTCGACCAGCTTCAAAACGCTGTCGATGCGTGGCTTCTGTTCACCAGGCGGCACTCCATAAAGATTAGCGTGCATGTAAAGGTTCTCGCGTCCCGTTAGCCTATCGTCAATACTTGGATCTTGGAAGACAATGCCAATCGACTTTCGCACTTGTGAACTTTGTTTGGCAATATCAAAACCATTAACCGTCGCCCCTCCAGAAGTAGGCTTCAAAATAGTGCAGAGCATCGAAATCGTTGTCGTCTTCCCAGCGCCGTTAGGCCCTAACAAACCAAACACCTCGCCGGTCTCAACCGAAATGTTCAGCCTATCGACTGCCACAAGCCCGCCAAAACGCCTCGTGAGATTACTCGTCTCAATAGCGTTCTCCAATAGCCATACTTCCGCTCTTCACATTAAGTCGGTTCAGAGTGAAGGAACGGCATAAAAAAGTTTATGCAGCGCGCCGTAGTTTTTCCGGCGCCATTCGGTCCGAGCAGCGCGAAGACCTCGCCCTGCTCCACACTGATGCCGAGTCTGTCCACCGCAACAAGATCTCCGAACTTATTCACGAGGTCAAACATCTCTATCATCCTGTTCAACCCTGATTATCTCACGCCGTGTTCACGGGTACTCGCTTATGCTGCCCAGAAGGGCATATTCTTTCGCATGGTGTCCACATACTTCTTAAGCGTTTCTTGTTCGTCAATGGTCAGCTGATCCAGGAAAATGGTCAGCAACGCTTTTGCGTGCTGTTCAGGCACTTTGACGTACAGTATGTCCTTCTCGAAGACGTGTCTGCCCACTATGGGTTTCTCCATGGAGACGGCTACCTGCATGCCCTTCTCTGCTTCTGGCAGGGCTTCGCCTTTCTCCTGTATCTGCTGTATCTCGCCCAAGTCTTCGCAGTCCTCGGCGCGCATCAGGGAGATCTTTGGCTTTATCTTTCCTGAGAGTATTTCGACGCCGAAGATTGCCGGTTTTGCCCTTCGGAATACGTAGCCTTCTAATACTTGGATTTTGGCAGGTCTCACCAGCCCTTCGAGCTTCTGTTCCGCCGTTGTTTCACGCTGCTTCTTGGACCACTCCAGATAGTTCTCGATTACGTGGTAGATTATTTTTTCGCGGAAGATCTGAATACCCCTGGCTGAGGCTTCTTCCTCAGCGTCCGGCAGTATTCTGACGCCGAATGCTAAGATAGCCCCGTACAGTGGATTCTGGTCCTTCACGACCGAGGCTTCGGTTACGTCTCTCTTCGAGACGTCGCCGACGTCTGCGAGTCTTATTGGCACGTCGTTCTGTTTCAGAATAGTCGCTATGGCTTCTAATGAGCCCAGGGTATCCGTCTTCAGGATGATTCCGTTGATGTCTGTCGCGATCCTTATTCTTCCGATTTCTTCTGTGATGAGTTTCTCGTACTTCTTCGGTTCCTGTCCCTGTGGAACGGCGTACAATGGTGCCCCGGCCACGGCTCCTTCCAGGTCTGGGGCGACTATTTTGATGCCTGCCGCGGCGGCGACGGATTTCACCGAGGAGAACTTGTCCCTCGGGTCCCTGATCTCGTCAAGTGGCTTGGGGACGAGTATGGCTCGGATTCTGGTCACAATGGGTTTCTCCTTTCCGCCGACGACGATCAGGTCGTCCTTCTGCAGGATCCCGTCATAGATTATGGTGTTCAGGGTTAGTCCTAGGCCCGGCTCCTCCTTGACTTCGAGCACGGTGCCCTTGGCAGGACCCTCCGTCGTTTGGAGACGCTTCTTCAGGAACTGCTGTGTCAAGCCTATCAGGACCATCAGCAACTCTGTGATGCCTTCTCCGGTTTTTGCGCTCGTAGGCACTACAGCTATGGTCTTGGTGAAGTCTCTTATGTTGTCAAACCTGTCAGCGTTGAGCTTCTGGCGGGAGAAGGTTCCTATGATTTCGTAGATTCTGCCGTCCAAGTCCTGCTTGACATAACGGTCCTGCTGCGCGTACGATTTGAGGAAAGGCGTGTCCGGATAAGCGTTCCATCCTGGGACGCGGTCTATCTTGTTAGCGGCGACTAGAAACGGGGTTTTGCGCGCCTTCAAAATTTCAATCGACTCGTGCGTCTGAGCCTCGAAGCCTCTCAAGACGTCGATCACGACAATAGCCATGTCGGCGACGCTGCCGCCCCTCCTCCTCAGGTTCGTGAAAACCTCGTGCCCAGGCGTGTCCACGATCAGCAGACCCGGGATCTCGATCTCGGCCTTAACCATGGAGAGCCCCGGGCCGATCAACTGTTTCAACGTGTCAACCGGAAAGAAGCTTGCCCCGATGTGCTGCGTGATGCCTCCTGCCTCGCGGGCCTGAACACTGGTCTTGCGTATCTTATCCAGCAGAGAAGTCTTGCCAGTGTCTACGTGGCCAAGAACGCATATGATCGGTTGCCGAGTAGGCATTCTGTAGGATCCTCCGTTTGTTCGATCGCTTAAGTTCGTCGCCTAATGGTGCATTTCGCAATTAATAATCTACACCCTAATAAGCAATCGGCTTTTGACTTGCGAGCAATGCTCTTGACTTGTCTGTCAAATGCGCATGAGTGCACATTTCAAGTTTTTTAAACAGATTAGATGATTCGGCACATGCGTTTCGAATCTTTGGTTGCGGTTGGAAAGGATTTTAATGGGGTAAAGCCCAAAATCATGTCATGATAAAGGGGCCAGTTTAGCTCCGACATCCTTTTAACTTACAGGGCATTCTGTCCAACATGGCGAAACGTTTGCCCTATTGCACTAAATGTGGAGCAAAGATGCAAGAAGCCGACAAATTCTGTCCCGTGTGCGGCACTAGTGTAACTCGAATTGTAACTGAAGAATTCTCGGTTAATGCTAACGACCTCATCGAAAGGGTTAAGCAACTGATCCACGAAGGGAACGTAAACAGAATCATCATCAAGGATGACAAAGACAAGGTTCTGCTTGAAATTCCAGCCACTGTAGGCGTCATAGGAGCCGTTCTTGTCCCTTTGGCTGGCAGCCTTAGGCGTGATAGCCGCAATGGCAACTAAGTGCAGAATAGTCGTGGAAAGAAGAGAATAGACCGCCTTTGGAACTATCATTATGACAAGATTGTTGCGGGCTCCTAAGGGTCCGGCAGGCGTTATTCAGTTTTCGCCGTCAGCAAAACTAGTCCAAGCAATATAAGCAGTGAGTTGAGGAGCACAAAAAATGCGCCAAAGATCTGAAATGCTTGAAGGCTTGTGAGTACGTAGTACATTGAGAGTCCGCCTACGAGAATTATTATTACGCCAAAAAACCTTTCGAAGAGTTTTATCCAATAGCTGCCCTCTTCACTCAAGCATAGCCCTTCTAAACCATTTTGCCATTATTAGACATCGAACGGTTATTTTATAGTTTCGCCTGAAAGTCCCAAAATACGCGCGCTTACTAGATCACCCTAATACGTCATGTTCTGAAACTCATCAGTGAGCTTTCCCGAAAAACCCATAGCACTTAGCTTCACAACTCGAAGTGCGAATCCTGAAATGCCGACCAAAACAAGAAGAAAAGCCAACGCTGTGAGCAATATTGAGATGGCAACAGTCCTTTTGAGTCTCCTGAGTCTTCATATGCTCTCAAACGGTGCATCGAGACGTTATTCTCCAATCAACGTCAAGGATAAATCCTTAGAGCTTATTGAAAAATAAAACAAAGATTTTTCAGGGCAGAGCACTAAATTTAGAAAGAAGCGAAATCAGGTTTTTCTATCACCTGGTTTCTTCGAGTTTGGCGGGTAAGTACTCGTCTACGATGTACGTTAACCCGTATCGGCTGAAAGCCTCCTGTTCCGCTTTCCGTCTGATCTTCATGAAAGTTTTGATCTCTCTCCTCCATAGTGGGTCTACGTATCGTGGGTCTCTTTGCAACTCGTTTAGCCTCTTCACGTCAACATCGTCCAGCGGATCTGTTGGTAACTTGTAGTTTACAATGTCAGTGGCCCAAACGCCGCTCCATTTTGCATCTGGAGTGTTCAACTCTCTCAGGTGGGCGGCGTTCGCTGATCCTGAGATTATTACCATAGCTATGTGCATTCCCCATGGGTCGCCGTCCGTGAAGATATATACTGGAAGCTTCAGCTCGTTGTTTAATCTTCTAATGAAATGTCGGGTAGCTCTCGGTGCTTGTCCCGCCGTCAAAACGAGTAGGGCATTGTGTTTTCTATGCACGTTTTCCTCTATGAAGCGTGTGAACAAGCCGCCTTTCTCTATGGCTATTACCTTGTCTGCTGTGGTCTTCACGAATTCAGAGGAAGTCAAAGCGGGTCCGATCAAAACGCCGTCTGGGTGTGAAGCCAAGTTCAATGTTTTCCCTTCGTAGCCCGGTACAGTGTATTCTATTGTCAGATCGCCGAAGACGGCCGATCTTTCTTCAGGAAAAATGTTGAAGTCTTCGCGCGACAAACCTAAAACTGTTTCCAAATCGGTTATTATGTTGTTTGATTCTTGCTGATCTTTGAACGTCATTTCGTAGGCCTGAGCAGAATAGTAAACGTCTCTCAGAGTTGATGTCTTACGCTGTGAAGAAAGTTCGTTGGAGAAGAATGCGGCCCAGACGAGTTGCGTGAAAGGCTTCAAGTGCCTAATGTTGCGGGCACTTCTCCGGACTTTTCTATCGCCCAGAATGAACTGCCTGAGCTCTTGGTCATAAGCGATGTTTTCGGTTGAGCGACTGGGCATGTCAATTGCCGGAAAACGCCCCTGATCAATCTGATCATAGATCGTTCCTCCCAAGTTTCCCAGATCTTCGAGGACTTCTTTCCTCTTTTCCATTATGCTGTTTCTACGTTTCTTCTTCTGCTCCATACTTTTTCACGCTCGTCAAGAGTTTCTCTATGTCTGGAACTCTATCTTTGCCTGCGAGTTTTGTTGAAAACTGAGCTATCTTCGGCAGGTACTTGCTGAAGACTCCGAGCCTTTTGCGTTCTCTGTCCACGTGTTCTCTTTTGGACAGAAAAAGCTGGATCTGGCGGGCCACTTCCCGTAATCCATTGGCCATTTCCCTTCTGACCTCGACCCTATCAGCTATGAATTCTTTTCCAACTGTCTTGTACGGCACTTTAGTGCTGCAAATATGCACGACGATCGCAAGCGGCATGTCTGGAGACACGTGGTACCTTCGCCAATTCATGTCCGCGATCACCCTGACCGAAACATCGCTTGCCTCATCATACAACAGCGGTATTCTGTTTGCGAAGCGATAGACGAGGAAGCTTCCTCTTTTCGGTACATCACCGCCGTAGGCAATTCCTGTTTCGATGATAAATGGGTGACCGGCGTAGGTTGCGGGTTTCCGCTGGTGGACAACCACAAATTCAGGGTTCAACTCTTTCTGGATTCCGGCCTTCAAGAGTTCCTCGCCTAACGGTGAGAGGCAACTTGCGTCCGGCGGCAGGAAATCCTTAAACTTTCTCATCATGTGCATCAGTCTGACGATCTCCTCGTGTGATAGCTTCCTCGGATTCTTCGATGGGCTCAATTGACTGGATTCCAGAAACTTTCCTGCGGTTATCTCTCCGATTCTGTGAAAATGATTTCGCAAGAACTCCAGCATGTTGTTGTACGGTGTTACCTGTATGAGACGCTGAAGCAGCTCCACATCGACACCGTATGGGTGAGGGAGAGTTTCCTTGGGCGGCGTGGGCATCTCCTTTGTGACCCTCGTGAATTTGTAGAGTCTGCCCTTAGGGTCTACGAACGTCAGGTTTGCGTACGGGTTCACCATGGCTGTCTGCTTGAAATAGTCCAGGATCTTAGGCATGGCTCGCAGGTAGTCGCCTTCTAGGCTGAACTCAACCAGTGTGCCTCGCCATTGATCCTTGTTTATGAGTACTCTCCTGTCCAATATTATCGGACGGTTCTTCTGGATGTCAATCATAAGCTTGTACGAGTAGAGCTTGACTATTCCCGTGCTCGACGTTATCGTAGCCGGTTGATGCGTCGTGATCTGACCATAAAGTATCGCCATTTTTCCGCCCAGACCGAACGTTCCTCTCTGCTGCTTCAGCTTGTATTTCGAGCCGAAGAGCACTTGACCAAAGGCCGACGGTATATGCCTGGGCTGAATCCCTATGCCGTTGTCTTCAACTCTGAGCTTGTAAATCTGAGTTTCAGGGCTGGCCTCGCCCTCATACGAGAGCCTCACATAGATCTCGGGCGGAATCTTCAGCGTTTCAGCAGCATCCAAGGAATTCTCAACAAGCTCTCTTATGGCAGCAAAGACCGCCCTAGATGGATTCGTAAAACCCGCAATGTCACGGTTCCGGTAGAAAAAATCAGCTGCACTTATCTCTTCAAACGTCGTCTGAGCCAGCTAAGCCTCCCCCAGTTCACTTCAACCATAACCGCTCTAACGATATGTTCTGCCCATTCTTTAATTTAACGACTCGTAGCGCGCGCTTCACCAATATCGTACTTGCCCTCAATTGGCGGGGCAAGATAATCTTGAGGCAATTGTGCTTTTTGATGTTTTGACAGGCTGGGAGGACATACGATTTCCATTAATAAGAACGCTCCGCGCCTGGAATCAAGCGCGCGATGGTTCATAGGGAAATGGCAACAGTTTGCGAGTTTCTTCGTCTGAACAGTCTCGAAAAGGATTCTTTCGCCTCTCGCCTTTACCATAGCGATCTCGATGCTGGTATTTTCGGCAAAATCGTGGATATACTGCAGGCACGCTCCGCATGGCCTTGGTTCATTGAGACTCTCCGAGTTCATGACCACGGCGATTCCTTTGATCTTTCTGTTACCATGCAAGACAGCGTGATTAATGGCATTTCTTTCCGCGCAGGTGCCCAGGCCAGAAACCCAGCTTGCAACATTGCATCACATCCTTCGTAGATTCTGCCGTCTTCAGCAAGGACGGCAGCGCCCACCTGAAAGCCCCAGAGCACGTAGGCATTATTCATTGCTTTGCAGGCCTTTTCAATCAGTTTCTTCTGGATTCCAGCCAATCTAGTCAGAATTATCACCTTCTCCCATCTCTTCTTATCGTGCGTACGTAGTAGTATTCTCCTATTTGCTTCTGAAGCTTGTCAAGCTTTGAGTCTTCCTTGTTGACTCTCGGCCTCTTCGTAGCGGGGTCTCTTCTGAAGGTGACCTCCATCTCCTTCAGGAATGTGTTCATTCCTCTCCTCAACGTCGTGGGTGAGTGCGCCGTGCCATTTGTTCCAGGTTCGCCCGTGAAGACCATCAGATGATCAGCTATGAAGTCCTGCGTCACGACATCGTGTTCCACGACGAAGGCCGCTACATGATGATTCTCAACGATTCTCCTGATAGTTCGCGCTAGGTTCAGACGTTCTTCAACGTCTAGGTAAGCGCTGGGCTCGTCCAGAAGGAAGAGTTCTGCCTCACTAGATAGGCATGCGGCAATCGCAACTTTCTGCAGTTCGCCGCCACTGAGTTCCGCCACGTTTCTGTCCAGAAGTTGATCTACCTTCAAGGGTTGAAGGATCTCAGTTCTATACCATCCTGAAGAAAAATTGTCCTTTGCTATGCTCATGAGCAGCATCTGGACCGTGCCTTCGTACTCAGCTGAGATGTACTGCGGCTTGTAGCTCACTTTTAACCAGTCGAATTTTTCACCGCTGTCCAGTTCCTCAAGCCCTGCTAGAATCTTCACGAAAGTTGTCTTGCCTATGCCGTTAGCTCCAAGAATTCCGATGATTTCTCCTCTCTTGATGTCTCCCCCTGCAGTGACTAACTTGAACCATTTGTACGTCTTCTCCATCTTTTCCCAGTGCAACAGCGTCTCGCCGCTGCTGACACTTGTCGCCGGTGGCTTCTCGTGAAAGATTATGGCTTCTTTTCTGAACCTGACGTTCTCGTCGGGAATGTAGCCCTGCAAATAGATGTTTATGCCTGTTCTGACTCCATGAACGTTTGAGACAACACCGTAGACGCCTGGTTCCCCGTAGAATATGCAGATTTGGTCCGACAAGTAGTCTATTATTGCAAGGTCATGTTCAGCGACAATGATGGTCTTTTGATCGTTCTTCAAACTTCTTATAGCCTTTGCTGCTTGAAGCCTCTGCTTTACGTCCAAGAAGCTCGAGGGCTCGTCCAAAAGATATACATCTGCCTCTCTGCAAATGGTCGCTGCTATCGCGACGCGTTGAAGTTCACCTCCGCTTAGGACTTCAAGTGGCCTCTCCCAAAACGGCTTCAGCTCAAGACTTTGCGCGATCTCTTCGAGTTTTTTTCTCTCATCCACTTTCTCAAGGAGCTTGCCAACCGTTCCAGAGACGACTTTCGGAATCTTGTCCACATACTGCGGCTTATGGGAAACCTTGAGTTGGCCTTCTGCCATTTTTCTGAAATATTCTTGAAGCGTTGAGCCCCTGAAATGCTGGATTATGTGGTCCCAGCTAGGAGGTTCTTTGAAGTTTCCGAGGTTCAGCCTGAAGTCGCCGGAAAAAATCTTGAGTACCGTCGTCTTTCCTATGCCGTTCTGTCCCAACAGGCCCAGAACCATGCCTGGCGAAGGCGTTGGAAGCCTAAAAAGCTTGAAAGTGTTTTCTCCAAAGCGGTGGCTAACGTCTTTTTCCAGTTCGTCTGGAAGGTTTACTATCGAAACGGCACCGAACGGACACTTCTTTACGCATATCCCGCATCCGGTGCATAGGGACTCGACGATTAGGGGTTTGTCAGTATCGAACCTTATTGCCTCTATGTGACTGCGCACTATCGGACAGAACTTGTGGCACAGCCTGTTGCATCGCTTCGGTTTACATCTATCAACATCCAGAACAGCAACTCTTGTCATCGCAAACCCGTTAGAGAAATGGTCATATCAGGATAGTTATAAACATGAACCCAGAAAACACGAAAAAGGCTGAAAAGATCGCACAAAGAAAAACGCAAGAAACTATTGGAACTAGACGGCTACTCTTCGTCTTCCCAATCTTCCTCTTCCCAGTCGTCTTCTTCCCATTCTTCTTCTTCGTCTCTCACTTCAGCGCACCTCCTCAGTTTTTGTTGCATACACAATCTAGGCTCGGTTTAAACATTACAGTTCGTCAATTGTCGAGATCAGACGCCTAGACCATGTCCCAGAAGGAGCCTTTATGGGATTTACTTCACAATTTTAGCCGTCAGAGACGCCGTCGGCTCATTCATTCCAGGTTTCATGTACGCCCAACACATGTTCGGCGAATTATGTGCTGCTCCAGCCCGTCCATGAGCGTCGATGGATATGAGTCCCATCGAATTATAGATCATCGACATCCTCCTGTTAACGAGCTTTATCGCCTGTTCCGCAGCTTGTTCGGCTGTCTTTCCATCTTCCATGTAGCCACACGTTGTCTTTGCTAAGACTAACCTCATGGCTATTTCGCCGATACCCGTGGCTGAGCACCCTCCACTCTCATTGTCCGCATATGTTCCGCATCCGATCAAGGGGGAGTCTCCTATCCTCCCAGGAAGCTTCATGGGAAAACCTCCAGTCGACGTTGCCGCTGCGACGTTTCCCTCACTGTCAAGAGAAACCGCGCCCACAGTTTCAAGATCAAACAGGTCCGGATGGTTCTTCACGAGGCTGGCCAGCTTCGGCAGTTCGAATTTTCCCTTGAACAGAAGCGCTTTCTGCTGGTCATAATACCGCAGCCTGAGCTCGGTCACTGGGTCTCTTCTCTCGAGATGGTGAAGTCTAGCAAGCTTCTCCGCGCCTTCACCTACTACGAAGACATGATCCGTCTCTTCCATGATGATTCTTGCAAGGCGAACAGGGTTTTTGATGTCATGCAATAGTCCCACCGCTCCGGCCTGCAACGTTTTTCCATCCATGATTGACGCTTCCATCTCCACTGTCTTCTCAACGGTTAGGCTTGAGCCGTACCCTGCATTGAAGGATTCATCGTCTTCCATTATCACGACGGCTTCGATAACGCTGTCTAAGGCGCTTCCGCCTTTAGCCAGCACGTCGAACCCCTTCTTTGCGGCTCTTGCAGTGCCTCTCAAGCCTCCTAGCTGGCGTTCAGGCTGCCAAGTTCCAGCTCCTCCGTGAACGACGATGATGGGTTTTCTCGTGCGCTTCAAAGATCTACTTGCCTCTGCGACTTGGGCAAATGCCAAAAGTCCGCAACACGAATTTAAGGATAATGTTATCTCCGCTTATCAAAATAGATAAATCTGCCTTTGGAAACGTTAGAAGTGGGATGATGTGAGGCGACGGCTAAGAGCCACGAGCTATGACAAGGCCACTAACCTGCACTGACCCAAGACAATATTCTTGAGACGCGAAGTTCATCCGCAGAGCGAGTGATAACAGGATAACTGAAGAGAAAAAAGGGGTAGAAATGCCTAGAGATTTCGACATCTTGGCCACTACTTCACGTGGATTTGAACGGGCCGCATGCTTCGAATTGAAGTACCTGCTCGAACAGGCGGGAGATCCGTCGGCAGACGTTCGAAAAAGTGGCGTCCGTGGCCTAATTGTTGCGAAAACGGTACTTGACCCTTTTCAAGCAGTGAGGATTCTCCGCGGAATATTGGTTGAGCGCCCTTACGAATTCCGCTACACACTTAGGATAATTCCCATTGAAGCGACGGTCACGACCGACTTGACTGCGATTGCCGACAAAGCAGAGGAGCTCAGCTCGAAGATAGGAGAGAACGAGACATTCCGTGTCACGGTCGAAAAACGTTTCACTACGCTTCACGCAAATGAGATCGTGGAAGCCGTGGCAGCGAACATCAAAAGAAAAGTCGACCTAGCTAGGCCGGACAAGATAATATTGATTCAAGTTGTAGGCGGTTCAACTGGCGTGTCCACAATCAGGCCTGAAGACGTAATATCGGTTATGAAGGAGAAAATGCTCTAACCTAACGCTCAGTGGTCAGCAGTGCCATCCGCTCGATGATGAGATCTACGAGAGCCCTCTTCGTCTCAGATGCCTTGGCAACTACACCGAGTTCTCCATCAGATATGCCAAAGATTCTTCGAATGCTCGCAGCCTTTGCATCCGTTAACTCAAGAACTGCCTCATCGCTTTCAGCCTCGATCTGTCTCAGAATCCTCGAAAGCGTTGATTCCAAATCCTCAGGCTTCTCGCTGATCATCACCATGGCTATTCTCACAGATCCAGACTTAATGCCTAGGAATTCCGTGGCCTTACGAATCTGTCTCTGAGCCGAAGCGTAGAGCATGGTTTCCATGGCTAGGCTTCTTGAGACATTTGCCTTGTTCTTGTAGGCCGTCAGCGCATTTAATACTGCAAAATGGAGATGCTCCCACGTGGCAACGTGTTGAGCATCGAAAACCTGAATCTCCACATTTGACGGTTTTCCCCTATTAACGACCCTCAACAATTCTTCAGGGGTATCAATTTTGTTCGTCTTCAAGCCCGTTATCAAGACGTACTTTTGGAACTCTTCTACAAACCTTAACAATTCTTTTCCTCAGCGATTTCCATCAAAAACCTGTCAACAAGCTCCGCTGGCATCCCAGCTTTCACGAGTCTTGTTTTTTCCTTCTCGAATGAAGCTCCTTTCTTCACGGGTTTTCTCAGCATTTCTCTGACGGTTTCCTTTCGTTCCCAAGGAAACACTATCCAGCACCTTGATTCCTTCTCATAATAATCTGGCTTCACGACGCTCCACGGCTTGGAGTAGATCGTGGCAACTTTGACTTCTGCAGCCCCCTGGTCAACGATGTGCTCTTTAACAACCTTCAGGCTTTTTCCAGTGTCCGCAACTTCATCGACGACGAGCACCTTTCTTCCATAAACAGATACAGAAACGGGCTGAATCAGGGTAGGCTTGCGTTTGGTCTCTGCAACCCCCATATAGAATTGAACGCCGACAGTGGCAAGATTAGCCGTGCCTAGCAAGTCTGACAAGACTCTGGCAGGAGGCCATCCCCCTCTCGAGACGCCTACGATTATGTCGGGCTTGAACTCGTTTTTCAGGATTTTGCCTGCTAGGCTCAGAAGCATGTAGTAAACCTGATCCCAACTCGGCACCTCAAACTCTAGTTCGGAGCCCAAAGTCCTTCGCATAGAGTTCGTTGGTCGCTTTATAAGTGTATGAGGGCTAATCATCTCACTTCAACTGTTAATCTCTCATCAACATTGTGCTTCTTTCCTGCATGAGATCTTGATGCGAGAACAGGCTTTTCAAAAGAGGGTCGTGAAAAACAGCTGCATAGAAAAAAAAGTAAAATAACGACTGCCATTACTTGTTTCAATTGCAGTTAGCTGTAAGCAGAGAAAGATTAGACGTGAAAGAGTTGAAGGAGAAAACAACGTTGAGAGTACTAAAAGATGATCCTCATCACTCTGGGATGCATATATCTCTAACGGGTGAGTCAAATAATGGCAATCATTGAATGTGTACCCAACTTCAGTACGTCAGACCCTAAAATCGTCGAGCCCATACTTGACGAAATCAGAAAGACCAAGAATGCCTTCTTGCTCGACGCCACGTTTGATACCTATTACAACAGGCTCGTCGTTTCATTCGTGGGAAACAGAAGATCAGTTCTAGAAGCTGCTTCGAACGCTGCGACCAAAGCTACAGAATTGATTGACATGCGGGAGCATAAGGGCCAGCACCCACGCATAGGCGCCGTGGACATCGTACCCTTCATTCCTATAAGAGATGTGTCGATGGAGGACTGCATAGATCTTGCAAGAAGATTCGGGAAAGCATTCGCACAGAAATGCAGGGTACCTGTCTATCTCTACGGCGCGGCCTCATCGAAACCTGAACGTGGGGATCTAGACTGGATTCGCGAAGGCGATTATGAGAAACTGGCAGAGAACATCGTGAAGCCTGAGCGCAGACCCGATTACGGCCCAGCTGAGTTCAACGCGAAATCAGGCGCCACGGTTACAGGCGCACGCAAGGTCATGGCCGGCTTCAATGTAAACTTGGGAACCGCTGAATTAAAAATCGCTAAGAAAATCGCGAAGGCAATACATGCCAAGAAGGGAGGATTCTCAAACGTTAAGGCCATGGCTGCGTTCATCCCGGAGCAGAACATCACGCAGATCGGCATGAGCATAAACGACTTTGAAAAGACACCATTGTACCGTGTGTTTGAGACGCTCAAAGTAGAATGCGCACGCTACAACGTTCCAATAGTAGGCTCTGAGTTCTGCGGAATGGCTCCCCTGAGAGCGCTAATCGATATCTGCGGATACTACCTAAAGGTTGATAACCTGACCCAAGACAAAGTCCTAGAAATAGCTATACAAAACGCCTTTGAAAAGGCAGGAAAGGCCGAATGAGTATCTCGCTAAAATGGTTGGGACATTCCAGCTTCATGCTAAAAGTCGAAGGAAAAACCATCTACGTAGATCCCTACGAGGGTGAATACTCTGAAAAAGCAGATCTAATACTCGTCACACATTCTCATTTCGACCACTGCGATCCCTCGAAAATCAAGAAGATCAGTCAACCAAACACCGTGATAATTGCACCTGAGGACTGCGCCTCAAAAATCGGCGGAGAAGTCAAGACACTTAAGCCAAACCAAGAAATGGCAGTCGGCAAAATTCGTGTCAAAGCAACTGAAGCCTACAACAACAAACGTTTCAGGACGCCTGGCAACCCATTCCATCCAAAAGGATTCGGAGTCGGCTACCTCATAACCGTAAGAGACAAGACGATCTATCATGCTGGCGACAGCGACCTTATCCCAGAGATGAAGCAGCTCGGGCACGTAGACGTAGCCCTCCTTCCAAGCGGGGGCACGTACACAATGGACAACCCTGAGTCTGCCGAAGCAGCTCTGACGATCAATCCAAAAACTGCTATCCCCATGCACCGATGGGACACTGACCCTGAGGAATTCAGAAAAAAACTGGGATCCAACTCGCACATTCAAGTCGTCATCTTATCGAAAGGCGAAGAATTCCAAGTGGTTTAGGAATGGTTGCGGCTCAGAAAAGAGTCAGGCGGGGAAGCAGGGAAACAGTTGATCTACTTATCGTGAATGCCGACGAGCTTGTCACGCTCGCCGGTGACAACCAAAGACCCAGAGTAGGCAAGCAAATGCGCGAGCTCGGGATAATACGAGATGGCAGCCTCGCCGTAAAAGATGGACGTATCGTCGCAGTCGGAAAAACCCATGATATCACGAAAAAATTCAGGTCAGAAAACGTTCTGAGTGCAAACGGCAAAACCGTGTTGCCCGGCTTCATCGATGCGCACACACATCTCATATTTGCAGGCTCCCGCGAGGACGAATTCCAAATGCGCGTCGAAGGCGCCTCCTACATGGAAATCCTCAATGCCGGCGGCGGCATACTGCGAACGGTCAGAGAAACGCGGAAAGCAAGTGTTGACAGGCTTGCCGCTGAGGGTCTTGCAAAGCTTGATGCGATGCTTGAGCATGGAACAACCACCGTTGAAGCCAAAAGCGGGTATGGCCTAACGACAAAAGACGAACTGAAGATCTTAGATGCAATCCGCCGCACAAATCAACTGCACACCGTTGACGTCGTCCCAACCTTCTTAGGGGCACATGCTGTTCCCCCTGAATACAAAGGGAACACACATGGATACGTCAACCTGATCATCGAGGAAATGCTTCCAAGAGTAACCGAAAAAGCACTAGCAGAGTTTTGCGATGTATTCTGCGAAAGAAACGTTTTCAGCTTGGAACAGTCTAGAAAGATTCTTTCCGCCGCTAAGAGCTACGGCTTGAAATCGAAAGTTCACGCAGATGAGATGAGCATGCTGGGCGGTGCGGGGCTGGCCGCTGACATTGAAGCCATCTCTGCAGAACATCTAATCTTCTCTTCTGAAGAAAACCTCAAAGCCATGGCTGCAAAGAACGTAGTTGCCGTCTTGCTCCCTGCAGCCGCCTTAAGCCTGATGATGGGAAAGTACGCTGATGCCCGGTTCATGATTGAATGCGGTGTTCCTGTCGCCTTGGGAACCGACTTCAACCCGAACTGTCTAACTGAAAGCATGCAGCTCGTAATCGCTCTCGGATGCTACATTATGCGGTTGACTCCTAGCGAGGCCGTGACTGCCGCAACGATCAACGCCGCGCATGCCATAGGCAAAGCAAATGAGGTCGGCAGCCTAGAAGTGGGAAAAAAGGCTGATGCTGTTATCCTGAATGCGGCTAACCACAAGTTTCTGGGTTATCATTTCGGCACAAATCTCGTTGACAAAGTCGTCAAGAACGGAAGAATCGCAGTCGACAAGGAGATAGGCCCAAGCAAGATTGTGCACCTAGAAGAATAAGCTCCAACCCATTTTCACGTAAAAGAATTAATGCTGGTTCCAATAATAATGCCATTATGGTGAATCAGTCATGGTTAAGAGATCAGTCAAATGCATAACCGGACCAGAACTTCATTGCAAAAACTGGCAAATCGAGGGCATCCTGCGCATGCTTCACAACGTCTTGGACCCTGAAGTTGCCAAAGACCCGGAAAAACTCATCGTCTACGGCGGAACAGGCAAAGCAGCGAGAAACTGGGAATGCTTCGACAAAATCGTCGAGACACTCACAGAGTTGGAACCGGACGAGACCATGCTTATTCAAAGCGGCAAACCAGTGGCAGTCTTCAAAACCCACGAATGGGCTCCAAGAGCCCTGATCGTCAACGCCATGCTCGTGCCAAAATGGGCCAACTGGGACTACTTTCTCGAGCTCGAGCAGAAAGGCCTGATCATGTACGGACAGATGACGGCCGGCTCATGGGCGTACATCGGCACACAGGGAATTCTACAGGGCACGTATGAAACCATGGCCGCAGTTGGGAGAGAACATTTCAGAGGAAGCCTACGCGGTCGACTTGTTGTGACGGCAGGCCTAGGCGAGATGGGTGGGGCGCAGCCTCTGGCTGTGACCATGAACGAGGGCGTAGCCATCGTAGTCGAAGTTGACAAGAGGGCTATAGAACGCAGACTTAAGCATGGCTACTTAGAAACATGGACTGACCAGCTTGACGAGGCATTAAGGCTGGCAAAAGAGGCCAAACATGAAGGCATTCCCCGCAGCATAGGCCTGTTAGGAAATGCCGCTGAAGTGCTCCCGGAATTGCTGAAACGTGGCGAAATACCAGATGTTCTAACAGACCAGACAAGTGCACACGATCCACTGTGGGGCTACTATCCAGCGGGATTATCAAGGAAAGAAGCAGACGACCTCAGAAAGTCCGATCGGAAAAAATACGTTCAGGAGGCTCTGAAGAGCATGCGAATACACGTGGAAGCCATGGTTGGAATGATGAAGAAAGGAGCTGTAACGTTTGATTACGGAAACAATTTGCGTCAACAAGCATACGATGCTGGATACAAGTACGCTTTTGCCTATCCAGGCTTCGTGCAACGATATGTGAGACAACTGTTCTGCGAAGGCAAGGGCCCGTTCCGTTGGGCGTCACTCGTCGGCAATGAGGAAGACATTTACAAGCTCGATGATGCAATCCTGAAAGAATTCGGCTATAATAAAGAGCTATGCAGATGGATAGGAAAAGCAAGGGAACAGGTCAAATTTCAAGGTCTGCCAGCGCGGGTCTGCTGGCTCGGCTTCGGCGAAAGGGCAAGATTCGGAAAGATCATCAACGACATGGTCGCAGACGGAAGACTCTCAGGCCCAGTCTGGATCGGTCGAGATCATCTGGACGGCGGAAGCGTGGCATCGCCTAACCGTGAAACTGAGGGCATGAAGGACGGAAGCGACGCTGTAGCTGACTGGCCAATACTGAACGCCCTGATCAACGCCGTCGGCGGAGCAACGTGGGTCAGCGTTCACCATGGCGGAGGCGTAGGAATAGGCTACAGCATACACGCAGGCATGTGCTTGGTCGCAGATGGCACAAGAGACGCTGAAAGACGCTTAACAACCGTCCTGACCACGGACCCAGGCACATCCATCGTGAGACACGCAGACGCAGGTTACGAAAAAGCCCAAAGAATAGCCAAAGAAAAAAAGATCAAGATGCCGATGCTGAAGCAACCACGATAGCGCGCATTCTCATTTAACCTTCTTTCTGCTCTTCTTCATCAGCCTATTTTCTGTAACGATTGTCGTCCCTGCAATTATCGAGACCAGCAGGACGCCGAAAAGACAATCCACGAACAGCTCAACGGGGTATTCGTATCTGCCGCCCGTAAACGTGTTCACTGCTCGCCAAGCAAGCGGAAAGCCATAATACTTATTGCCAGGAACACTAGCTGGATCAGACGCGTTTTCAATGAGGCCAGACCCGAAACCTATGAAAAACCCCACAGTGATTATCACGGCGACGAGACGCCTGCTCAATTTCAAGTCTTCAAGCATCCTGGGTTACAACTGAGGATCATAAAGGCATAAAACTCTTACGTGCGCGTTGTTTGGTCACCCATTCGCCCTAACAATATTGTAACCCGCGGCTTTCCTAAGCCTATTCATGACCGCTAGCCCCAGTCCTGTAGTGGGTATCCCTTCAGCGACGATAATGTCGACGCGTTCGACATCAAATTCTCTGAGCAGCTTAAACAGGTTTCTTGCTACTTCTGCTAAATCGCTTCTGCTGCCCATAGACTTCACAACATCTGCTCTGAGACTTCTCACTGTCTCATCAGTTCCAAGGATCCCGACCTTTTTGCCTTCGCCCCTATAGAGTCCAACTAGCTCTTTCATTTTGTCGGCAACGTGCTCGACGTTGCCTTCGACGACAACCACATCCGCGTCAGGCGCATAGTGCTTATGCTTGACGCCTGGCGACCGCGCCTTTTCAACTGGCAAAGCCTTGTCAGCAGTCACGACGGGATTAAGCTCCACTCTTGAAAGAACCTTCAACAAGGTTTCATAAGGTGTTCCCCCTGGACGCAGTACCTGCGGAGGATCAACAGTCAAGTCTAGAACCGTGGATTCTACTCCAACAAGCGTTGGCCCGGCATCCAAAACTGCGTCTATCCGCCCACCCAGATCGTCCAGAACATGCTTTGCCATAGTTGGGCTTGGCTTTCCTGCAAGGTTGGCACTGGGCGCCGAGATTGGACAGTCGCTTTTTCTGATCAGCGCCAAGGCAACGTTGTGCTTGGGCATTCTTATGGCAATCGTGTCCAAACCAGCAACCGTGACATCGGGTACAATCTTGGATCTTCTGAAGATGAGCGTCAAAGGACCTGGCCAGAATGTCCGCATAAGCATCTGGGCTTCATCGGTCACCTCTTCAGTTAACGTGTAAACATCTTTCAAATCGCACACGTGCACTATAGGCGGGTTATCGAGCGGCCGGTTCTTAGCCTTGAAAAGGGCTAGGACGGCGTTTCCGTTCAGCGCATTTGCTCCTAGACCGTAGACTGTTTCGGTAGGGAAGGCCACGAGGCCGCCTTTCTTGATTAACTCTGCTGCTACAGTGATCTTGTTCTCGTCTGGCTGCTGCGAATCCACCGTTAGCACTAGAGTTTTATTCATCTACTCGTCATGTTGATTAGAGCCAGACTTGCCATTTAAACCTTCAAAAGCGAGGGCATCATGTGCTGATGCTCTGCTACACGACGTAGTAGCTGATGACTTTCTTGATGCTTTTCGGCGTTACCTGTTTCGCCGCCAGCTGTTTCAGAAGTTTTATCATAGCAGGGTGAAAGCGTGCAATGTCAGTCAGGGACACCAGACCAACGAGTTTCTTTCCGTCGACCACAGCTAACTTCTTGATTTTCATCTGGAACATCAGCTTAGCAGCCTCTTCCAGATTCATGGCGGGTTCAACGACAACTAGGGGTGTCGTCATGATCTCCTTGACCTTGGTCTTGACAGCGTTTCTGCCTTCGGCAACCACCCTCTTCAGAAGGTCTCTTTCAGTCACTATCCCCACGGCCTTCCCTCTGTTGGTGACTATGAGACTGCCTATCTCAAACTTGTTCATGATCTCGGCAGCCTCTTTTACTGTAACGTTGTCGTTCAGCGTTATAACTTCCTTGACCATCACGTCGCCAATTTTCAGCGAAAGGCAGGTCTCGTCGTGTTCTTCTTGCTTCTGGTCCGACAACAAAATCACTCTTTTGTTCTGTCTATTCCATGCAGTCATTGTATATAAGCTGGTGTGCAGAAACTTTTCAGACAGGTCGTAGCTTACGTGCAAGTCTTTCAACATGCTTCGTGGAGGGTATCCTTGCCCGGTCAAACTTCTCCTTGGGCTTCGTGAACGGTCTCGTGGCGTCAACGCCCATCTTGCTCGTGAGGCCCGTTTCCTGATCGGCCGAAGAGTCAAGCGTCGACCCACGCACGTTTTCGATGAGAACAAGATCCTCACTGGCTTGAAAACGCGTTGCAATTGCCCATTCCACTTCGGAAGCGTCAAACACGTTAATGTCTGAATCTACAACCACAGCATGTTTGAGGCTTGGATGCGCCGCAAAGGCTGCCAACAGGGCATTTTTGCCGTCGCCGTCGAGCTGTTTCTCAATCGCTAAGACCACGTGAAGCCACCCGTTTCCTCCGGCGGAAAGGTTGACCGCGCATACTTTCGGGACAACTTTGGACACGGTTTCCCAGATCAGGGCCTCACGGGGCAAGCCCATCAAGAGTCTATGCTCCGCCCCAGACGGCAGAAGGCCTTCATAAACGTAATCTTCCCTATGCATAATGCCTACGACTTCTACGACTGGCTGTTTCCTCTGTATATCGTAGTTTCCTGTAATGTCCACGAACGGTCCCTCAGGGACTTGCCTCGTAGCGGAAATCCTTCCTTCTAGAATCAGCTCAGCATCCGCTGGAGCATATGCATCTACGCTTTTGCAGCTGACTAAGCGAAGCTTGTCGTTCAACAGTGCATTTGCTACGTCGTACTCATTCACGCCGAAAGGAACAGGCGAGGAGGCTGCTAGCAAGATTGCAGGATGAACCCCGATGGCAACCGCTATCTCCAAGTCCTTCTTAGCTTCTCTAGCCTCGCTCCACAGCTTGTACAGATGTCTCGGAACCAAACGGATGGCCAAATGATTCTTGTCCAAGACTTGAAGTCGATGGACAGACAGGTTCTCAACGCTCCCGTCAACGCTTTTGGCATGTATGACCCCCGAAGTGATGTAAGACCCTGCATCAAGTTCGAAGTGAGCCAGAACTGGAATCTTCGACAGGTCAACCCTGTCTTCTGACTGTTCCTTCACAGGTCCCTCCCGGCTCATACTCGGTTTCTTAGGCGTCCGCCAAGCCCATAGCAGCCTACGATAGAGTTCGCTTGCATCGATGCCAAGCGAGTCGCAGATTCTTTTTCTAGTTCCGCAGACGTTAGCAACGACCTTTACATGGCTGCCTTTGACTTTTTCGAAGAGCAGTATAGGGCCCTCGTTGTCAAAGGTCTTTATCAGATATGAGATTTCGAAGACTCTAGAAACTTCATCCCCTAAATGCCGAACTTGCTCCTTGTTTTCTTCCTGCTTGAGAAACTCTCGGAGGCTCATGCCCTCGCCTCCTGTTTTTCGCTGCTTTCTGTTGCTTGGACGACTCTCTCAATCAGTCTCTTGAAGAATGATTGGGCCTGCATCTCGTCCATGGTTTCCAAATAGATTGAGACGAGCGCCATTTTCCCCTTCTTGGCGGCAACATATTCTGCAAACATTCGGGCTGAAATTGCATGACTATCGCCTAAGAGAATGGATGACGTTAATGGTCCCAGCATTTCTTTGGGCCTAGGAACCGCGATGGCCAATGTTCCGAGCTTGTCCTCTCTTTCGCTCAAGAGGATAAGGCATGAATTCTTGGTCTCTAAATACACTGCCAGCAAATGTGTGTCCTTTTCGACAATTTCGTCCTTAACAACTTTTGCGCGTTCCATCCCTCGAAGTCTCCATGGCTTATTAATAGCTTCACGCATTCACTATTTATTATTTTCAAGAGGGGAAAACACCTAATGGCTGAAGACCGGGCGAAGCGCATCCTTGAGAAGCTTGAAGAGACGTTCACGATGCCGAGATGGATAACGTCGACTCGAGACCCGTTTAGAACGCTTATCGTGACTATAATCTCGCAGAATACGGCTGACAAGAATACCTCGAAGGCTTTCGAAAACCTTTCGAACAGGTTTAGGATAAAGCCCGAAGCGTTGGCGAAGGCTGAAGCAGGACAAATTCAAGAATGCTTGAAAGTTGCAGGCCTCTACAGGAACAAGGCCAAGGCTATACAGCAAGTTTCAAGAATAATTTTAGATCAGTTTCATGGTAATCTAGACCAGATTTTGTCACTACCGCTTGAGGAAGCAAGAAAAACACTTCTTCAGCTTCCGGGAGTTGGGCCCAAGACCGCTGATGTAGTGCTCCTTTTCAGCGCGGGTAAACCCACGATCCCCGTTGACACTCATGTTTATCGAGTGTCGAAGAGGCTGGGTTTCGCGCCCGAAAGTGGTGATCATGAGTCTGTTCGCAATTGTCTTCAACGACTTTACCGTGAGAAAGATTACGCTGCCGTTCACGTAATGCTGATTCTTCATGGCAGAAAATACTGCAAGGCAAGATCCCCGCTTTGCAGGGAATGCCCAGTTAACGAGCTTTGCCCATCAGGACACAAGTGGGACAATCGTGACTGAGCCTAACGAAGAGGTTGCACGGTATTTTCCATACGCTGAGGTTAGGCCCTGTCAGGACGAGTTTATCAATGTGGTCTTTAAGGCTGTTGAAGAGCGTCGTTCGGTTCTGATCGAGGGGTGCAATGGCCTAGGCAAGACTGTTGCAGCATTGTCTGCGTGCCTTCCCACGGCTCTAGAAGAGCGGCTAAAGATATTGTATGTTGCAAGGACACACCGACAGCACGACCGCGTCATAGAAGAGTTGAAGGCTATTTCAAAGAAGAAGCCTGTGTCGGGTATTTCAGTCCGAAGTCGTCATGAAATGTGTCTCAACAGTCTCATTAAAGGACACGCGTTCAATGCTAGCGAAGCAATAGAAGCATGCGAGATGTTGAAGGCCAGAGGTAGATGCTCCTACTATCAAAGCATAGACGAACGGCCAGAAGAATACTCAGAATTGCAGCACGAAATCACGGTTCATGCTTGCACGGCTTCGGAAATCCATGGGATTGGACGAAGAAGAGGCTTCTGTCCGTATGAACTAATAAAGTCCTGCCTGGCCGACGTCAACATTATCGCGCTGAGCTATCTGTACTTGTTTGATCCCGTGATCCGGGGCGCTTTTTTAAGAAATCTCGAAATCCCGTTGTCCAAGACGATTTTGATAATCGATGAAGCGCATAACCTGCCTGAGACCGCTGTTGATGTCGCAAGCGTTAGCCTATCGCTCTTTAGTATGAGACAGGCGGAAATTGAAGCAAAAAAACTCGGATATGATGACGTTGCCGAATTCGCGAAAATAGTGAGAAAAGAAACTGAGGAAATATCTTCGAAGATCGTCAAAGAGGTCTTGATTCCACGAGAGTATTTAGTAGATCTCTTCAAAGAAAAAGCTGGTTTGAAGGAGCCTCGCGAATTCTTTGAGCACATAAACGATGTTGGAACGCTGATTAAGCGAGATTTACTGGCAGATGGGAAGTATCCACGTTCCTTCGTTCATGCGATGGGCCGTTTTCTACTCAAATGGTTGGAAACTGCTGAAGATACATCCTACGTGAATACGGTGACCAAGTACGATTCCAAACAAGGTATGCCGACGGCAAGACTGGAATTAGTGGCTCTCGATCCTTCTAGAATCACGATGCCCGTGTTTTCTCAGTCCTATTGCAACGTAGTCATGTCTGGAACGCTGCAGCCGTTAGAAGCATACGTGAAAATCACGAAGCTTCCGGAAAACAGCATGATGAAGATTGTGCCTTCACCATTTCCGAAGGAGCATGTTCTACCACTCGTCTCCTGCGGTGTGACAACCGCGATGGAGAGTAGGACTCCGGAAATGTACAAAAAGATCATAAAGCGAATAGGCGAAGTGGTAGAGCATACGCCCGCAAACATCGGAATCTTTGTTGCTTCTTTCGAAGTCATGGGAAGGCTCCTTGCTGAAGGACTGAAGAAAGTCGTGAGCAAGCCGCTTTTCTGCGAGCATAGAAGCATGAGTTCACGCGAGAACGAGAGGATGGTTGAGGAATTTAAGGCGCACTCCAGGCTTAATGGGGCTGTTCTGTTAGGTGTTTTGGGTGGTCGTTCTTCCGAAGGCGTGGATTTTCCTGGGGACGAGATGAATTCTGTGGCCATTGTTGGTGTGCCCTATGCAGAGCCCACTCCGAAGGTGAGGGCGCAGATTGACTATTTCGAGAAAAGTTTTCCCGGCTTTGGCCGAGAGTACTGCTACGTTTTGCCAGCGATGAAGAAGGCTTCTCAAGCTGCGGGAAGACCTATCAGAACTCTTGAAGACAAAGCTGCAATAATCTTCGTTGACTACCGTTTTGCCACACGGTACTGTCGGAGTTTTCTGCCGCTGTGGATACGTGATAACTTGAAAGTGCTTGCAGATGAAGACGGAGCAATCGCGAAAGAGCTTTCTCTGTTCTTTAGAGAAGCTTGCTGAAGGCCTTGTACTCTTGGTTCTCCTCGCCTATGAACGGGATTTCCTTCATGTTCTTGTCCAGTTTCACTCTTCCTATTACCGCAATCGCGATGTCTTGGGACACTGGCGTCAGAATCTTCAAGGTTTTTCTCAGGTATTCGATTTCTTGTATTATTCCTATCCCGAGGAATTTTCGCTCGCCATTGTGCAATGCCGTCACAAGCCCTTCTTCTTCGCCCTTTCGGATCACCACAACCTTCTTTTTTGTGGCTTCTTCGATTTTTTTCAGGTTTTCGGCGTTGATCCAGCGCCTCTTGCCGATTATTATTGAGATTCTATCTGTTTGCTCTGAAAAGTGGAGAGGCTTCATCCCCAGCAATTCATAGATTTTCCTTGCTAGGCCCTGGTTCTGATGCGTTCTGCTCAGGCCGAACAGCTCATCATCCTCGATTTTCAACCAGCCAAGGGGAACTGATTGTACCTTTGAATTCCTGAGGTATTTTGTGTATCCCAACTCTCGGAGGTTCTTTCGACTTTCTCCGCTTCTCTGGCTGGCGACCGGGGGAGATTCGACTGCAATTCTCCTGAATTTCTCGAGGCTGTTCATGAGCGGGCTCATCTCGTCTTTTTGCTGGACGGAGAAAACCGTCTCTGGGTTGATCTTCTCTACGAGTTGGGTCTTGTATCTGACCGCTTGTTCTCCCTCAATCCATCCGTCAGTGTTCACAATGACGAAGTCAGGATCGCTGTTCAGGATTTCCTTTTTCAGTTGAGCTAAGCTTTCTATTACCTTTTCTCCGGCACCATTTGGCGAAGTAGTGCCGATGAAGATGGCATTTTTTGCTTGTAGGCTGAAAAGGTCAGTTATCGGCTTCGTGACGAAAGTGTATGAGACGGTGCATGGCGGTCCAATGTCAGATTGACCTAGGTCACCGTCTAAAACTCCAATTTTCTTTTTTTGGCTTAACAGCCTGTTGATCAAGTACGTGCAGAAGCTGGTCTTTCCAGAATCAACCGTGCCCAACACGATTGCGGTGGTCGGCTTGACCTGCAATTGCGCAAGATTCTCGTATGCCGCGGCCCATGTTGACGGAACTGTGTTTCCTTCAACTTCATCTACGCTAGCCTTCTCTGCTAGCGAGATGTCGAAGGATGCTGTTTCATTCACTGCGAACGGTAGCCTTTTTCCTTCGCGTATGACGATTCTGTTTGTCGTGCTTGTTTTCGATCCGAATACTTCAACGCTACCCGAAGTCACGATTACCGAGGCTGGTCCATCGACTAGCAGCGTTTTTCCCTTTTCAACTGTTTTGTTCATTCTGTCTTCTCCTTTGAAACACGTGTCCGTTCCTTCCAGCTATCTTTGTCGCTGAAACTATGTCTCTCAATCCTCTTCTGTTTTTTGTTTCATTCTGGTATCGGCTCGTTCCACTCTCACTCACGCTTTCTAACTTGATGCTTTGAGGCAAAACGTCGTCCAAAGCTTGTAGGAGTTCCTGTTTATATGAAGGAACCCCGTCGCCGACTTTAACTGAAATTGACGCTACTGGAAGTTGATCGAAGCTGTTGATGATGGTTTTCACTTTTTCCAATATCTGTGACATGCTAGAGCAGACTTCTGTTCTGATTACTTTGCCGTCTGCTAGGACAGCTAGCCCTATTACTTTGCCGGGGTCGATCCCTATGACGAGTTTCTCGCAGTTTTCCCTTCCTTGAACGATCTGCAGTGCATTGTTAATCATCGCTTCTACGTCCGTGTGCTCGTTGTACACTAAGATTTTTTCATGCTCTATTAGGTGTTTCTCTTTTTCTGTTGTCAAAACAACCTTAACTTCTACCGGGATCGGTTGCTGCGGCGTGAGGCTCAGAAAGGGTACGTTTCTTTTTTTTAGTTCATCAACGATGAGATAGTATGCTTTTCCTGAAACTGTCGCTACAGCGATGCTTGCTTTCATGCCGCTTTCCTGTTCTGATGGCTGTGTGAATGCCAAACGAAATATTAGTTTCGTAACTTATATTGGTTGACGTGCATGGTCTTGCCCCGGAAAATTCCAACAGGTTGCAGAACTATCGACAATATTCTAAGGGGTGGCATTTCATTCGAAAGTGTTAGTCTAATCTACGGAGAACCGGAGACTGGAAAGACTGCTATGGCGATGCAGTGTGCAATAAACTGTGCGAGGCGAGGTTTCAAAACGTTGTTCGTAGACTGTGACGGCACATTTTCGGCCGAGAGGCTGTCGCAGATTGCAGGAGATGATTTCGAAAGGATCGCCGATTTGATAGTTTTGATGAGGCCGAGCGATTTTCGTGAGCAGATGCTGATCATAGACCACTCCGCGGACTATGTGACCGAACATTTCGGTCTCACCGTCTTTGATACTATCACTTCGCTCTACCGGGCTGAAATTGCCGAGTCTCCGGCTAAAGCGTTTGGACTAAACCGTGAGCTAAACAGGCAATTAGCCTGTCTGGCTCAGACAGCGAAACTCGGCAAGATAGCCATGCTTGTGACAAGCCAGGTGCGAACGGCTTTCGAGGAAAAGAATGTGCGTGTGGAACCCGTTGCGTCCAGGGTTCTTAAATTCTGGGCTGACACCGTGATAAACCTGAAATTCACTGAAAACCGACATGTGATCAAGGCAATCTTGGAAAAACCAAAGGCTCAAAACCCATTCTGCCATCTAAAGATAGAAAAATCAGGAATAGTTGAATATGCGACTAGTTGATGGTTGATGACATGGATCCGACACAGCTAATCATTGAAGCTTTGAAATTCGTATTTCCAGCCTATTGCGCAAACGCGGTGCCAGTCCTCGTTGGCGGGGGGGCTGCTATTGATCTCGGAAAGAATTTTGTTGATGGAAAGCCAATCTTTGGAAAGAACAAGACTTTCCGCGGCTTCTTCTCGGGGCTCGTGGTCGGAACCGGGGCTGGATTGGCAGAGACTGCGTACTTTGGTCTGAAATCTTTCCCACTCTTGATGGGGGTCCTTCTCTCATTGGGAGCCTTGCTGGGTGACTTGACAGGTGCTTTTGTGAAGAGGAGAGTCGGCCTTGCGCCGGGCGACCTGCTTCCGGTTGTTGATCAGTTAGACTTCATAATTGGGGCCATGGTGATTTCGCTGCCCCTATCACTATCATTATCGGTTTTTTCCTGGGAACTTGTATTAGCGGCATTTATCATAACTTTGCCTATACATTTGTTGACGAATTTTGCGGCCTACAAACTCAAGCTGAAAAAAAATCCTTGGTAGATTCTATGGTTTGCCTGCGAGTTTATATGCGATCGTGGCTTCGAGGAATATGTACGCTATGAAGAGAAAGGCTATTCCTATCATGATCATCAAGTAAGCTTGTCTCGGCTTGTAAGCGTATCTTGTGCTTTGGTATGCGATCCAAACTCCGGCTAAGCCCACCGCATATATCGTCATTGCTACTATGCTATCGGCTATGAATTGTTCAGAAAGTCCCGGGTACACGATAAGGATCCTTCCTTGATAAGTTGCTGCTGGGAGCGGTGCCGTTATCACGTCGTACAGACCTCCCCCGAGGAGGAATATACTAAACGCTATCGCGAGGAGTGAAATGATTAATGTGGAGAGTTTTATCGTTGAGATTCTGTGGTAGAGTTTGCTCATTGAGAATGAGGCTGATGAGATTCCTCGCTTAACTTTGCGTGACATTTTCTTTCTCTCCGACGTTGACGGATTGTTGAGCGATTTCTTTGGCCCATTGCCCCGTTAGTGGATTGTTAGCAATCTCACTTAAATACTCTTTCCACGAAATACCTCTGGCTTTTTTCCAGGCTTCATAGTTTTGGACTATGTTTTTATAGGCCTTAGCATGAAATTTGCAGTATTCGTCGTCGCTGGCGTTTCTAGCGCATATCTTACATTTCAATTTTCTTCCCTTTTCTTGCCTTTAGCCGGCACAAGGGGTTAAAACATAGCATCCAAGACCGTCTTCCCTTAACCTTAACTTGAACGGTGGGCCACCCGCAAGCATGACAGGTTCCGCCAGATGATATTATACTGCCCTCCTGTGGAAGCGAGAATGATGTTTTGCATAAACCTTTGAAGTAGTTTGTGCAGCCTATGAAGCGCTTGCCTGTCTTTCTTGAGTATAATATGACCAGTTGCCCTGTGCCACACGTTGGACAGGGTCCGATTATTCTTTCTTCAAGCCTCGATTTTCTTATGACCTCGTTCAACCGTTTTCCTATGATATCTTCTTTCTTTTTGATTTTCTGCATTATTGGTTCAATCTTTTCAACAGTATCTCTCAGGATTTTCTCCCTGTTTTCTCTGTTTGCCCGTATGCTGTTCATTTTTCCTTCCAGTTCTCGCGTCATCTTTATCGAGACCACAGCTGGGCAGTATTCCTCGAGAATTTCTAGAATTTCGAAACCCAGCTCTGTGACTGTCATTCTTTCGTTTTTGACGTACCCTCTGTCGTAAAGGGTCTGTATGACGTCTGCCCTGGTTGCCTTCGTGCCGATCTCCGCTTTTTCCATTCTGTTCAAGAGGCTCCGTGGGTTGTATCGCGCAGGCGGTGTCGTAAACTTGCCCTCTAAGCTTATTCTTGTGACGTGGACAGTTTGCCCCTCTTTTATCGTCGGTATGATAAACTCTTCTGATCCTGCGTATGGCGCGTAGAAGCGTAACCAGCCTTCATTCAGTACGCGCATTCCTCTGAGGCTGAAGCGATTATCGTTAACGTTTATGCTGACTTCGACGTTTTGTTTTGTTGCTGGTTGGGCAAAAACAGCCAAGAATCTTCGGACGATGAGGTCCCAGATTTTTCTTTCCGAATTGCTGAGCGCTCTCATGGGTATTTCTCCTGTTGGGTAAATAGCCGGGTGTGCTGGGTCATCTTTCCTTCCTTGCCAGGGAATCAGCATAGCCTTTGCAAGTAGCTCTGCACTTAGTTTCCGATATTCTTGGATCCTGCCCAGTTTTCTCAGTATCGCCTCGTATCCTATCGCCGGCGGCAGTTTCTGACTACTTGTCCTCGGATAGGAAATCAAAGCCTCCATGTACAAGCTTTGAGCGATGTCTGATGTTCGTTTCGGCGCGTATCCGAATATGCGGTAAGCCTCGCTTTGCAACGTGCCCAAGTCGAATGGCAAGGGCGGGGCCTGTTGGGATTGTTTAATGTCAACGTTCTCGACAGCTCCATCTTTTCCTTTGCACGCTTCCAGAATGGCTTCGGCTTCGTATTCAGTCTCGATCTTTCCTTTCTCATGTACCGCCTCAAGGGTTCGCTCGTCAATTTTCACCTGTGCCCTGATCGTCCAATACGGTACGGGCACAAAGGTTCGGATGTTCTTTTCCTTCTGACCCAAGAACTTCAAGGTTGGTCCCTGTACGCGTCCCGTGCTAAGCGTTACGTACTCTCCACTCTGATTCTTTAAAGCAGAAGTAAGGGCTCGAGTGAGGTTTACGCCGAACAGCCAGTCTGCTTCATGTCTTGCGCGTCCAGCTTCTATTAGTCCGAAATCCAGATGGGGCAATAAAGTTTCATATGCATTTTTCAACTCATCAGCAGTCAAAGTTGAGTACTTCATCCGCTTTGCGATTGATTCCTTTTCGCCGCACGCGTATCTTAGGATCATATACCCTATTAGACTTCCTTCTACGTCGTAATCGCATGCATCTATGAACGTGTGTGCATCCTGCGAAAGCTTCGAGAAAATCTCGACCCATCGACGAGTGTACTTCGCGTTTCGCTCCGCTAAGTATCTTGGTTGCCACTGAAAAGTGAGAACAGGATATTTGCTTCTTCCCTTTCCTTCTGCAGCAACAGTATACAAGTGTCCGATCGCAGGGACGACAACTATCTGCGTGTCCCTTTTTGCAGTGTAGTACGGCACGTGGTTGATCTCACTCTTCTTCGGCTGTTGCTTAGCATCTAGAGCCTGGGCTATTCTTTTTGCGGCATCGGGTTTTTCTGTCACAATCAACGTGTAGGTCATCTTAACATCATGGGGTTCGGTTTATTTCCAATCAACGTGTTGCATTCTGCTCTTTATCTTTGTTCTTGATTTGAGGTTCATAAGCTTGATTTTTGAGGCAAGTCATATTCGTGTGAATTCCTAGGAGTTTGATTAGTCGCAGGTACGTGGAGGACTAGTCGAGTGACCGAAGCCACGCAAGAATGGGACTGCTCATGACGGTTCTGGATCAAGGGATTATTGATAAATACAGAAGAGTGAGCGAGAGACTTGCTGATTCTGCCCTGTCTGCAGAGCTGAGAGCATTGTTCGATAGGGAGTATACAGTGGCCGAGTTGCTGAGCTGGGTTCATGAAAAAGTGAAATGGGATGATGGCGAAATTCAGCGACATAATGATCCGCTGGAAATATTGAATTATGGCAGGGGGAGATGTGGCGAGTTCAGCATATTATTCACCGCGCTGTGCTTGGCTCACGGTCATAGGGCGAGGTTGATTCTTGACATGTCTGATCATGTGTGGACCGAGGTGTGGGATCATGCGAAGAGCAAATGGATGCATGTCGATCCTTCTGAAAAGAGGATGGATGATCCACTTATGTATGAGCGAGACTGGAAGAAGAACTTGTCTGAGATCTATGCTTTTGAAAATGGCGAAGCGGAAAACGTAACGAAAGTTTACAAGATGTGCAACGATTGCAGTCGATAGATAGTATAGTTAAGAGGCATGGAGGAATAGGCGACTGTTCCCCCAGTCTGAATAACCATGATCTTTCAGGCTATTTCTGACATATCGAGGCTCGGAATACTCCTTGTTTCGATGCATGCACTATGCTCATTTTTGAGCTCAAGCAGGGGTTTGGAACTGGTGGAGAACGTCTTTCTTTTCCATAATGTATCCACAGTAGTGGCATTTCAGTAGCAGAGGTTCATCGTTGTCGACATAGAACTTGGCCTGCACAGGTTCGTTGCCGTTGCTTATGCATGCCGGGTTTGCGCATTTGATGATGTTCTCAATTGCTTTCGGCAGCTTGACCTCCTGTTTTCTCATGACCTTGTAGCCTCGGATGATGTTGATCGTTGCGTGAGGAGCCAGCAATGCGATCTTGTGAAGTTCCTGAGGGTTCAGCTCCCTTCCCTCGATTTTGACTATGTCCTTAGCCTTGAACCGTTTGCTCGGCACGTTAATCGCAATAGTGACTGTTCCCATCTCTCGACCCGTTATTCCCAGTATCCTCGCCACGTCCAACGCGTGTCCAGCAGTGATGTGGTCAATAACTGTTCCATCCTTAATTTTGGAAACGTGAAGTTCAGTCTCACTCAATTGAGATCCTCTCTGAAAAGAGGTTATGCACAAAACGCAGATAAAAGATTTTAATCTATACTGAACCGTCTGCAACGTTTCGCGCGCGCTGCCTAAGGACCAAGCAGCTTGCTTTTTTGCTTCGAAACCTTGATCCAGAATATTGCAGTTCCTAATGCTGTAATTACAGATGATGCATAGAATGCGTTCACGTAGGCGGCGTACGGTGCGGTCCCCAACACTTTGACTTGCAGGTCTGCGAGAGGGCCTCCCACAAGAAGCCCAGCTGGACCCCAACTTAGGGCTATGACCGTGTTATATCTTCCAAACAGCCTGCCTCTTCTGTCCTCTGGTATGATGTCTGCTGCGAATGCGAAACCTACGGTGAGAACCATCCAAAAAGAGGCTCCGTTCAGGCCATAGACTACCGCCATAGTTAGAACATTTGAGGCTACTCCGTAAAACAGCGGTGTGACAATTGCCAAGATCAGGCCAGAGAAAAGGACAATTGTCTTGCCGAATCTGTCCACGAGCCGACCGCAAGTCAGACTCATGAACATTCCGCCCACGGTGAACGCGGTCAGCACTAAGCTTGCTTCTAGATCTGTGGGCATTATCCCTGTTGGTGGCGTGATAAAGACGAGGAACACCTGATTGACGCATGAGATCCCTATGACGATTACGATAAGGGATATGAGAAACCATTTGTAGGCGCTTTTGTCGTAATCCGTTGAAGTCGATGTGCTGTGGTTCTCAGCTTGTTCAACTGCAGTATTCTGTGTGGATTTGTCCGTCGACTTCGAAGTTATCCACATCAGGATTGCGCCGACGATGAGCATTATGATGACTATGTAGAAGATTGTTCCTTGGCTGAAACCTTTTCCATTATTGTATAGGTATCCCGCGAAGGTTATTCCTATCATCCTGCCGAGCGAGCCGATGAAGTTGAGAATGCCTACTATTCTGGTTCGATTGCTGCTTGTAGTAACGTCTGTCAGCAGGGCGGCCCACCCTACGTCTGACATTGACCAGAAGAACTCGAGAATAGAAAGGCCGATGATCAGTGATAGGCCAGCTGAGAAATCAGCTTGAGAGTTGAGGAGTAACTTGTGAATCTGGAAGACGATGAAGTAGAACATTGCAGCAGTTGATTCGCCAGCGATTATCAGTCTGGCTCTTAGCTTATGTCGGTCTGCGATTTTTCCCCAAACAAAGTTTTGACCCAGTGCCGATCCTACCATGTTGAGTGAGCCCAACGAGGCCGTGTACGTCACGTTATGCATGAGATCATAAAGGTAGGTTATCATGAAGGTGTAGAACACGCCTCTTCGGATGAAAGTTAGAAGCTGAAATGCGCTCAAGTTAATGAACACGTTTCTTCGAGCTGGCTGTGCGTCTTTCACCGAGTTTTCTCCTGTTTCTGAGTATAAATCCAAAGCATGTGCTGACCCTAAATCGATTCTGTTATTTCTTGCTTGTTCTTGCAGCATGTCTAAAAGAGTGTTCCTGAAGCGATGATCACTCGTGTCGTCTTTTTTTTTCTGGAGAATGCAAAAACACGAGCCCGCTTGTCCCCATACTTGTTCAGTCTGCAGAGAGACGAGGAACAGTCAAAATCTTCATAAAACGCTGGTGAAGACGGGTCTTGAAAGTGAAGAACAGCTCGGCAAATAGTTATTTAGAAGTTAATGTGAAGTTGTGTTTGGGCATCGAAGTGGAGTTCAAGGGCAGAGATATAATATCGATCAAGGATTTCTCGCGGGAAGAGATTGACTTTGTTTTCAAGACTGCAAGATCCATGGAATCTATGGCTGCAAAGGGCTCTGATATGCTAAGGGGGAAAATCCTTGCGACTCTATTTTATGAAGCGAGTACTCGGACCCGTTTGAGCTTTGAGTCGGCTATGCTCAAGCTAGGCGGTTCAACGATAGGCTTTGCCGAAGCAGAGATAGCTTCTGTTAGGAAGGGTGAAAATCTCGCAGATACTGTTCGAACTGTCGAGAACTATTCTGATGTTATAGCTCTGAGGCATCCACTTGAGGGTGCCGCCAGATTGGCAGCGGAGTTCGCGAAAGTTCCCGTCATTAACGCCGGTAGCGGGGCGGAGGAGCATCCGACGCAGGCTCTTCTGGACTTGTACACTATGAAGAAGGAGAAGGGCAAAATTGACGGTTTAAAGATAGCGTTTGTGGGCGACCTTAGGTTTGGCAGAACCGTTCACTCTCTTGCCTACGCTCTTTCGCTCTACAATATTGAGCTGTATCTCGTTTCGCCGGAGACTCTTAAAATGAGGCGGGAAGTTCTTCAAACGATAAAAGAGCGAATACCCGTGGTGGAAAAGGCGAACCTCGAGAAAATAATTCCAATCGTCGATGTATTGTATGTCACGCGGATACAGAAAGAACGTTTTCCCGACGCTGCTGAATACGCTAAGGTGAAGGGTTCATACAAGATAGATCTGCCAACTCTGAGTGAAGCCAAGAAGGATTTGATAATACTTCATCCGCTTCCACGAGTTGATGAGATAGCTGCGGAAGTAGATAACACGTCATACGCGCGCTATTTCGAGCAGGTCTGGAACGGCATAGTCGTCAGAATGGCCCTCCTATCTCTAATACTGGGGGCCGTGAAATAGGATCCACGTTGGCCCAACATTGGGAGCTCATGGATTTGTGAAACGATCGTAGAATGTCAAAGTGCCAGTTGCGCCACATGAAGGACACTTGTGTAGGAGGCCAACCCAAGTTTTTTTGCAGTTGGAACAATACGTCAGTTTGCGGTCATAGGTAAAGAATTCAAAAGCTAGGTCTCCGGCAAACTGTTTGGTTAGAGACATGAGCTCATCTGATCCATGTTCCGTGCCCTCAAGCTCTATTACGGTAAGACCCCCACCTGCTCGTAACCCCTTCATGATCTTTGCGTCAAACACTGTGGGTTCTGTTGAAATCGAGCCTTCGTGTAGACGTAATGTGTTGATTGTGGAGTAGAACGGTTTTTCTCTTGTCCCAGAATACTTCACCTTTCCAAACCCGTATCTATCGATATCCAACTGCGCCAGTCTTTCAGAAGCCTCTTTGTCAGGCAACGTAGATGAATACAAACGTTTCATGCGTCTCTTGCCCGCCTTTTGGGTGAAATCAGCTATGCATTGAACCGTGTTTTCCATGAACCTCCGAGCTTTTTCATCTTGGAGGTTCTTACCGTAAAACGATTCCAGCGTCTCCTCCAGTCCGATCAGGTTTATCAAGCGTGAAGAATTTTCAAGTCTGAGATATTGGTCGCCACATACGGTTTGCAAGAGGAAGGGAAGCAGCCTGCTGCCGTTCTGTTTAAGGGCTGCATGCTTGATTTCCATGGCCCGTGCTGCCATCTCGAGCCTTTCTCGCAGGATATCAATGAATTTTGCCTCATCCTTCCCACATTCATAGCCGATCCGGGGCATGTTAACTGCCACAGATCCCAGACAGCCCGTGCGAATGGTATCGATCTCCCAGTCTTCGTTCAAATCTGGCGCAAACCTGTGCCCAAGACCAGAGAAAACGGTCTGCTCCTCGCCTTTTCTCAAGAGAGAAGTAAGATAAACTAAGCCTTTGTCTGACACGAGGCGGTGAGCTTTCAGCAGCAGAGCCTTGGCTCTTTCATCCGCAAACGTTTCGGTTCTTATTTTCACCACGATTCTGGGTTGAAGCAGCGGCTTGCGCTGGCTCTGCTCAATTAGCATGTCAAGAATCACTGATGCCAAGAGCTGGGCTTCTTCTTCAAAATCTCCATATTTCCCCACAGGTTCTCCGAGAGGCCCAACAGCCGGCTTTCCGGCTATGAAGTCAGGAATGGAAAGTTCTAGACACAGCGATGTGTCCTTTAGGTGATTCAAGTTGGAAATGAATAGTTGAAGTGCTTCTTTGATGTTCTGTGCGTCAACACCTTTGGCAAAAGGGGCAAGAAAAACGTTGAAATATTCAAGCGTTTGTGCTTCAGCTATTTCGTTAGCCGAGTGCATGAGAACGTTAAACGTAGTAGACAAAGCTGATTCCAGGGTTCGCGGTGGAGAAAAAGGAAGCTGGAGAGCGTTCATCTTCTCCAATTCTAGCCCGTTTCGATAGAAGAATCGTAGATCATGGATTACTTCGTTTGGCTTCGTGATCCACGAGCTCAGACCATTGACGTGTAACAAACCTGCGATGTGCGCGTCGGAAATGTCTCTCGGAAATGTCTTGAGAAGCGTGTATTCCCTAAGGACCGCGTCTCCAGCAGCGTTGCGCACTGACTCCGCACCATGAAAAGCAGGGCTTCTTGCTTCGACCATCATGGTGACTTCATGCACTGGGAGTCCTAAGCGAGTAAGTTTGTGTCGATATTCTTCCAGACCTTTTTCTATTAAGATAGCGTTCACAACTTCTCTAACAAGAGGAGCGGTCAAATACTTTGTTTTTGATTTCAGAAGCCTTTTCTCCGCTTCGTTAGCCACTTTTTGGGCAAGTTCAGTTGACATTCTTGCCTCTTTCACAAGGGAGCTAGCGATTTTGTTCGCGTCAAATTCCTCTAGCGCAAACCTTGAAGCTCGGACGAGCATGCTCTTAGATTTCGAGGAGCTTTTTTCTATGCGGTCCGCGACGTCTATGACCATCTTGCCTAGTTCAGTTAGGCCGTATTTTCTTGTGTCAACGTCAGCCTCAACCAAGTCTGCTTTGAGCAGAAACTTCAGGTGGTAAGCAAATCGTCCAGCGTCTCTGCCGGGGTTCATCTTTAGCGAGCTCATCAACTCCGTGTATGAGAGGGGTCCTTTGTCAAAGAGGAAATTCAAAATCAGCAGTCTTAGAGACGAGGACACAGCCTTAAGCACTCTGACTCCGCGAACGCGATGAGGAACAGACAAAGCTTGCGGAACCCCTAACGGTAAAGCTATTAGTATTCTGCGCAAGGGTTTAAAGATTAAGGAACGCTTATTTTCACGGGTTTAGACAATCATATCCCAAGTGGGGCTGTCGGCTAGCTTGGTCTAGGCTTGTAGCCTCGGGCGCTATAGACCCCGGTTCAAATCCGGGCAGCCCCATTATTAAACTAGAACCCGTTTCGGCACAGTCCCGACAGCCCTGTTAGCGCTGAAAAGAGGTACGCATCAGAAACCGCGAGCGCTTTCGATACTTCAGCACGCTCGAGGTTCTAAGGCGTGTTGCCAGAAGAATTAAATGTAGTAACTAGCTTCGCTATTGCTCAAGTAATCGTAAGGGTTTGGTTTCATGGCGAGTATTGAACCTCTGAGAGTTTCTTCTGATATTCACTGGGTGGGAGTTAACGATGCATATACCAACCTGTTTGAGGGCTTATGGGAGATTCCAGAGGGAGTTTCGTATAACTCTTATCTGGTTATTGGGTCGGAGAAGACCGCCTTGGTGGATTCTGTCCCAAGACAGTATGAGAAAGAGCACCTTTACAAGATCGGCCGTCTAACGAACCCTTTAAGAATAGACTACGTGATTCTCAACCACATGGAGCCAGACCACACAGGTGCTGTCTCCAAGATTCTTGAAATGTCACCAGCCACTCAAGTGGTGCTCACACCTATAGCCCATAATATTTTCAAGAAATTTTATCATACAGAACCTAGAACCGTAGTTGTCAAAGGTGACGATGTAAAGATCGATTTGGGTGGGAAGACTCTTCGATTCATCCAGTCCCCATGGCTCCATTGGCCTGAGACCATGTGCACGTATATTATTGAGGAGAAGATACTTTTTAGTTGTGATGCTTTTGGCTCCTTTAAGCGGCTTCCAAATGGATCGATTCTGGAATCTGAAATTGAGAATATGGATCAGTACATCAATGGTGCCTCTAGGAAGTATTTTGCGGGCGTTTTTAGTGGGCAAAGAGAATGGGTACTGAAAGCCCTAAAGAAGTTCGAGGACTTGAGCATCGAAGCCAGAGTGTTGGCACCGAGTCACGGTCCAGTATATACTATCCATGCCAAAGAGATTATGAGTAGATGGGCCTCGTGGAGCAGACCTAACTATGTTAGAAAAGTAGTCGTAGCTTTTGGTTCAATGTATGGGATGACAGCCAAGTTTGTTGAGGCCATTGTTAAAGGTGTCGAAGAGGCTGGGGGTCAGGCGGTGACCTTTGATCTTTCAAAGAGTCCGCCTATAGACGCGTTGACTGCAGTCTTGGACGCTCCGGCCCTAATGATCGGCACTCCGACCTATGAGCGCGAACTGTTTCCAAAAGTCAAACACTTTCTAAACTTTTTAGAGCTAAAGAAGCTTTCAGGCAGGTACGTAGCCGTCTACGGAAGCTTTGGTTGGAGCGGTGAAGCCACAAGAAAGTTGGCAGAGCAACTTGTTGCTCTAGGTTTTAGGTTGGTGGGAAAACCACTTGCGGTTCTAGGAGACCCCACGCAAGAAGACCTTGAAAAAGCTAAAGAATTGGCAAAGACTGTGGCTGAGACTGCCTTCTCTGAGCGAGGATTATGACAGCCGCACCAAAGGATTTGCAGATACTCATACTGACCTTTATACTAACTAGCATGTTGAATATCACGTTCATCGCGCGGTGGAGAAAGGTAATTCACTGGAGACATTGCCAACGGGCTGCGGGTTCAAAATCCTGCGCGCGCATAGCCTACCTCCTCGGTCAGCTATATGAATCAAAATTGATTCGAATATGCCCATGACGAGGGCACAAATCATTTAGGAGAACGAATTTCGGAACAACCTTACAGGCCAAACCATTCAAGCGAGGGGGCGGCCAAAGTGATCATATGAATCTTCTTATTTTGGCAGCCACCTTTTCTAATTCGTCCTGTCCTGGAGTTCCCCTGGGCCTATATCGATCCTGTCCCCCATATTCAGGAATGACGTGAACGTGAAAATGGAATATGACCTGATTGGCGGCCTCCCCATTGTTTTGAAGTATTCTAATTCCTTCAGATTCTTCACTCTTCATTACAGCAGCGGCCACCTTCTTAACGACTTTGAAGACGTTTGCAAGCTGCTCATCTGGAATCTCGAACACGTTCTCATAGTGCTTCCTCGATATTACAAGGGTATGCCCTTCATTGACGGGTCTTGCATCCAAGAATGCCATGACATCTTTATCCTCGTAGATGCGACTTGCGTACGCGTTACCTCGTGCTATTCTGCAGAATACGCAGTTTTCGGTCACGAACTTGCACCTTTCTAGCTATCATGGCAGAACCTTCATTTCAGTCTTGCTCGAACTCAGATGGTTCTCTTGCTATCTATTTACGGAGAACGTGCGGGGATAAAGTCTTATTAAAAACAGAGTTGCGGATTATCCTGTTGAGAACATGAGCAACCACAAGAATTATAGACTTTACGTAGATGGCGCATGGGTCGATTCGGTTTCAGGCGAGACATTCCCGAGCGATAATCCTGCGAAGCCAAAGCAGATTCTCGGAGTTTTCCAGAAGGGATGCAAGGAAGATGTTGATCGTGCCGTCGAAGCTGCTGATAAGGCTTTTCCTGCATGGAGCGGGACGTCTGCACCGAAGAGGGGACTAGTACTTTTGAAAGCTGCTCAACTGCTTCGCAAGAATAAGGAGCAATTGGCTAAAGAGATGACTATGGAAATGGGGAAGGTCATCCAGGAATCGAGAGGAGACGTTCAAGAAGCAGTGGACATAACGGAGTATATGGCTGCTGAGGGCAGACGATTTTTCGGTTCTACAACGCCTTCTGAACTGAGGAAGAAACTGTGTTTTACGATAAGAATGCCTGTCGGCATCTGTGGACTGATTACTCCGTGGAACTTTCCCTTGGCTATTCCGGCACAGAAAATAATGACGGCGCTGATCTGTGGAAACACGGTCATCTTCAAGCCGTCGTCTGATACGCCACTATGTGCGACTAGGCTCGTTGAAATCTTGGAGAAAGCTGGACTGCCTGGTGGTGTATTGAACATGGTCACTGGTTCAGGTGACGACGTAGGCATGACGATCGTGAAGCATGATAAGGTGCGGGCGATTTCTTTCACGGGACACAAGGACACGGGTGCCTCGATCCTGAGAGAAGTAGGTCTCAAGAGAGTCGGTCTAGAGATGGGTGGGAAGAATGGCATCGTAGTCATGGACGATGCTGACCTGAACCTTGCTTTAGACGGGGTAATCTGGGGCGGGTATGGAACGACCGGACAGAGGTGCACGGCAGCATCCCGCGTCATAGTTCACGAAAGAGTCAAGAGCAAATTTGAGAAGATGCTGGTCAGCAGTGTGAGAAGGCTCAAGCTGGGTGATGGCCTTAGACCTGGAACTGATGTTGGACCACTAGTAAACAAGGCTGCTCAAGAGAAAAGTGCCAAGTATGTTGAAATCGGAAACAATGAGGGAGCGAAACTTCTAATTGGCGGTAGAATTCCGAAGATGGAAGGTTTTTTCTTCGAGCCGACTTTATTCACAGACTGTACCGTCGATATGAGGATCGCGCAAGAGGAGATATTCGGTCCGGTTGTCTCGCTGATTTCAGTCAGAGACTTTGATGAAGCGATAGATGTGATGAACTCTGTGGAATATGGGCTGAGCTCTGCGATTTACACGAGAGACGTGAACAGGGCATGTGATGCTATCATGAGGATCAAGGCGGGACTGACCTACATTAACTCGAGCACGATAGGATCAGAGGTTCACCTTCCCTTCGGCGGAGTGAAGCACACAGGCATAGGAACAAGAGAAGGCGGAATCGAAGGAATAAACGAGTTCTCAGAGGTCAAGACGGTCTACATTGACTACTCAGGCCAATTGCAGAGAGCCCAAATCGACATAGACTGATTGATGCGGACACGCGTTCGGCGTGCCAGAATCTCTAAAGTCTCCTTATTCTCAAGCTTGCGAAGGGTTTCCTTTGGAACTGCATACGATGACAGATTAGAAAAGAGGATTGTTTAAGAAGGTGTGTCTGATGGGCAGTAAGCTTCTTCGCCGCATTGGCTCAGGTCAAGTCCCTGTTCTTCTTCTTCCGGTGTCACTTTCAACTTGGAGAACACGTTGATAATCTTCAAGAGTGCAAACGTTACGACGAAGGCGAAGGCTGCGACCACCAAGACGGCTTCGGTCTGAATGAGGAATTGGCTCGGATTTCCATAAAACAGTCCGTTCTTGCCTCGAGCATTTACGGCGATTGTAGCGAATAACCCTGTGGCTATTGAACCCCATATTCCGCTGACTCCATGGCATGCGAAAACATCCAGCGTGTCGTCTAGACGCGTCCGCACCCGCCACGTCGAAACCAGATTGGATATGATTCCAGCAACCAAGCCTATGATTATTGCCGAAGCTGGAGTCACGAAACCTGAAGCAGGCGTAATTGCAACGAGTCCGCAGACGGCCCCAATTGCAATACCTGTTGCAGAGGGTTTGCCTTTAATCATCGTGTCCATGGCCATCCAGCTGACCGTTGCGGCCGCGGCTGACAGGTTGGTCACGACAAATGCGCTGACTGCAAGAGGACTTGCCTTTAAGGCACTGCCTGCGTTGAAACCGAACCATCCAAACCACAATAATGCTGCTCCCAGAATTACAAATGGGACGTTGCTTGGTTTTCCCTCTATTCTTTCACGGTTCAACCTCGGTCCTACAACGATGGCTGCGGCTAAGGCTGAAAGTCCGGCTGTTATGTGCACCACGGTGCCGCCTGCAAAGTCAATCGCTCCGAGCTGGTAGATCCATCCGTTGGTGTTCCAGACCCAGTGTGCAACCGGCGAATAGACAAGGGTTGACCATAGCACGGTGAAGATGAGGAGTGAACGAAACTTTATTCTCTCAGCGAATGCCCCCACAATCAGGGCAGGCGTGATAGCCGCGAACATCAGTTGGAAAGCGTAGTAAAGCATCTCTGGTATCGCAGGTGCCTCAGGGACCGTGCTGGTCAGCTGTACGTTGTTCAACAGCACTTTGCTCAGGTCGCCTATGTATGCATTGGTAGATGTCCCGAAAGCAAGGCTGTACCCCCAAAAGGTCCACACTAGGCTCACAACAGCAAAAATGGCAAAGCACTGCACTATCGTGTAGGCAATGTTCTTTCTCCTGACAAGTCCTCCGTAGAAGAATCCCAGAGCAGGAGTCATCAGCATGACAAGTGCAGTGGCTGCCGTTACCCACGCGATATCCGCATTTCCAGGGGTTACTGACATTTTCCTCCGTTCTCCGGTTCATTTCGATGTAAGGAAGTTTCCTCTGTGTTTCTATTCGTTATTTATGGCTTTCGACCATGCCTGTCAGTCCAAACCACATGCTCCTAGCGTGCGTGCTTGAAGCGCGTGCTGTAGGTCAACCAATTCTCATACGAAATTCGTTGGTTAGAAAGAAATCAGGAAAGCGATGGAGGCACCCCATTGCTCGTGGACCGTTGGTGGCATGCAAGTTTGTCCGATTAGCCATAACCTGTTGCTCTCTGCAGTGCTCTTTCAGATGACGGAGAAGAACCAACGGCTCATGTTAGGTTGAATTAGGGCAACTGCTTTAACCATTATTGGAAAGCGCTTTGGGAAATATCTTGATATCAAGCCCGTGAACCGAGTATTCATGGCATTGATAAGTTTGTGGATCGTATCGCCCTCCGGCTTTTTTGATTTCTATGAATCTTTTTCCACCTTCTCTGGACAGATCGACGACTACTTGGGTTATATGCTCGATTATGGCGCAGAACTCCCTCGGGTGTGCATCTCTGACTACTGTCCAGTAGGCTAGAGTTTTGTAGGCGTACAGTGCGGGGCAGACATGACCGAAGAAGCTCTTAACTGCGTCACGGCCCCAGACATGCTGCATTAATGATAGGCTGTTGAAAACGAGCCTTGCCCTAGGCGTTACAAATTCCCTTTCGATTCTACCGAAGAATTTGTGGAATTGCTCTGGATCTTTTGAGGTTGGAACTTTTCGCATCCATGAGGGTGCTGTGTCGTAGAAATCGTTGAATATCAACTCACCTTGACCCGATGATTCGGAAAAACAATCCAGTACTAGGAATCTGCTCTCCCAGCCTTTTGGGAACTTCTTGATGAGAGGAGTCAGTTGCAGCATGAGAGCTTGAGGAGGGTACATGAAGTCTAGATATATCACCTGGCTCTTGTCCGTGACTCCTTGCTTCATGAAGCTGAAGAGGAATTCTCTTGCAAACGTTCCAGATTCCACCTCGAGCACAACGTTCTCTCCAATGAAGAGGCCTCCTCCCAACAGCTTGTCAAGAGTCTTGATGCCCGTTGAGAACACGCTAGCTTCATCCATTTCCAACCATCATTCCCAGCCTTCTCCATTAGTGCCCGTTGATAATAACGTTTAGGTGTTTTCCACCGTGTTCACGTGTGTACACTATGTACATAACCCTTGAATATTTGAACATTGCATTGGTGTATCTTGCAAATGATTGGAGGAATAAGATACATGTTGACTTCAGTAGAGTTTTCAGGGCGAGAACTTGGAATGATGAAGCTAATGGCCGACTTCTTCGCAGAAAAACCCGAACTGGCAACAAGAATCGAGAGCTACACAACGGCCCACTATGCGTTGATGACGACATACTCAGAGAATTTCGGTGTCCCTGTGGAAGATGCTTGGAAGGTCTTCGAAGAGCTTGAAAGGAAGATCAAAGAGGCAGAATACTGTTACGTAGAAGCGCCTTATCCACTGCAGAAATGGTACTGTCTGTCCAAAGAAGAAATCAACATGATGCGCGTGTTAACCGATTACTTCTCAGAAAACCCAAAAATGAGCCCCGAAAGCCCCTTTGCATCGACCAGATCAGAATCAATCATAGAGGCTTACAAATTTTTCTTCGGAACCACAGAAGGCAACGGTGAATACGCTAGGGAGAGCTACCGAAACCTCATGGAGAAAACGCAAACAGCACTGTCGATGAAACTGGAAACCTTGGCCCCAGTTGTTGCGACGCCAAACCCTTACGAAGCCGTCCTCAAGCTCTTGCAGATCGCTGGAGAGAAGTTGAAGCTAGACCCGGGGATACATGAAGTTCTGAAACGTCCAATGCGGACAATCATCGTCAACATTCCGGTCACCATGGACGACGGAAGCACGAGAGTCTTCACGGGCTACCGTGTACAATACAACGATGTGCTGGGTCCAACGAAAGGCGGCATACGATATCATCCTGACCTGACGTTGGACGAGGTCATCGCCTTGTCCGCATGGATGACGCTTAAAACCGCTGTCACAGGCCTTCCTCTTGGGGGCGGCAAAGGTGGAATACGCTGCAACCCGAAAGATATGTCACGCGGAGAACTTGAAAGATTAACGCGAGGCTACACGCGCGCTCTGGCAAGATTCATCGGACCGCGTTCAGATGTGCCTGCACCAGACGTTTACACGGATGCTCAAACAATGGCATGGATAATGGATGAGTATAGTCAAATGGTGGGATACAACGCCTTCGGCGTTGTAACAGGAAAACCAGTAGCCGCAGGGGGCTCCCTCGGAAGAAACGAAGCAACATCTCGAGGCGTAATGTACACCGTTATAGAGGCCTCAAAGCATCTAGGCCTAGACCTTCAGGCAGCAACGGTTGCAGTTCAAGGATTCGGAAACGTCGGTTTTCACGCTGCCAGACTACTTCGCGAACTCGGCTGTAAGATAGTGGCAGTCTCTGACTCTAGAGGTGCAATATACAATTCTGAGGGGTTGGACCCGACTAAGGTTCTCGAGCACAAGAAGAAAACAGGTTCCGTTACAGGCTACAAGGGTTGCAAAGCTTTGTCGAACGCGGAATTGCTGGAGTTGAAATGCGACATCCTCATTCCGTCAGCTCTGGAAAATCAGATAACTCAGGCAAACGCAAGCAAGATTAAAGCGAAAATCGTTGCTGAAGGCGCAAACGGGCCGACCACGCCGGACGCAGATGAGACTTTATTCAGAAACGGAGTGTTCGTCATACCCGACATCTTGGCTAACTCCGGAGGCGTGATAGTCAGCTACTTTGAACAAGTGCAGAACCAAATGAACTACTATTGGACAGAGCAGGAAGTGCGCAGCAAACTGGAGAACATTATAGTCAGCGCGTTCAAAGATGTCTTGAAAGTGGGGCAACAATACAAGGTAAACATGAGAATCGCAGCCTACATGAACGCTGTGAAAAGAATTGCAGATTCAATGTCGTTCCGCAATCGGGAAACCTCTGTTCCAGTCGTCGAACCCCGTAGTGTTGCAGCCAAATAGCTCAACATCCCTCTTTTTTTATTCCTACTCTTGTGTACACGGCTTGTTTTTTTTGAACATGTTTAAAAGAGACAGTTATAGAGCATAGAACTGTGGGAGAATGTCAGTTCATATTCATACCACAATAACCAGAAAAACGGACCAGACTCTTGAGGAATTAACAAAGACCTACGGTACCAAAAGCCACGTTATTGAACAAGCAGTGGAAACGTTGCTGAGGGTTGAAAAAGTTGGGTCTTGCGACGACTGCGCAGTAAGGGCGAAGGCGAGGGAACAGACCAACCTTAGAGAAGCACTGGATCTAATGTCGATTGACAAGCACACAATCGACAGTCTCTTGGATGTAGCGATCGGAAACAAGACGATGCAAAACTTCGTAGCTGAGCAGAAGGCAGAAGCAAAGAACACGGTTGAAATCCTCAAAGGTTCTGTTGCTTGGGGAAAACCTTCAAGCTTCAAAGAATTCATGATGATAATGGAAGAGATAAAGAATCTAACAAGGCTTATCGACATTGCATCGTATAATGAATTAGATAACACCATCATCCTAAGAACGAGAGCGTTCAAACAGTTGCCGGAGATCGCCGCCTTTCAGTTAACAACCGTCCTCGAGGGCTTGCAGATTCCGTTCGACATGCGGGTCATGGGAGAAGACATTGTAGTCAAAATGGTAAGAGACGATCTCTATCTAATCAAGAAGAAGGATTTCAGAGAATCACTGAGCGAGCAGATCGGAAATCGTCTGCTCAACTCCACACCGGGGCTTTTCAGGAACACGCTTATGCTGGTCGGACCAGCTTTCATGAAATGGGCTGAGAAACACCTTGAGGAACCCATATCCGATTTCGGTTCATTCTTGGAAGATGTTAGAGTGGCCTTGGGCTCAGAAGAACTACCCAAAGAACCCAAGGAATTTGTCAAAAAGCTGCTGTCTGCGTTCATTAACATGAACTGGTTCAAACAAGCAAAGATACTGCAAGAAACTAAAAACGCTATGGAAATATCATTTCAATCCACTACTTCCTCCGCGACGAAACTCTCCGTCGTAATGCTCTCTGTCATACTCGCAAACCGGGGCTGGAAGCTAGTCAGATTCTCCGCAGAACAAACCGCGGCCAACATGTCCATTCAGTACGTGGGTTCGGGAGACTCCAGCCTGATGGACCAGATAGTTGAGGTCAGTCTGTACGAAACGATTGGCAAGCAGTTCTTGGATACTATTCCAGTGCCGCGGGAGCTCTTCAACTCGTTTGCATCTAGAGTTTACGACAGTAACAAGGAGAAATTTGACGAGATTTACCGCATCATGGGTGTTCGCCTGGCAAATGCAATACGGATGATGGCAAGGGATGACACCGAAAGGATGAGAAAATTGGCACAGACCTACATTTCAAAAAACGCAGCGTTTGTCCAGCCGGAAGCAGAAATTCGATTCGTTGATGCCGAGCACTTCACGATCATCTTCAAAAAAATCGAGCCACTGGCGATGAACAGTCAACGCTCTCTCATTGAATCCATGTTCAAAGAGTTGGGCTACGAAATCTCCACGACGATCTTCCAGAACTTGCTAAGCTTCAGGCTCAAGCAACTCGAAAAACCAGTTCTTGAATCCATTCCCCGCAAGAAAATGATGAAGGCATTGATAGATGAAATGTCGGCCAGCTGCGCAGATGAAGCGTTCGAAATGACAAAGGGCCTCATTGAAGAAACGTTTCCAGAGGACTATCCATGGACGATAAGGGAAGTCGGGGACAGAATTACCGAGATGTACAGAGAACTCGACGTTGAGGTCGAAGTGGAGTATTTTGAGGGAGGCTTCACGCTGAAGTACAAAACATGTCCCTACTACACGCTTGTCAAGTCTGGGCAGAAGACTTGGCTTTGCAGTCTCCGGAAAAAAACCTTGGACTATATCATTTCAAGAGTCTCACACGGAAAGAAAGCCACGATAAAAATAATCAAAACTCTACTGAAGAACGAACACCCCTGCGAATATGCAGTCTTCCTAACTGGATTCTTGGAAGAAAGCTGAAAGCGCGTGCGCTGAAACAAGTTGAAAGGAACATGGTTTGTAACAAATGACTTAGCACGCGAAAAACAAAGTGACTATATTTTACTCATATCGAATCAAATATAACGGCTCGTTCGCCTCTTTCTTTTTTTGTTCGGCAGAGAGCCCTGTTTTTTTCGTGGCATCCACGGCTTTCTGACCGCGATTCTCCTCTATCGAGATCTCAGAGACACTTACAATAGATGCCTTTTTTCTTCTTGGAGCTTTTTTCATTTGTCTCACAGAGGGAAAAACCGTTCGTGCCTTCAATAGCCCTAACGCTTTTGCACTTAAAAATATTCTGATCCTTGTCTACAATTGAAAGAGAAGAGCTTTCGAGCGAAATTGTCCGATTGGATTTGTCGAATGTTTTTCGTCAGCCAGAAACGACTCGGTCTATGAGTTCAGTCATTTCTTTTTTGAGTTCGGTGATTCTTTTCTGATCTTCAGCCTCTATGGATAATCGGAGCTCGGGCGACGTGTTTGATGCCCTGATTAGCGCCCAAGAATCTGGAAATACTATTTTTGCGCCGTCGATCGTATCTACGTTCTTGTATGTTCGCGTCGCTTCTTCTTTTATCCTGTCTATGACTTTGAATTTTGTTTCGTCCGAGCAGTTTATTTCGATCCTTTCAAAAAATCTGGCTGGTAGTTCATTCACGACTTTTGACAATTTCCGTCCCAAGTGCGAGACTATCTCCATCATGTACGTGCTGTTTATTATCGCGTCATCAAACCAAAAGAACTTTGGCACGCATATGTGGCCAGATTTTTCGACACCGAAAACAGCGTTGTGTTTCTTGGTTTCCTGCACTAGAAATGTGTGGCCGACCGGTATGCGGTACACGGTTTCCCCGTATTTCTTGACTTCGTCCTCTATGATGTTTGAGCATTCTATGTTGGCTACGACGGGACCTCGTTGGGTTTTCATTATGTCTCTGATAAAGAGGATCGCGGCTTGTTCGGTCATCATTACTTTGCCTGTGTCGTCAACGAACATGGCTCTGTCGCCGTCGCCGTCGAACGCTATCCCGAGATCAGCCTTTTCTCTCGGAACCTTCTTGCAAAGAGCGGACAAGGATTCTGGTTTCGGTTCAGGGTCTCTGTTCGAGAACGCAGGGTCAGGCCAATCAAACAGGAAACTGGCTTCCACACCCATTTTCTTGAGAATCTTCGGAACCAGAAGGCAAGCGGCTCCGTTTCCGAAATCGGCGACGGCTTTTATCCTTTCAGGCTTTATTCTCTCCGCCACGAAATTGGCGTATTCTTCGTCCATGCCTGCAAGCTTTTTGGCTGATCCTGTGCCCGTCTTGAAATTTCCCCTGGAGCTGATCTCTCCTAGTTTTTTGTTCTCATTTTCGAAGAAGCCGACTCCGTCTTGATGGAAGAATTTGATGCCGTTCCACTCTGCAGGAAGATGAGACGCGGTTATGTACGCCGTTGTGTCGTTTCTCATTTTCCAGTTGGCAAAGACGCAGAGACTCGCGGGACAGGTTCCGATCAAGTGGGCTTTTGACCCCGTTTTTATCAATCCTTGAACGAATGCTTCTTCGAGCTGTGCTCCATGCTCCCTGAAGTCTCTTCCGATGGTGAAGGTGCCGGGACAAAGGGTTCCGGCTGCCTGACCGATTCTGGTCATGATTTCGCTCGTCAAGTCTTTACCGTAAATTCCTCTAATATCATAAGCTCTGAAGATGCTCATCTTTCATCGCAATTATCAGTTCTATTCGTCCAACTTGGTGTTTTTCTTTTTAACTAGTTAAAGGCGTTAATTGGAGAAATCTTTCATCAGAATTCTGATTTTTTGAGCTATCTCTACGGCCTTTTTGAATGGTCGTTGCCACAGATTTCTTCCGAATACCAAGCCTGTCGCTCCTCCTTCGAGAGAGATTCGGACTTTTTCCATGAGTTCTTGGTCTTCCATTTTTTCTCCTCCGGATATGAGCACCATCGTCTTTCCGGCGGACTTTATGACTTTCTCAACAGCTTCCTTTGCGTTGAGCTTGAGTGTGTCGTACGGCTTGGGGTATAGTCGACTTTTTTCTTTGTCATATTCAGGAATGTTTATTTTGACCATGTCGGCGCCCAGTTCGTTGGCTACTCGAGCCGCGTAGTCAACTGCGTAAAGGCTGTCTCTGCCGCCCTTGGCTTCGATTGCCTCTCCTCTTGGATAGGCCCAAACGATGATGGGCATGCCGAACCTTTGGCAATCTTGTCTTATTTTGGCAAATTGAACAAGATCGTTATCTTGTGCAGGTGAGCCGACGAACAGGGTGTATCCGACGGCGTCAGCCCCCAGTCGGACTGCATCTTCTACGGAGGCGGTTTGGGGTGAAAAGGCGCGTGCGTCAGATGGGATTGATGTTTTTCCGTTCAGTTTGAGAATTAGAGGGATTTCGCCTGTGAATTCTTTCATGTATTTTTCAGCTAGGCCGATGTGGAAGACTATGGCTGAAAAACCGCCCTCCTTTGCCAATTTCAGCTGGTAGGCAGGGTCAAGGCTGTCCGGGTTTGAAAAGAAATCTCTTGGGCCGTGTTCCAATCCGTGGTCGATTGGCAGAACAAGGGCCATTCCGTTGCCGACTCCGTGTTCGTACAGAATTCGGTGAAGTCTTGTCTTTTTGCCCAGGTCAAGGTTCAAATCTTCAAGTGAAGGTCTTCTAACTTGGACCATAATCGACACCGAGTATCCTTGTGCGCGTCTTCGTGTTATAAGTTTGACTCCGTGGGTTTGCAAGTCGAACGTGCAAAGAAACGTGTTGTTGAAAAGGCCTGTTAGCATGGCTAAATCATGAGTTCTGCCCATCTTTCAGATCGTTTAGCAACTATTCCAAGAATTGGCGCACGCGAGCAAAGAGGCTTGCAACCAGGCTCGGGCAGGCGAAGTTTCAAAAGATTAAAAGTTACAAGATCGTATCGGTCTGCTGGTGTGTGTTCATGTCTGGAATACTGAGGGTCAGAGCGAGAGAGATTCTTGATTCGAGGGGTAATCCGACAGTCGAGGTTGACGTATTCACGAGAAAAGGCTTGTCAAGAGCTTCTGTTCCTTCTGGCGCCAGCACGGGCAAATACGAAGCATTGGAGCTCAGGGACGGCGGGAGTCGCTATTTGGGGAAGGGTGTTTTGAAAGCCGTCAGCAACGCCAACAATATCATTGCCAAGAAGATCGTCGGAACAGATTGTACCGAACAGAAACAGGCAGACGATTCGATGATAGAATTGGATGGGACTCCTAACAAGGCCAAGCTCGGAGCCAACGCGATTCTCGGAGTCAGCATGGCAGTTTGCAAGGCGGGGGCGCTGGAGTCGAAGCTGTCTCTTCATGAATACGTCGCTAGACTTGTTGGTTCAAGAGGCGTAACCTTGCCTGTTCCGCAGATGAACGTGATTAACGGTGGAGCACACGCGGGCATAAAAAACGATTTTCAAGAGCACATGATAGTCCCGTTCGGAGCGAAAAGCTTCTATGACGCTTTAAGAATGTGTTCGGAGACTTATCATACCCTGAAGGAAAACTTGAAGGAAAAGTTTGGAACGTCTGCAATACAAGTTGCGGATGAAGGCGGCTTCGTTCCTCCGGTGAAAAGCGTTGATGAAAGGCTCGAGTATTTGCTTGACGCGATAGAGGAATTAGGCTACACTAGAGAATTCGCCTTGGCGATTGATCCTGCCTCATCTGAGTTCTACACAGAGAGAGACAGACGGTATAGGCTCAAGGAAAAAGATTATTCTTCGTCGGGGTTGATCGATTTTTACTCTGAGTTATGTGGGAAATTTAAGATAATCTCGATTGAGGATGGTTTGAGCGAGGATGATTGGGCTGGCTGGACAAGGTTGAATTCTGAGTTGGGGAAAAAGGTCCAGCTTGTCGGGGACGATCTCTTGGCAACGAACCCTGAGAGAATAGTGAAAGCAATCAAACTTCGTGCTTGCAACGCGTTGCTGCTGAAGCTTAATCAGATCGGCACCGTTACCGAAGCCCTGAATGCCTTCAGCTTAGCCAAGAAAGCCGGATGGAACGTGATTGTTTCTCACAGGTCAGGGAGCACTGAAGAGACTTTCTTTGCGGATTTGGCTGTCGGCTTGGATGCGGGGCAACTGAAATATGGCGCGCCCGCAAGGGGTGAAAGAACCTGCAACTACAACCAACTAATCAGGATTGAAGAAGAATTAGGAAGGAAAGCTCGGTACTCAGACGTTTTCGGTTAGCGCAAGAGGCGGCATTAGAATGACGGACATAAACTTTTCTTTTGAAGCCGCGTTGGTTCCTCACGAACGCATTATCCAAAGCGCAGAAAGGCTGAGGCCTGAGATTCGAAACATGGCAGCTGCTGTTTCTAGAGGCTACTCTGATGATAGGGCTTCGATAAACCTGTGTGACGACAAAAGCATGTTGAGCAAAGTTGAACGAGCTGTAGGAGACAAGCTGCGGTTAAAGCCGGAATACCTCGTTGTCGTCGGAATCGGAGGCAGCAGCCTCGGGACGATGGCTGTTCAGGAAGCTGTCCTTGGGAAGCTGTACGATCAGTTGACGCCTTCCACGAGGGTGTTGTATGCGGACACTGTTGACCCAGATTATCTCAACAACATATTAGCGTTAGTTGAGCCCGTTCTGGAAAAAGAGCGTAATGTTGTATTATGCATAGTGAGCAAGTCGGGAACTACGACGGAAACCGTGGCTAACGCCGAGGTGCTCATAGAATCTCTAAGAAAACACGGGAAAAATTATCAGAAGTGTGTTGTTGTTATTTCTGATAAGGACTCGAAACTGTGGAAAATTGCGCTTAGAGAGGGGTTCAATGTTCTGGAAACGCCTGAAAGGGTTGGTGGAAGATATTCTGTTTTTTCACCCGTGGGGCTTTTTCCTCTTGGGGTTTTGGGAATAAACATCGGCGAATTGTTGGCTGGGGCGAAGTCCATGAGAGACGCTTGTGTCGATACGAATATCGAGAGAAATCCCGCGGCGATGAGCGCGACCGTACAGTATGTTCATCATGAGGTTGGGAGGAGCATTTCTGACGTGTTTCTTTTCGCGAACGATTTGGAGTCTTTGGGTAAGTGGTGTAGGCAGTTGATGGCCGAAAGTTTGGGGAAGGAGTTCAGCAAGGAAGGGGCGATGGTGAACGTCGGCATAACCCCGACGGTCTCCATCGGTTCGACAGATTTACATTCAATGGCGCAACTTTACCTCGGAGGCCCCTATGACAAGTTTACGACGTTCGTGAGCGTTGAAAATAATAATTCACATGTGAACGTGCCGAGGCTGAAGGGTTACTCTAGGCTTGTTGATGGGATTCAGGGGAAAAGTCTGGCAGACATAATGCATGCAATGTTGGAAGGGACGAAGGAGGCTTTTAGGAAGGGTGGAAGGCCCTTCATGGAGATAGGGCTACCTTGCAAGTCAGAGTATTTCTTAGGGCAGTTTTTGCAGTTTAAGATGATGGAGACCATGTATTTGGCTTATCTTTTGGACGTGAACCCTTTCGATCAGCCAAACGTCGAAAGCTACAAAGAGGAAACTCGCAAGATACTGCAGAAGAAAAATGACATTGATGATTAGAACCAGTTGTCCAATGCTCGACCAGAAAATCATTGAAGCGCGCGCAAAGTAACTTGTTACATTTTACCATTCTTTCAACATAGGTAGAAAGGAGTCCAAAATTAATGGCTGCTACAGAACCTTCGGAGGAAAGGATTTTTGTGGCGGTTTGTTACGATCAGCGCGCGGCAAACTCTTTCAGCGCACGCTAGGCGCGTGAAATAGATTTAAAGCATGGTTGCCAAATCTGTTCTGTGTACAAAGGTACTTATTATGAAGACAAGCTTTCTGCTGAGAAATTGCTCAAGTGCTATGAGATAGTCGGTCCTAGGATAAGGCGGTATCTTGATGCGGAGATTCAATTCGTCATCTCCAATATTAACGGCGTAGGTTTGGCTCTTGAGCTTGGATGCGGTTATGGAAGAGTTCTGAAAGCCGTGTCCCACTTCGTTTCAACCATCGTTGGTAATGACATTTCACGGGCGAGTCTGGAGCTTGCGATATCGTACATGAAGCCCTGTAGCACCTGCAGAATAGTGCAGATGGATGCTTCCAACATGGCGTTTCCTTCATCTGTCTTTAACGCTGTATTCTGTATCCAAAATGGCATTTCCGCGTTCGGTGTGGACAAAAGGCGGCTCATCGCCGAGTCTATAAGAGTGACGAAAGAGGAAGGGTTGATTCTTTTTTCCAGCTACTCGCCCAGGATATGGCAAGAACGGCTTGACTGGTTCAGAAACCAGTCTCAGATGGGTCTCTTGGGAGAAATAGACGCGGAGAAGACGCACGATGGAACTATAGTGTGCAAGGACGGGTTTAGAGCAACCACGGTCAGTGGTGGCCAATTTATTTTCTTTGACGAGTTTGGGTTAAACGCATCAATCATTGAAGTGGACGATTCCAGCATTTTCTGCAAAGTCGTCAAGAAGAAGACTGATGTTTGAACAGTCCAATGGGACCATACTAGGCCGCATGGTTGTTCCGAAAATGGTCAAAAATGGTTTTAATTCCCGCTTTCAAGTTTCCTTTGTACCCTTATCTTTTATAATCCTTTTTTCATTTTTTCCAAAAGTTCATCGAGGCGATCATGTGATTCGTTGAGTCCTTCTTCCATCCCGCCTTGGAGCATTCCGTCTCGGTCAGCGATTGACTGGAAAACAACTTGAATAGTTAGCTTGGTTCTTCCATCGGGCATTTCCTCAAGTCTTAGCGTCTCCAGGCTTACATGTCCTTTTTCCGGCAACCCTTCAAATTCAAAGGTATCAATAAGTCGCTCAGGTGCGAGAACCTCATGATACACGCCATGAAATGCATACTCGTTGCCGTCTTTATCTTTAGAAACATACCGCCACATGCCGCCGCTTCTCGGTTCAAACTTCATAAGAGTCGTCGTGAATCTTCGTGGTCCAATCCACTGCGTGTAAAGCTTCGGGTCTGTGTGTGCTCTAAAAACGAGCTCTCGAGGTGCGTCAAACTCCCTCGTAATAAATAGCTCTTGTTTGCCGGGTTCTGCCCTAACTATTGTTTTATTCATATTTTCTCACCCTCTTTCATAATTCTTAGAATCTGGATTGATATAGTTTATGCGCTGTTACGCCCATAGACCCCAAAAGAAGAATAAAAACCACTTAAAACCAATTTAGGAACAACCATGCGCGCTTTGGTCACTGTTATGCCGGTTCCAGAGCTTTCTCCGACTTTTCAGAGTTTCAATACACGCAATAGATTTTCTAAATAGTATTCTTGTTCCAGTGACAACTGACCGGTTCTCAGAGGGATAAACTTCTTTTCTGGAGAGTTTCTCGAATGAATACAGAAATCGTAATCCACAGAATCTGCGAGCCCATCTGCTTCTTGGCAATTGGCGCGAGTCAAAGATTCCTTAGTCAGTTTTTGTTTACGAGAAGCCTTTTCTCATTGTTTCCAAGAGTTTCTTAATGAGGAATTGCGATGGCTGGGTTTGAGGAAGAAACATATTCCACGGTTTTTGCTGCTTTGAAACATCCTATTCGACGAAAGATATTGCGGGTTCTTTCTAAAAGCTCCAAAAGTTTTACGGATATGCAGAATTCTCTCAACATTAATAGTCCTGTTCTGACGTATCATCTTGAAGCTCTGAGAGACCTGATTTCTAAGACTGAGGAAGGAAAATACCGACTATCCTCTGCGGGAGAAGGCGCCACAGCGCTTATGGAAAGAGTGGAAGAAGCTCCAAAAACAGTGCCAAGAACCTTTTCATCAACGAGGCACAGGCACATCCTGAGTCTTATCCAAATAGCAACCACAATCCTAGCTATCGCGTTGCTGACAAGCGGGTGGTATCTGGCATCTGTCTCATCATTTCAGACTTCTTACAGTTTACCATATGAATCTTTTTCACAAAAAACTCCTACATCAATTAACGGAGTAGTCTACGATACCAGCATAATCACTACCGTTCCTCCCACAGAAGGATTGGTCGCCAACAGGGTGGATGTCATATCTGTAAGAATCAAAAACCTCGAAAACGTTTCGAAAGGAATCATCAACATCACGCTGAGATACGTGGAATATTCAATTGCGGAAGACAGATACGTTCCCAAAGAAGAGAATTATGCTGCAGGCCAGTTTCTGCCTTCAGAAACCAGCGATGGACTCATTTTTTCAGGCTTCATATCCTTACCAGCATCCATAGGACTTGGAAAAAGTGAGCAACCATTGCCTAGGGACATCGTGATCTCGGTATTTACTAACACCACTGACCCAAATCCCGCGTCGCTGTTAAGTATTGAAGCACCGTTGTACCAAAACTTGTACGTGGAAACGCAACCCTACAAAAACCAAGGCTTCTTATGCACTGTGGCAGGCCTCATTATTCTTTTCGCAACGCTCATATTGTCAGCCTTCCTTGCGATAGACGAACAAAGAAATCACAGCACTAAATAGACTTTTCTCATGCCCCTTCTCGTCACTGTCGAAGGAGAAGGATAAACCAAGAGAAGGGGCGCAGTTCCAACTGTTGGAAGAACTGACCTTTTGAGTGGTATAGCCTTAATTAATTTACCACTGCGCGCGCGCATGATCATGACACTGCTTGTAACCTTAGCCTCCAGAAGAAAATGGCCTAAACATCAAATAAGCTCTCGGCAACATCCAGCGCGAGCCTGAGCTTAGACAACTCGATATTTCGACCGAAGTTCTCGGTCACATTCTAATCTGTGTCGGAATATGCTTGCTGAAAGACTATTCCGATTTTTGAAGCCATGCTTTTAGCCTAATCCGAGGATATGCATCCTCGGGAGAAAGGAGAAGGAAGGATGTTTGACAACGTGTTTTCTGACGCATCATTGATGCTCGTGCTCACGTTCTGGTCGATGTTTGCCATGATAATCATAATCGGTGCGTGGTGGGCACGCCAAAAATAGAAGAAGGGAAAAACAATGAAGCTAGGCAGTTTAGCTAGATACCGAAGAAAGAAATACTCTCAGAAGACACTCGTTGAATACGACGAGAAGCTTCAGAGGCACTTGGAGAATATCGACGATCGCATGTTCGACCGCGAAACACGAAATTCGACGCTCAAAAACGGAGAATTCAGCCCTCCTTCTGGCACACTTTTCGATGCAATATACAAAGAACTAAAACACAAAGAAGAACGCGAAAAACAAAGTCACTCATTTTCCAAAATGCTCTCTAAACTCCGCGAAAATCGAGCTAGGAAACAACTCACTGGACTTGAACAAAGTAGGTAAAGCTCTCTGCGCTCCAGTCTTGGAGGATCAATAAGAAGGTAAAAACTATGAATAAAGAAAATATGACCAAGTTCCTAGTATGGCTAGACTATCAAAGAAGAAAGAAGAGTAAAACGTGAATACCAGAAAGAGCGCGCGCATTGATTAAGCGCGCATAAACACTTTTAACTTTCTCTCCAAGACTAGGTTCAAGGTGTAGACATGCAGGTCGAAGCTGTGCTTTTTGATCTCTTCGATACTCTGCTCCTACTTGAAGCCCCAGAAGTTTATTATGAACCTAGTTTGAGAAAGCTTCATGAATCTTTGATCAAAAACGGAATCGACGTCGCTTTTGATGACTTCAGGCGCGTCTACTTTGAGGTTCGGGATAAATTCTATTCCGAGTCTCGCAAGACCTTGGAGGAACCCCATTTCAACGTTCGGGTCGCTCAGACACTGCAGAAGCTTGGCTTCAAGCTTGATGTCTCCAATCCGATTGTGTCAAAGGCGACGGGGGCATTTGCAGACGAATTCATGCGTTATGTGACTGTGGACGACGACGCGATCAGTGTGTTGCAGAAACTATGCGGAAGATACAAGCTTGGCTTGATATCGAATTTCGGCATCCCCGAATGCGGCAGACAACTCTTAGATCATTTTGGTTTGAGCAAGTTCTTTGACTTGATAGTGATTAGTGGGGAAGTTAACCAGAGAAAGCCTAGCCCCAAAATCTTTGAGAGGGCATTGAATGCTTTGAATGTTGATCCTTCAAAAGCCGTCTTTATTGGAGATATGCTGGATTTAGACATCATAGGTCCAAGAAATGTTGGCATGAAAACCATCCTGATCGAAAGAAGACCCAGTGAAGCCCACGTTGAGGTTAGACCAGACAAGGTTGTTAAAAGCCTAACCGAGCTCCTTGACGTTCTCGATGATTGTTAACCGAAAAAACCGATGCCTTGCACACGTGAGATTGTAACAAATTGAAAAGTGCGCGCTATTTATGACGTTCGAAGCTGGAGCTCAACTTTCGGTTTATGTCTGTTGAGTGTAGTCGAAGTTGTTTTCTAAGAGATTGTCCTTGTACTTTGTGACGTCGGTCTCTTGTTGCATCAGTCTCGTCAAGGTCGACGTGCCTTTTCTGTCTCCTAGAAGTATTGCTCCTACGATTTTGCCTTGGTCTAGAACGATTTTTTTGTAGATGCCTCTTTGCTTGTCGATTTTTTTGATCTCTTCGTATTTGGGTCCTTCGGGGTTCACGAGTCCCATTGAAGTCAGGCTTATTCCCGCGATTCTTAGCGTTGTGGACTGTATTGTGCCTTTGTAAACGTGTTTTTCGTCTTCAAGCATGTTTGCGGCTGCTACGTTTGCTTGTTCGATAGCCGGCGGGATTATGCCGTAGAGCTTTTCATGAAACTCGAGTACGTCTCCGGCAGCATACACGTCGTCAGCGCTGGTTTGCAGGTAATCGTCGACGATTACGCCTTTGTTTGCTTTGATTCCTGCGTCTGCGGCTAGTCGGATGTCAGATCTTACGCCTGCTGATATCAGAATGAGCTGGCCTGAAACTTCTTTTCCGTTATCAAGTGCTACTCCGGCAACTGTTTCCTTGCCGAGGATTTGGGTTGTTTTGACGCCAAGCTGCATGTCTATGCCGAGTTTTCTGAGGTTATCCTGCAGAATCGTTGAGCCGTCTTGATCTAGCTGCCTCGGTAGCAATCTGGGGAAGATTTCTACGACTTTGACTTTTTGGCCCAGCTTCATTAAGCAATCGGCGAATTCTATGCCTAGAAGTCCGCCTCCGATGACTATTGCTTCCCTTGTTTTCGTTGCATACTGCTTAATGGCGATGGCGTCTTCAACGGTGCGGAGAGTGAAGGTTCCCTTCTTCTCTATGCCTGCTATGGGTGGAACGAATGCGTGGGCTCCGTTTGCCAGGAGCAGTTTGTCATAGTTTGCTTTTAGGCCGCCTTCAAGCGTGATTTCTTTCTTTGCCGGGTCTATACTCATGATTTTCTTGCCCAGTTTAACCTTAATGCCGAGCTTCTCATACCACTCCGGCGCGTAGGAGTAGATCTCTTGCGGTTCTTTTTCTCCAGACAGAACCTCGTATAATCTCGGTCGAGGATAATACAGATGATTTTCATCTGTGTAGACTGTGACTTCGTGTTGAGGAGCAGCACTTTGCCTTATGGTCCTCGCTGCTGTGACGCCTGCCACTCCGCAGCCGATGATGGCGACATGCATAGGGATATTCACCGAATCCTTGATTGAGATTCCATTAAGCAATCTTTTCTTAATTGTGGTTTGTTATTTTTTGGTCAGCTCTAAGAGTTCTTTGATGTCGTGTATCTCGATGAGGTTGCTGGAATGTTGTTTGGAGGTTCTGAAGGCTGCGGTGAAAAGAATCGTGTCTCGGTCGCGGATGATGCCCATTTGATGAAGCTTGTTTGCGGTCGCTAGGATGTGGTCTTTGGCTTTGACGTAGTCGATGTGTACTGGATAGACGCCGAAGGACAGTTCAAGTTGTTTCTTGACGCGTTTGTCGGGTGTGACGGCGATTATCGGCTGTATGAGCTTGAATCTTGATATCATCCGAGCCGTGTAGCCTGATCGGGTCAGCGTGACAACTTTGTCTATGGGCATTTCTTGGCATATTCTTTGAACGGCTTTGCTTATCGTGTCTGACGTGTTGATGAACCCTTCGTCTTCGACGTGGCTTTCGACTGCCTTTTCGGTTTCGTTTGCGATTCTTGACATCATCGAGACAGATTCTACAGGGTACTGCCCCACTGCGGTCTCTCCTGAAAGCATGGTTACTTCTGTTCCATCCAATATTGCGTTTGCGACGTCGCTGACTTCGGCTCTGGTCGGACTCGGCTGATGTGTCATTGATTCAAGCATTTCTGTTGCCGTCACAACGGTCTTTCCCCTCTGATTGCATTTTCTGATTATTGACTTCTGGACCTGCGGGACTTTTTCTGGTTTTATTTCAACGGCTAGGTCGCCTCTTGCCACCATGATTCCGTCTGCGGCGTCGAGGATCTCGTTGAAGTTTTCGACGCCTTCCGAATTTTCTATCTTGGCGATGACTGCGCCTTTGAACCCGTCGGCCTCTTTCCTCAGGTTGTTCAGGTCCTGAGCGTTTCTTGTGAATGAAAGGGCTATGAATTCAACATCACGTTCCTTTGCGAGATCTATTATTTTCAGGTCTTTGCTTGAGAGGGTTGGAACTGTCAGTTTTTTATGTGGGATGTTGACTCCTTTTCCGTCGTCTAGTTCACCGCTCGTTGATGCAAGCAGTTTCAGGGCATCTTTCCGTTTTTCTTTGACTGTGGTTCTCAGTCTGCCGTTGTCGATGAGAACAGTGTCTCCGACACGCATTTCTTCGTAGATGTTGTTGTTGAAGCTTATTTTTTCGTTTCTGCCCACGTCAAACGTGTCGCCTTTGTTGACGGTTTTTTTGCCCTTTGTTTTGAGCCTTATCTCAGGACCCTTTACGTCGATGATTATTGGAACGTCTGCCACTTCTCGGAGACTTCTAATCATGATTCTGTACTGATCAAGCGTTCCGTAGGCCGTGTTGATTCTGGCACCGTTCATTCCGGCGCGGTACATCTTCTTAAGCGTGTTTCGAGAAAGACTGGCTGGACCGATCGTACAGATGATCTTGGTTTTCTTCACTTTTTCATGCTCCGGTGTTCAGCTCAAAAGTTGTATCTCGTTTCAGACTGAGGAAAAGTAACAAGTCCTATTAGAAGATTGCATCATTCTATTCGAAGGAACTGGTTGATAATTTGCCGTTTGTCATTCAGACGTAGAGGGCATTTTGGTTGGGACACGCTTTGCTCTCAAACAAAGAAGGCTCCTTCATTCGTGACTCCCTTTAACCTTCTTGAGCAATACTTGTGCCTTAATGATCGATGATGAAATCAGTATTTTCTGTAATATATTATGAGGAAGGGCAGAAGCCTCATCGTTACTTTTGGCGCGCTGATTTGCGATTATGATCCCTGGCGCGCGACAAGGGCATTCTGCCGTTTTCAGCAAGAATAGAACGTTTATTCGCAAGTGTTTTATTCGGTTGAACTCTATCACTTTGTGGAGGCTAGGAGAAGTAATGTCTAGGCGAGCAGTTTCTTCAGTGGTAATCGCAATTTTGTTAGCGGGCATTTTAACAGTGGCGTTTAATGTTCAACCCGTCAAGTCCGATTATGTTTGGACCGAAACCATTTACATTCGGGCCGACGGAGGCATACAACCGTCAATGGCGCCGATTTCCAGCGTTGACGGCGTGACTTACACGTTGACAGACAACATCGTGGGAAACGTTACAGGCGGTTCCAGCGCAATCATCATACTGAGAGATAACATCATAATAGACGGAGCAGGCCACACGCTAACGGGCACACAAGCTCCATTATATTCTGGTGCCTCTAAGGGAATATATTCGACGGGAAGAAGCAACGTAACAATCGAAAACATGATAATCACAACATTCTCTTATGGCATCGAGTTCGATTTTTCTTCTGGTAACAGCGTGAGCGGGAATAACATAACAGCAAACAAAGATGGTGGCATCTTGCTCTATTATTCTTTTGATAACAGCGTAGGCGGAAACAACATAACAAACAATGGGGATGGCCTCGATCTCTATTCTTCTTCTAGTTATAACAGCGTGAGCGGAAACAACATAGCAGCAAACTACAACGATGGTGTCCATCTATATTCTTCTTCTAATAATAATAGCGTAAGCGGAAACAACATAACAGCAAACAACATTTATGGCATCTCTCTCGATTCTTCTAATAATAACAGCGTAAGCGGAAACAACATAGCAAACAACGGCCATGGTATGGCACTTGGTTCTTCTTCTGATAACAGCGTGAGCGGAAACAACATAACAGCAAGTGAATACGAAGGCATTTGGCTCGATACTTCTTCTAATAATAACAGTGTGAGCGGAAACAACATAACAGCAAGAAACTTGGTTGGCATTTACCTATCTGCGCTTTCTAATAATAACAGCGTAAGCGCAAACAACATAGCAAACAACCTCTATGGTGGTATCTTTTTCGATTCTTCTTCAAACAACAGCATAGTCGGAAACAACATAGCAAACGACAGCGAGGGCATTTATCTTGAAGATTCTTCAGGCGACAACAGCATTTTTCATAACAACTTCGTTAACAACACGCGGCAAGTGGTCAGTTCAGTAGGTTTCGCAAACGTGTGGGATGATGGCTATCCTTCTGGAGGCAACTATTGGAGCGACTACAATGGCACGGATAGTAACGGTGATGGAATCGGTGACACGGCTTACGTTATTGATGCAAACAATACGGATCACTTTCCTTTGATGGGCATGTTCTACGACTTCAACGTTTTTTGGATTGCACCTGGCTTTAATGTTGAGTTGATTTCTGATTCCTCGGTTTCGGCTTTCGATGTGGGCTTCTGGATTGAGCACCCAGAGGATCCGAACACGAGGATCATCCAGTTCAGCGTAACAGGGGAAGCTGGCACTGCCGGTTTCTGCAGAATCTGCATCCCAACAGCACTGTTGAACGCTTCTTACACGGTGCTCCTTAACGGCACGGAAATCTCATGCACTCTGCTTCCATTTTCCAACAGCACACACAGCTACCTGTACTTCAACTACACTCACTCAACCGAAGAAGTCATAATCACCCCAGAGTTTCCATCATTACTCATCCTGCCAATTCTCATGATCATGACCCTGCTTGCAATCGTAGCCTCCAGAAAAAAATGGCCTAAGCATCATCATGAAGAAAGTTAACGGTGAAGCATCGGTTGTTGTTCTTACTATCGGGCATTCGACGCGCACGTTGGAGGATTTCATTAGTCTCTTGCTGGAATACGGTGTGCAGAGAGTTGTTGATATACGTACGATCTCACGTTCCAGGCATAATCCTCAATTTAACCGTGAAGAACTGCCCAGCAGTCTGAAAGCCGTGGGCATCGGCTATGTGCATATGTCCGGGCTGGGCGGTCTACGCCGCTCAGTTTCCGATTCAGCAAACACTGGTTGGCGAAGCTTGTCCTTCAGGGGTTTTGCGGATTACATGCAAAAAGAGGAATTTGGAAAGAGCTTACGGGCTCTGATAGAACTGGCGAAAACGGAGAGACTTGCCTTAATGTGTGCTGAGGCTGTGCCTTGGCGTTGCCATCGCTCCTTGATCGCTGACGCATTATCAGTTCGAGGCGTCCAAGTCCAACACATTCTTTCATCAACGAGTTTGCAGTCTCACAAGGTCACACCTTGGGCCAAAGTGGATGGCACGCACATAACGTATCCAAGTGAAGAACCGCATCACATGCGCTCGTCAAAAGTGGAAAAATCCCTTTGAGGAAAGGCAATCTTCTGTTTCCGAAAGTTTCAAATATTCTGTTTTCTTTTGCCTGGATTTGGTGTTGTTGTGGAAGGCGGCGAGAGAAAATTCACGTTAGAAGAACTAAAACAGTATGATGGGAAAGATGGAAGACCAGCCTACGTCGCTTACAAGGGTAAGGTCTATGATGTTACGGACGATTATTTTTGGGCAGATGGAGACCATCTAGGCGAACATGCTGCGGGAAAGGATTTGACTGAGCAGATGGGTCAAGCACCGCATGGAGAAGAATCACTTGAAAGGGTCAAGCTTATCGGTACGCTTGTCCCCTAGACGCCTGTTAAGAATCTGTTAAGCTTCTATTAGGAGGTGATTGAGGATGGAATTTGTCAAAGTGCTTTCAACGAAAGACTTGGCACCTGGTGAAATGAAAGATGTTGAGGCAAACGGAAAAGAGATCCTGATCGTTAATCTCGAAGGCAATTTCTACGCGTTAGGAAACGTCTGTACGCACGTAGGTTGCTTGCTCTCAGATGGAATGCTTTCAGGAGAGAAAGTTAAGTGCACGTGCCACGGCTCGACTTATAGTGTGAAGACTGGTAGCGTCGTGACGGGACCGGCGAAGAATCCGGAACCCGTGTTTCAGGTTAAAGTGGAGAAAGACCAGGTTCTAGTCAATGTCTAGCGTTAACGATGCGGAAATCAGGGCGCTGTCCTGTCTCTTATTTATGTGTTGAAAAGTGGTTCTGTTAACTCTTAGGGACTTGAGTGTTGAAAAGGCTCTGGTGGCAGTCGCATTATCTATTCTTGGTATTCGTATTCAATGAAAACAGTCAAAAAGTAGGTGAAACTGCCATTGTCCCATGATTTTCAATACAAGTTATAACAAACATGCCAAAATACAACTGTAAGGGAGGTGACTTGAATGGTTAAATTCTTGAACTTGTGGCACTTCAATCCGTCAGCACCATTTCCTACAGACCCTTCTAAGTACTTGGAACTGATGGAGATGATGTTTGCAACCATGGATGGATTGATGAAGAAGGGTGAGATTGAAGAGTGGGGGGCTTTCCCAGATGGATACTCTGGATACGCTATCGGCAAAGGGGAAATTGCAGATCTCTACAAAGACATAATCATGTTCCACCCTTACGTTCTCTCTGAGGTACATGAGATCATATCATACGAGAAATCCAAAGAAACCCTTAGAGCAGTTCTAAAAGCACGGATCGCAGCAATGAAGAAGTAAGCCTTCATCCCCATAGACCATATTCTTCTTTTTTCATAGTAAGTCTTTATTTTTCCATTTTAGGTGGCTGGTAATTCAGGAAAAGTTTCCATCACTCAAGTCCCTTAGAGTTGACAGAACCTGAAAAGTTGCTGCGTGAGCGGATCGTTCAGTACTTGGATGAAGTTAGCGCGCGCGTTCAGTAAAATCTAAAGAATTTTCTGAGAACCCCAAGATTGTCTCCATAACACAGAATGTTAGAGTCGAATTGGCTCTTCGCCATACCTCATTAAGAACCCTATGACGCCTTAAGAACTTGTCTCAAACCTTGGACATTGGCTATTTGATTTTTGCTTTTTCCAAATTCGCTTCTTATATTCCTCTTGTGTCAAAACGCCTTTTTCTTCTGGCGATCAACCATTTCTTCTGAAGTCTAACATGCGAATAGGTCATATGGGTTCGCAAAAGAAAAGTCGTTTCTGAGTCCGTTTTATCGAGTCTAAGAAACTCCATATAACAGGTAGATGGCGGTCGAAGCAATAGTTGGAATTCATAATTCTTTTCTATATGTTCTTGATTCTTAGGTTCTTAGGTTGTGATCTGCGATGAAAATAGAGAATTTGATGGTTAGAAGAGTTATTAAAGTGCCAGCGGACACCTCTGCCCATGATGGTGTGAAGCTCTTGAATGAGAATAAGATTGGCTGTTTGGTCGTTGTGGATGACAGCAAGATTGTTGGGATTTTGACTAAAAGGGATCTGCTTGAGAGAGTTTTGGAAAAGTGCATGAACCCCAAGGAAACCAAGATTTCAGAAATAATGACTAGGCATGTCGTTGTGGGAAAACCCGATATGGAGCTCAGTGAGGCTACAAGGCTTATGTTTGAAAACAGGGTGAAGAAACTACCTATAATGGATGGAAACCGATTAGCTGGCATAGTTACCTTAACGGATATAGCTCGCACCACAAGCACGGACAAAGAAACCATAGAACTTGTCGAAAAACTCTCCAACATGCATGTGTTCTAAACCTTGAATGCGCATGGTCTTGATTGAAGGTCGCATGGAGAAAATCAGCTATGTTGTACGCCCCGCGGACACCGTTTTAGGTTTTCGCAGAATCATCCGACGATTTTTTACATGATCTCCAATCTGACGGAGACTTGACAGGACCTAATTTCAGAAAGTTTAATTGTTTGAGAAAATTAAGAAGTTTAATGAGTTGAGGAGTGATGAAACTGAAGAAAGAAGAGGAACCAAAGTGCGAAAAATGTGGTAATCCGATTGATGATTGCAAGTGTGTTTGTCCTTACTGTGGTCAATCTTCCGGTTGCGAATGCTGCTGTGGCTCTGACTCGGTAACAGGCGGTTAGAAACCGAGGCTTTATCACGATATGTGTTCGTTCGGTGAGTGACAGGTATGCGAGATATTAATTGGATGGCGGGAGGTCCGCAGGGGGCCGGGGTTGATTCTGCGGCAAACATCTTCGGAAGGGCGTGTGGATACGGTGGGCTTTTCGTTTATGGAAGGAGAGAGTATCATTCGAACATTAAGGGGCTTCACAGTTACTTTCACCTGCGCGTTTCTGATCGTGAGGTTGGGGCGAACGTGAATGATGTTGATCTGCTTGCCGCGTTTGATGTTGAAACTGTCGTTAGGCACATAGGCGAAGTGGTTCCGGACGGTGGCGTAATCGTTGACAGTGGGCAGATTGGCACAAAGGTCCTTGGCATACCGACGTTTCCGCCGGAGTTCGTGGAAGAGCTTCGGAAGTTCATGGTTCAGAAGGGTCTCGGAGAGACTCTAAACGACTTTCTCGAAGCTGCGAAAAAAGAGGGCGTGCACGTTTTTCTGGTTCCTTACATGGACCTGCTGAAGGAGACCGCGGCAAAGTTGGGAGTAGACAAGATCAGCACGCTCACGCGGATGATTAATGTGCTCACGCTGGGCATTTCTTTTGGGGTTCTGCGGTACGATCAGGGCCTCGTGGAGAAGGCTGTGAGGGCGATTTTTTCGGACAAGCCTAAGGTCGCTGACATGAACGTCATAGCCCTCGGAATAGCCTACGACTATGTGAACCGGACTTTCAAGGACGATTTTCCGCACAGGCTTCAAAAGTCTGAGACTATGGAGGAAAGGATTTTCGTGTCAGGGAACGAGGCTGTGGCCTTGGGCAAAGTCCTAGGCGGATGTAGGGTTCAAACCTATTACCCCATAACGCCCGCTGCTGATGAAAGCGAGTATCTAGAAGCTCATGAGATTCTCAAGACCAAGTCGGGCGACGGATCGGTGCTCGTCGTTCAAACCGAGGATGAGATAGCCGCCATAAACTCGGCCTCTGGGGCAGCCTTGGCCGGTGCGAGAGCGGCAACGTCCACGTCTGGACCCGGGTTCTCGCTCATGGTTGAAGGCTTAAGCTGGGCGGGAAACAGCGAAGTTCCCGTGGTAATAACCTACTATCAACGAGGCGCCCCGGCTACCGGACTGCCTACAAGGTTCGGCCAGGCTGACTTGAGGTTTGCTTTGCATGCTGGTCACGGAGAATTTCCGCGGATTGTGCTCGCGTCGGGCGACATCGAAGAATGCTTCTATGACGCTGCTGTCTCTTTCAACTATGCTGAGAGGTATCAGCTTCCGGTGATTCACCTTATTGACAAGGCTATGGCGAACAGTTCGCAGACGTACAGGACCTTTGACACGAGCAGGTTCAAGGTTCAACGTGGGGAAATCGTGTCGAACGTGAAGCCTGAAGATCAGCCGTATAAGCGGTTCAAATTCACGAGTACAGGAATCAGCCCGAGAGCTTTCTTGGGCACGGAGAACGTTGTGCAATGGTACACGGGAGACGAGCATAACGAGTTGGGTCACATCAGCGAGGAACCCTTCACTAGAGACAGGATGGTTGAGAAAAGGATGAAGAAGCTGGAGCTGGCTGAAAAAGAGATACCTGTTGAAGAGAAGGTCAACTTTTACGGTGACAGGGAATCAAGAAGTCTTGTTCTGAGTTGGGGTTCGCCGAAGGGAGCCATCCTTGAGGCGCTCAGCATGTTGAAGGCGGACGGTCTGAGTCTAGGGTTCGTTCAGGCGCGCATGCTTCTTCCGCTTCCGAGTGACTATTTCGCCGGCTTGTTCAGGACGGCGGAGAGGATAATCGACGTTGAGAACAATTATTTGGGTCAGCTGGGCGGAGTGATGAAGCAAGAGACCGGGTTCGCGCCGAACTTTTATGTGTTGAAGTACAATGGTAGGCCGATAACGACGACCGAGGTTTACGGTGCCCTGAAGAATATCCTGCGTGGACAGGCCCCGAAGAGGCAGGTGTTGACTTATGGCTCTTAGGATGACGGATTTTAAGACTGATGTCTATGCGGATTGGTGTCCCGGCTGCGGAGACTTTGGAATAATGACTGCCCTGCAGATGGCTCTTTCCGAGCTTAATCTTCAGCCTCATCAGGTCGTGATGGTTTCAGGCATCGGCTGCTCGGGCAAGGAGCCGCACAACGTTCGAGTCAACGGCGTGCACACTCTTCACGGCAGAGCGTTGCCGTTCGCGACTGGAATAAAGCTGGCAAACCCAGACTTGGTGGTAATCGCTATAGGCGGGGACGGTGACGGACTGGGCATAGGCGCGGGACACTTTGTGAACACTGGCAGGAGGAACCTGGACATACTCTACATTATTCATAACAACGGCGTGTATGGCTTGACGAAGGGTCAGGCGTCGCCTACGCTGAAGCTTGGCTTGAAGACGAAGGGTATTCCTAAACCGAACATCAACGAAGCCGTGAACCCGATTGCCCTGGCGCTCGTGTGCGGCTACACGTTCGTGGCCAGGTCATACGCTTACGATGTTAAACACTTGAGAGACACGATAAAGCAAGGCGTTCAACACAAAGGCCTAGCCTTCATAGATTGTCTGCAACCATGTCCAACTTACAACGACATAAACACGAAGGACTGGTACGCGGGCGAGGACAGGAAAGACCAGAAGACCGGCAAACCAGAATCGAGACTCTACAAGCTGGAAGAAACAGGCTTTGACCCCGTCGTGCACGACTGGCATGAGGAATACAAGAAAAAAGCCTTAGCCATGGACAAGGCCCAGGAATGGGGTGACCGAATTCCAATCGGCATATTCTATAAGAACGAGCTTGAACCCACCTTCATCGACCGCATCGTCAACAGAATACCCTTCTACCGCAACAACCCGGCTGCCAAACAGAAAATCAACGACGAAAACGGCTTCTCCACAGCAGACTTAACAGACTTTTTTGACGAGTTAAGAACAAGCTAGCCTCGAGCTGTAGGATTCGCCCAGAGAACGCGGGTCAATGCCTCGAGGCCGGGGATGGGAGTCGAACCTCAACCACAGTAGAGACATCTTCCGAAGTCCCATCAATAGTTGGCTTTTCGCGCCATTTGATATACCAAATGAAATGAAGCAAAACCATACCAACAAATCTTTCAGGAGGGGAAATTTTCTGGCAAGTTCTGCAAATGATTGAATTCTAAAGCTTGTGATTTGCTGTTACGAATCTTTCGGCTTATTCAGCTGGACAAATCGCTCATCAGTTTTGGGAAAAAATCGAGAATGCAAAAATCTCAATCATATATCTGTCCCTCTAGCCGCCAATGTAGAAAGCACTTTCGTATGGAAGATCTGGCTCAAAGGGGCTCCAAGAGAATACCATAACACCTCTTTTATCATCTTTCCTTCGGCCCTTCAACAAGTTATCGAGTTCAGCAACCACTTCTGAACGTTGTTGGTCCTTAGTGAAATAAAGATTAACCATGAAAACCACAACGAATTCATTCCCTTCGAAAAGGAATTTTTTATCTTCTCCTTGGCGTTTAGCTTTGATTATCGTTGACCTTAATAGCCCGTCTATCTTACTTGCTTCCTCATCAGCCATTCTGGCTAGCGAATCTGCCAGAAGACTTAGGCCAAACTTTCTATGCTGGCGCTCTACAAATGATAATTTCGGATCCTCTAGTGCTCCCTCTATTATCCAAATTAGTCCTTTGACGCTTTCGGGTAATCTTTCCTTGTTTTTGTCTCTTGCAAGTTTCGCTTCTGCGAGGGATACTTCCAAAGACTGTGACTTCAGAAACTTTTCCGGGTGTTTTTCTATTGTCTTCAATATCCTTTTGTCCATCTTGCCAAGAGAACGACTATGTCCGTCGCCAAAAGCAACTTTAGGTCTATCCAACAGAAAGCCTCCAAATGATTCATCCTTAATAGACTGCGGCTGTCTTATCTCGCCAGTCTCTCCGATTCTAGTGTTTTCCCATCCTTCAAGCTTTATAGGATGTATAGATGAAACAAAAATCATCCATGGAAATTTCGAGTACGCAAGCACTTTTTCTTCATTTCCTACAAGTGTCGCATCAACAGCTCTAAGAGTATACCATTGAAAACCCCACGGTAGGTTTTTTCCTTGTTCAACATAATCGAAAAAGAATATGTGATTTTCATATGGTTCTACGTTATTGGATCTCCCAAGCAGATACTTCCTCCAAGCTTCTTCTGCTCTGTCAACATAGGTCGAGAGGTTTGGCGAAGACCTATAGAAGGCGTCATAACTAACTATCAAACTTCTCCAATTTAGTGATATAATAAATCGAGCAAGACGCGAATCATACTTGAAAACTCTTTTTTCATTTTCAAAAAATGGGTAGAATATTTCGTTGGCAAAATATGTTTCAAGGGCAGATAATCTTTGTTCGCAATCTTTGCATAGTAAAGGTATTCTTCCTAGGTCTTGAAGACGCTTGTCTGGTTTAATTGTTCCGCGTAAATGACCAGTTGCAGAAGATGCTTTCATCCATTTTCCTACAAAGCTCGGAACTATATGGCTCATTTTGAGCTCCTTTTTTTTCGAGCAAAGAGCACATGAATCCACGATAATTCCTCTTACAACAATCTAGACCTGACTCTGACGTCTCTACGTATAATGCTTTTAATAATTATCCACTTGGTTGTGACCAACACTTTGTCCTCAAAAATCTCTTGAAGACATTGATTTTATTTGTTCGGCGATCCTAGCAAAAGGTTAGGCAGACATAAATCAGGGTGGGTTTTTTGACAAACGGCCTTGCTCGCATCGTTGCATAGCGCCCGCGATTTTGGTAAATGCTTCTGACTAAGCCTTCCTTTTCTCAGCCTGCAAATCCTTTAAAACCAGTGTCTTTGCTTCTTGCATGTAGCCCGCTTTTCGAAGTTCCTTCAGCTCTGGCTTGGCCTGTAATTCTGGGTGGTCTTTCATGTAGAGTTGTATTGCTTTCTCTTTCATGTGTTGTCGAACTAATGGCCAGAATGTGCCCTTTTCTGGGGCTTTGATTTTCGGTTTGGCTTGTTTAGGTTGATGGGTTGTGTTGTTGGGTTCTGTGGCGCCGCTTAGTATTGCCAGGGCATCTAATGCTCGGGTGTTGATTTCGTCGTCGAGGAGTTTGCTTGTCCAGAACCATATTTCTTCAGGTGTCGCGTTTAGTGTGTATCTTGTGGTTTTCTCGATTTGTTGTGTTGTCTCAGCTTTGTCTATGAGGGCTGCTGCTAGGCCTATTCTGTAGGCGTTTTCGTATGCTGCTGGGTCATTTTCGGTTAGGTAGATGTATGTGTTGTTTCCGCGTTTTTTGGTTGGGTTTTTTTGTGTGGCTTTTTCTAGTGCGTGGCGTATTGCTAGGATTCCGCCGCCTTCGGCTTTGCCGATGATGAATACGGGTTTGTGTTTTTCTTCTTCTGTGTGTGGGTATCTGTGGTAGGCTTCAACGCTGATTTTTTCTGGTTGGGTTCGTCGCCATTTGATTACGTATTTGAAGGGCATTATTTTTCACGTTTAGGCTTTATCTCTAGGGCTAGTTTTAGTTTTGGGTCGTCTGTTTTGAGAGTGTTTTTGAGGAGTTCCCGTATTTCATTCATTGGCATTTTTTCTGCTTTGAGTGTTATTGTGCCTTCGAATTCAGGTAGCGACCATCTGCCAATGTCGTCTAGGATCTTGGCTGCTGGTGTTTCCAATCCTGCGTCGTCAGTTCTGAAAGTGGCGTCGAGTGAAAGGTTTGTTTGGAAGGTTCGGGCTTTGATTTCTACCGTTGTAGATATTTTCTTGCCTGCCTTTGAAAGTCTGACCAGATTTCGGAATTGTGTTGCTGCGTCTGTTGTGCCGGAGACTTTTATTCTTGCTTCTGTCACGGTGTCGATTCCTTCGCGGCGCGTCCATTTCTCCAAGTCTTCAAGCTGGACTTTGGGAGGTGCAGGTTCGAAGGTTTCCCATTCCTTTGTTATGGTTTCTGCTGTCCAGCCAGGTGTTTGACCTTCTTGTGGTTTTTTCCCACATTGGCATGGCCATAAGTGACAGTTTGGACATAGATGTCCTCTTTGATCTGTTATCCCTTGCATTCCTGCTTCATTAGGCAGCAGGAGTTTCGAGTCTGAGCTTATCATTACACGACTGGGCAGATTCTCGGGAGCGTAGACCTTGTCTTGCTGGACGAGGACCCATGTTCCTCTTTTGATTCCTTCAAGCAATGTTTGCTCGAATAGTGACTGGTTTTCTGGGAGAACTATGCCGGTTTTCTTGTGTACGTTTTCGTAGAAGGCTCTTGTCGTGGTCTCTTCAACTTGAGCGGGCCAGGCTTCAGCCTTTGCATAGTCTGGGTCTAATGCTTCGTCGGTTACTCTGTGAAGTATGTTGGATAGTACATGCCAAAGGATTTCTTGTCCAGGTTGAGCTGTTCCATAGCCGCTTGGTCTGAATGATTTGGCCTCTATCTTGCCACCTCTGGTGGCGTAGACTATGAATGTGAATGATGCTCGGATGTTGTCGTTTACGGTTGCTTCGTAAGTGGCTACTTTTTGTTGGAGGTTTTTCTTTTTGTCGTGTGGTATGCCGTATCTTTCTGGGTCTTCGGCGAGGGCTCTTGCGACCTCCAGCCTTGCGGCGGCATCTCGTAACGTCTCCCATGCGCCTTCTCTGGAAACGAGCAAGAAGGTGTTGTTTCTGTATGCTCTCAGGTTACCTCTTGAATCACGGTTCAGTATGAATTGGGCTACGTTTTCTGGGACGTGCTCTTCCGAGGGCATTGCATGGCCCAGTAGGGGGTTTAGGACGGCTATTTTCAGGCCCATATCGTCTGTTATTTTGCTTGGGTCTTCTGGAAAGATTTGGACAAAGAAGTGACCCTTTCCTTTCGTTATGAAGAGTTCTTGTAGTTTTTCGTAGACGGTTTTTGTGATTCTCGGCGTTGGGATGTTCTGGCTTTCTTGGTCTATGATGCGGTTTTCGGTTGGTTCTTTCTTGAAAACGTATCTCTTGCCTACGGGTTCAATGTACCAGAAGCTATCGGCTATGGCGGGCAGGACTTGATCTCGGTAGTATTGGATCTGTTCTTCTTTTGTTGGAATTGCTAGAACGGCTATGAGGTCGTCGGTGTCTATGCCTTTTGCTTCTTCTTTGGCGCCAGTAAGACTGTAGAGGTATATGGTGTTGCAGGCTCTGAGGAATAGCGGGGCATGGAAGTGGCTTTTGTAGTCTTCGTCTTTTTGTTGGGCTTTGGCTTTTCTGCCACCGTGTGCGTAGACGTCTGAGGTTATGGCGTTTGCATACTTGCCTTCCTTGAGACGTGTTGTGAGTTCGTCAACTATTCCTGAAACGGAAAGGTCTACATGGTATGGGTGGATTAGGAAGGCATCGTTTTCTTTTTGTTGCCATATTCTGTAGATTACATGGGCTAGGAGGCGTAGAGCTCCTCTGGTACGCTGAAAATCGGGCAGTGTGGACAGACGTTCATACAAAACGTCGATTAGTTCCGGATGGAAGGGATAGGTTTCGATTATCCGGTTTTGGTATTCAACAGTGCGGTAGCGGTCTGGTGCCTTTGTCTGTTTGTAGAGTTGGATGTATGCTTTGGCAGTTGTCTCTGCAGTTTTTGGGTCTATTTTGTCGAAGAGGCGTTTCTTGAGTATGTGAGGTACGTCTTGGCTTTGGACGGGCGTGATTGGTTGCATTTTGCGGTTGAGGATGTTCATGGCTTCTGTTAGTTCCTTTCGTACGGCGTCTGCTGCGTCTATGTAGGCGTCGCCTGCTACACTTACGATGAGAATGCTATTTTCTGTTTGGCATATGGCCAGTGTTAGGGTGTGGATGAAGTGTTTTACTTTGTTCAGAAGTTCGGCCTGGTCTTTCACCAAGTCTAGGTATTTTGGGATTTCGTCGATCAGTATGAGGGTTGGCTGTTTCTGGAGGAGTTCTGTGATGTCTTTTCGTTCTGGGAGTCCTTCGGGAGTGTCAGATTCTTTTGCAAGTATGGTTTCGCCTAGTTGGTAGAGGAAGTCTGCCCAGAGGGTCTTGAATTGGTGTTGTTCTCTTTTGACGCCTTTTCCGCCGTAGGCGCTTCCATCTATGACTACTATTCTGCAGTCTTTGAGGGGTGGTATACTTCCTAAGAGTTTCCTGATTTCTGGGTTCGTTGGGTTTTTGACGGCGTAATATATGGCTGCCATGGCGTGGGTTTTGCCGCCGCCGAAGCCTGCGTCGAAGAGGAGGACGGGGTTTATGGATTTTTTTCCTGTCAGATGGTCTATTGTGTCTGCTAGGAGGCGTTTCAGCGTGGCAGTAGGGTGTGTTGCTTGGAAGAAGGATTCTGAAGTATTGTATGGTGGTTTGGCTGTGCCTTCGGCTATTGCGTGAAGGTCCAGAGCAAGTTCGGCCTGAAGATATTTACCATCTATTATATCCTGTTTAGGTGTGCAAACCTGAGGATTCCAGATAGGTGTAAGAGTTTGTTTGGGCATGGTTAAATCACGCGTGAATAATGATTACTATTTTAAATGGTTAGAAAGATTATAAAACATATTTGGTTGCGAGTTTGAGAGGATCTGAACATGGTTGAGAGTGAAGAACGAGAACTACTGATTAGCAAATGGTTCCCAATAACAGAGGTGAGCGTCGAAAGCGTGAGGGAACGTAGCGCTAGTAGCGCCTTGCCGCCACTATATTTTCTGCATGTGTGGTTTGCGCGGCGACCTTTGGCTACTAGTCGAGCTGCTGTCTTAGGCAGTCTTTTGCCAGCCAATGAGACGAGGAAAGATTTTCTTGAGTTGTTGGGGATTCCTGCTGATGTTGATCTTCAGAAGGCTCAAGATAAGCTTGTTCAGGCGAAGGCTTCGGGAATTAAGCTGCAAGAGAATCCGTTCTTTTGGAAGAGAGCATTTGAACATGTGCCCACTGAAAAAGAGTTGAGCAAGCTCACCGGTGTACTAGAGGAGTTTTGGGGTCTTGAGCGTCCTTTGATTGTTGACCCTATGGCCGGTGGTGGCAGTATTCCTTTTGAAGCTATGCGTTTGGGTTTGCCAGTTGTGGCTGGTGACTTGAATCCTGTTGCTTTTGTTTGTCTTAAGGGAACTTTAGAGTATCCTGCAAGATTCGGAAAGAAACTACTTCCGGCTGTTGAAAGCTTCTGCAAAGAGGTCCATGAAGCCGCGAAGGCTGAACTCGAGGAGTTTTTCCCCAAGCCAGTTGGCGAGAAGGTTTATGCTTACCTCTGGGCGCGGACAATAAAATGCTCTTCATGCGGTTTGACGGTTCCTCTTTCGCCGAACTGGTGGATTTTCAAAGCAGATCGTGATGAGGAAAGTGTTGCAACCAAGCTTGTGCCTCCAACGAAAGGTGATAAGTGTGATTTTGAGATTGTTGGCAGTCCTGTTTCGCATGGATTGGACCCTGATAGGGGCACTGTTAAGGGCGGCAGGGTGGAGTGTCCACGATGTCATACTGTGGTTTCTGGGGAAGATGTGAAGCGGGAGGCTCAGAATGGGCGGATGAGGCATCAGCTCTACTGCGTATGCGTTAAGAGCAGAGGATTGGGGAAGAACAAGCAAAAATGGGATTTTAGAGCACCAACAAAAGAAGAGAACGAAGCATCGATGAGAGCTGAGAAAAAGCTTGAGGAAAAAATGCCTAGCTGGCTGAGCAAGGGATTGGTACCCACTGAAGAGTATTTCAAGGGATTCTCAGATCGCTGTTCAGTCTACGGAGTCAACAAATGGTGTGATTTGTTTAATCCTCGTCAGCTACTTACACATCTCACCTATCTGGAAAAGTTCAGACAAGCCAAGGAGAAGCTGTTTGGAGGCAAAAAGCACGGCAGCGAGGAATGGGATTTCGTAGCGGCAGTTTCAACTTACGGAGCCATGATATTTGACACATGCGTGAACTACGATTGCCTGTCTTCTCGTTGGCATTTTCGCAGGACTCTGATATCTCCTCTAATGGAACTTCAAGCTTTTCCGTTCAAATGGAGCTACGCAGAATGGGACCACTCTCAAATGCTATGGCCTTGGGCGTCTTCGAAAGTTCTTGACGCACTGAACGAAATGATCAGTCTTCTTTCGGAGAACCTGCCTAAGCCAACCATCTACTGTGGAACAGCCACGGAAATCCCACTCAAAGACAAAACTGTCCCCTCCATCGTCGTTGACCCACCCTACGCTGAAAACGTCATGTACGCCGAAGTCAGCGACTTCTTCTACGTATGGCTCAAGCGCCTCCTAGGCGACGTCTTCCCAGACATCTTTAAAACATCCTTAACAGAGAAAGAAGAAGAAGCCGTCTCCAACCCAGTCAGATTCAAAGGTATGGGCAAAAGCGCCAAAACACTCGCCCAAGAAGACTACAAAACCAAAATGGAAGCTTGCTTCCGCGAAATGAACCGCATTCTACAAGAGAGAGGCATCATGACAGTCATGTTCACACACCGCACAGCCGAAGCATGGAGCAGCCTCGCAACCGCCCTAATGAACGCAGACTTCACATTCATCAGCAGCTGGCCTGTCCACACCGAGCCTCCAGAGAAATATGCAAAACGGGGAAAAGGGGTTCTCAAAGTTACAGTCTTGCTCACATGCAGAAAAAGAAAAGCAAACCATGCAGGGATTTGGGAACACATTGTTGAAGAATTACGTGATGTAGCCAAGCAAAAGATCGAAGAGTTCAGCAAACTCAGCATCAATGGACCAGACCTGAAAGTCAGCGTTTACGGTCCAGTTCTCGGCAGATTCGCCGACTATTATCCAGTCAAAACCGCCACTGGAAGAGAAATCGACCCCCAAGAAGCTTTGGCCCAAGTAACAGATGTTCTAAATGAGAGATTCCTTCAAGAAGCAGGCATACAAAACGCCGACAAAGAAACAGCTGCCTACATAAACCTACTCGCCAACTTCCCAACCACAGAAACAGAATACGAAGAGGCCCGCTTAGCGACAGTCTTTGGCGGGCTAGTCACACTTGACACACTAGACGTAAAAGGCGCGTATGGCTTCGTCGAGAAAGACGGAAAAGACATCAGGATTCTATCAGCGCGAGACCGCCAGGCAATGGGTATAATTGACCTATATGACCTCAAAACCCTCAAAACAACAATCGACTACGTCCATGCGGCCATACTTCAATACGAACGAGGAGGCCTAATCCAAGTCAAACGCCTCATGCAAGACAAAAGCCTCGACACCGCCGGCTCACCTTTCCCAACAGTCTTACAGGCTTATGCCCGCTATGCTGAAAACTCTTCAAATGAGAACTTCCAAAAAGACGCAGCCATAGCGAAAGCCCTTCTTGCAGCTTTAGGCAAATCAATAGAGTTTGCACCAAAGAAAGGCGAGCGCTTAGACCATTATACTTCAGAATCGTGAAAGTCCATCACAGGCTCAACCCTAGGCACATCTGCGCCGCGCACAAAACTCTTCCAAACAGGCAAACGCCTCTCCAAAACCTCCAGCTGATCCAACATCCTCTCCGCCCCATCCAAACTGCTGTCCAAATAGCCACCGAAAGTCTCTCTTAAACGCTCACGATTATGAATACGCTTAGGCAAAACATCCTCGGGATTAACATAAGACGCTTGCCCAACTAAATCAGCCCAATGCTCACGTACAAACTTCTGCAACCTAGGCCTAGCAGCAATAACTCTCTTCACAGCCTCGACAGCCGACTCAATACTTACGTCGCGTGAACCATTCAAATCCAAACTAACCCTGAAAACACCAGCCCGCAACAAGTGCCTAGCAACCAACTGAACCGCACCCAAACGCATAGCCTCAGCAAAAGCCTCTAACCTACAAGGCAAATCAATCTCTAACATCCTACTAGCCTTAGAACGCCTCTCCTCAGCCATACTCCTAAAACGTTCAACACAGTCACAAACCATCACAATCAACTCCCTTTCCCAGCCAAATCCACAAGCTGCCCAAACAACTCAACAATCTTTCCAGCATCCTTCACAATCACGGGCCTATCATCGGGCTTCATAGCATAAACATCCAGCAAACCATCCTCACCACCCACACCATAAACACTAAGCGGCACCTTCTCAGGCGAATCAGCAAACAACTCAACTTCAGAAGCCAACCACTGCACAAACGGATGACCCGGCACCAGGGCGTCAGGCCTGCCTGGCATCAAAGAAATCCCATCCTTAACAAAAGCCCTGACACCTTCAGGCAGCCGCTCTAAAGGCTCAACAAACAGCAAATCGTCTCTGCGCACTAATCGCATACCCAAAGCACCGCAACCCAGAGCAACAAAACGTTCCAAAACCTTTGGAACCTCAACCTCAACAAAAGTAGGCTCCAAAGGAATATCCTCAGGAAAGATCCGCGTCAACTTGACAGCTTCATCCTTCGACTGCTCAACCTGCTCAACTGCCTCAGTGATACGCCTCTGCAAACTCGCCCCGCTTAAACCGCCCTCAAAAGCCTCAACCAACCGCTGAGCAATAATACCACTCGCAGGCCCAACAATAATCCACCAAATATGCTGCCGCTCAAACAAAACCCTATACATCCTAGCCTCATAAGTATCAGGATACCAGACATTAACAACCTTCACCACATCAGCAGTCTGCCCAATACGATCAACACGACCAATACGCTGCTCAACCCTAGCAGGATTCCAGGGCATATCCACGTTAACAACCGCACTTGCCGCCTGCAAGTTCAAACCCTCACTCGCCGCCTCACTACAAACCAAAACATCGATCTGCTTCTCCAAAGCCTTTCTGACATCTTCCTTCTCGACGATCCGCCAAGCCTTCGCCCGCGAATCCCAAATCTCCCCGCCACGACCAGTATAAGTTCCAATCCTATCAGCACCGAGCCACTGACCAAGAAAATCCCTAACCACATCAACAGTATCAGTAAACTTTGAGAAAACCAACACCTTCCGGCCCTCATTCCGCAATTCCTGAACAACATGCTGAATCTCCCGCAACTTTGGATCGTCAGCGGCTGTCACAGCCCTACTGTAAGGAATGAGACTAGATTCCAAAATCCTTAGCTTCTCTAATTCTTTCTCAACCAAACCACGAGCCCGCTCAACCGCAGCTCTCATAGCTTCAAGAACGTCTTCCTCATCAACATCTTCTCCAACATCTTCCATCATGTCAGAGGCCAACTTGAGGAGGCGTTCCTCATCACCTTCCAACAAAGCTTCCAATGCTTCACGTCTACGCTTCACAGTTTGATAAGCTGACGCAAAGCTACTGACGAATCTTTGATGATATACAGCCCTGATTAAACCAAAACCGCGTCGCTCATCACCTTTCAGAAAACTCTTGTACTCGTCATAATAGTTCGCTAGGTAATCGTTGAGTTCAGCCAATAGATCAGCATGCTTCGGATCTAGGGCAACATCAACATTCACAATCTTCCGTTCTGGAAACTCGTAGCCTTGCTTCTTGAGCCGATCCCGCGTGTTGCGGATCATAAACCAGGAAGTAGGCATCAGCCCTCTCAAAACCCTGTCCAACCTATCCTGACCCTCAACATCAAGATGTTTGCGAAAATTCCTAAACGTGTCCTCTTCCTTATGAGCAACGATGTCCAAGAGCTCCTTTGCATCAGACCCTTTGAAAAACGGGTGGACGACAGCTTCTCTGTGCCTATCCTCCAAATACGTCCCTGCAAACCATGAGACAAGCACAAACAGATGATTCCAATCCTCGTCGTTTCTATCGGCTGGACTCTTGTTCATGGCATTGTAATACCTTTTGAAAGCGTCTTCATGAACCCAAGGCCCACCTAAACCAAGAATACGAAGCAAGTCCAACATCTCCAATTCATTCAGTTGCAAAGGTGTAGCAGTCAAAAGGAAAATGTGTGGGGTCAAAGCTGACAAGGCCATAGCCAGCTCATTGAGCCTCGTAGGCCTCGGCGACGTGAATTCGGACCGAGTTACACGTGCTGAATGAGCCTCATCGATCAAGACCAAATCAAACGGCCTTGCCTTGAACAATTCAGGCTCAGAACCTTTTCGCCCTCTGACATAGTGCCACGAGGCTATAACAAGGTCGACCGCATCGAACGGATTACCATAGACAGGAAAAGTCTTCTCATCAGGCGCAACAAAAACGTTAGGCTTGCCAGGCTTGAACAAATAAGCAGGAAGACCAAACTTCCCACGAAGTTCATCCCACCACTGTCTAGTCACGTTCTTAGGCGCCAAAACTAGAACACGGCGCACGTAGCCGGTCATCCAGAGCAGCTTGATGCAAGCTCCGGCTTCAATCGTTTTCCCCAGACCTACTTCGTCCGCAAACATGATTCTGAAAGGATACCGCTCCCTCGCTAAACTGACTGCTCGAGCTTGATGAGGATAAAGACGAACAGGTCCCAGCCCCATATGTGCCAAACAGCGAACCCGAGGCAGGATCCTCACAAAACGGCAGGCCGGCAACAGACCATGGGCAACGACCTTGGCCCTGGGCTCATGCGTGTCAAGCGACGGGGGAGATTTCGGCTCAAACTTCACAATGGCCCTATAGACTGCTTCAGGAAGATTGAAGACCTCAAAATCAGGGTGTTCAGCACTCCAAATCCGTTCGAAAGACTGCACCAAATCCTCCACACGCTCTTTGTCACCTTCTCGCCAAGAATAGAAAACGACGATCCGCTCACCATTCACTGTATAGGCAGGTTCAGTTTCGTTCGCGCTACCCTCGGCCGCAATAATTTCTCCTTCCTTGTCTTTGAAGATTAGAAGCTTGTAGTGAAAAATGCCAGTCTGACCAAGATAGACATGACGAGGCAGAACAACTTTAACCTCTAAAATGCCCTTGTTGAACATCCAGGCAAGAGCTTCCAAACGTTTCTTCACTATGACATCTTCAATCTTGTCCAGTCCTTCAGCGATCCGACGCGCTACCTCATCAACGATGTCTTTTCCTGAACGCAATCCCATTTGGTAAGCTTCCCAGAGTTCCTTAGGAACATCGTGTGCGCCCAAGATCAAGCGCATTTTGCCACCATTTCCGATCAGCCCTGCAACGCCACTTGCAGCATGTACAAGAGACTCCACTGAAAAGTAACCCGTAGCACGATCATAAGCCACACTTTCCTTCAACACAGGAACATAGAAACCTCGGGCGATCCGTTCGCCACGACCCTCAAAACTCAGCCCAGTCACACCTGCTCTTTTCAGCGACATAAGATCACCGGCTCCTGTGTATGCTGATAACAAGCAAACAGAATTTCTGCCTTTGGGTTGACTTATATCACGGGCGCGCGCTTTCTCCAAGTCAACGAGCTTGCCGCACAAACGATTACTGCAATTATACTAGGATAACATAACATACACTATCTTCTATAATACCACAATTTATTATAAGTATTCTACTCCAGCAAAATGTCATAATTTTTGCTTCAATTCCTCAAAAGCTCTAATTAAGAAATCTGGAACCCACTGATACACACCTAGGGGAATTCTCAAAAGCTCAGTTATTTCCTTGAACGACTCTCTGGGGAATTCCGGTTGTAGGAGATATCTCTTCATCTGAATAACGTCACCCTTCGCAGTACGTACGATTTCATAAATTCTCGGGTGAGACAATCTAGTTACAAAAACTGGAGTCAAGTCCAAGATTCTACATATGTCTACTAGTTGATGTGCGTCATCTACTCTCGGACATTCCAACCTATTTTTAATTTGAATGCCAATGTACAAGTCCTTAGCTTTTGCGTACGCAATGTAATCCACATCTTTTTTCCTACCTGGTTTTTCCTCCCCACTTTGATGGTATTCTTTTCCGTTAAAGTAGTGCGCGTTCTTTGAAACAACAACGTATCCTGCCTTGATTAACGCATCTTCTACCAACATCTCTGAATAGTCGTCATAAATTACTCCTCGACGCTCATATTTTCTGGGATGGTTAATGTAAATATCCATCAGCCTTTTCTTGTTTTCAGCAACACTCTTTACTTCATCCCACGCAACGTTGACAGGAAAATACCACCTATTGTCTTCGTAAGATTTAGTGTTTAGCAACTTTGAGTCAACAAGGCTCTCGCACGCATCTGTAACATCCTCATGCCAGAAAAAGTCTTCTAATCTGACCTGCAACTCCCTTAAATAGACTATTTTCGTGCCTCTAACTGTTCGAATAATCTCCTCGTTAATTCTGTCAAGATTACGGCTCTTCCTTTCTGCCTGAATTCTCTTAAGCTCAGATTCAGCAAACCGATATCTTCCGGTACCGGTTCGTAAATATCGAATCTGACCAGCTTCTATCCATCGATAAATTGTTCTTATGCTTACAGAAAGCATCGAAGCCAATTCGCTAGTCGAGAATTCTGCTTCTCGATTCGGCTTATCAGACAAATCAACGCCAAGAATGAAATTGCACTGTTAGAATAAAACACTTTACGTTACGACCGAATACGCAAAATTCACTTCTACACATTCACACACATGGAAAAGCCACAATGGAATACGCCAAGACAAAAGACATCCTCCACGCCATGAAAATCAATCGAAGCAGGACTTGAATACTTGTGTAAATTCAACGAATTTAAAATCTTTAGGAGACGTAAATAATGCGATATACCAATGGGACCCGCTGGGAATGTGGGGGGTCGCTGGGATTTGAACCTCAGCCACGGTTAAGACTCTACATCTCTTTCAGGGTCTTTAGGCAAGTGGTCATCATTTTCTTGCATTTTTCTCTGGTCTCTGGCGGCATTTCCATCATCATTTTTTTGCAGTCGCTTTCACTGAAATCGCCCATGATTTCAGCCATCATCTGAGGCTTCATATCTTTCATCATTATGGGCATCATTAATCTCATCATTTCCATCTTCTCTTCTTCGCTCATGCCTGCCATAAACTCTTTCATCATTGCCTGTTTATCCTCCTTGCTCATGTTCTTCAAGAAATGCTTCATCATGGCCTCCAAACCTGTCAAACCTCCAAAACAGAAGTGGAGTTCTTATCCTATTAGAGTTACCTACGATTCCGCCTTCGCTTTTCTAACTCTGCCTCTATTACCCGCTTCTCAAGGTCACTGAAAAAAACACAGGCGGTTCATTGAAAAACATGCAGGGCGGAATTTGAATCCTGAGCTGATGGAGACATACCCGAAGACCTTTTCTGTCGGGCGCGAATGTCACGCTATGGCTTCAGTTTTGCATAGGGCGCATCTGCTTACGTTGGTTTTGCGGACACTATTGCCCATCTTTCCGCGATCCAGCTGAAGCCATCGCCCCTTCGCTCGACTTTGAATCCTTCAAGTATTCTCTCCCACTCTGCTTTGTTCATATAGCTGTAGAAGCCTCTGGCCGCGCTAAGGTATGCCCGTGCTTTTGGCTTGAGGATACGCTTGATTTCGTTGACGGTTGGCTCGTGGTATTGTGGCGCCATCGAACACAGTAGTCCATTGGCAAGAACGAAGTCGACTGACCCATTTTTTATGAAGCTCAGGTCAGAGGCAGATGAAACACGTGCTTCGACGTTGTGGATACCACGTTTATCTGCTTTCTTTTCTAGCGCTCTGATAGCCTTTTCGTCTGAATCAACTGCGTAGACCCTTCCTTCAGGACCAACGCATTCGGCTAAACCGAGCGAAAAGAAACCTGGTCCACAGCCAAGGTCAGCAACCGTTTGACCTTCTGCAACATAGGAACAGAAACTGCGTGGGTTATCAAACAACCTTCTGAACACGTTATCATGCACAAACAGCGGAAAATGCTTGTCTCGTTTCTCTTCGTTCGTAGCCACTGTCTGAACCCACCTTACATCCTGATCTTTACGTGCTCTGTTGAATACGTCAATCCTGATTGGCTTATTTGGCATTTAATAGTTGTCTAGCCATGACCTTTCTGCAGAAATGAAAGTGGTTGGTTAGAACAAAGCTCTGTCTAGGCAGCGCAAGCCGTACAATATTCTCCGTCTGTGCGTCCTGAAGTCTTTCTTCAACGTGCTAAATCTGTTTCTTTTTCCCGCGTGAATGTCACGCTGTGGCTTCAGTTTCGGATAGCGCGCGCTTGCTTCTTATTGTTTGGTCAGCCCTTGAAAGACCGGTTACGTCATTAGAAACGCTTATAAACATGAAGAAGTTGTCATATGAACGGTCTTTCATGTGAGCTGACGTGGATGAAGCGAAACTTATCTGAGACGTGCTATGTGTTTTTCAAGGTTCTAGCAAATCCAACAAGGCTGGCCATTCTGGAAGCACTGCGAGAAAAGCCAAGAAGTGTTACAGAAATCGCAGAGAGTCTAAAGCAGGAACAGAGCATGATCTCTCATAACCTTGAACCCCTAGAAAGCTGCAGGTTTGTTTTTTCAGAAAGAAAAGAAAAACAGCGCATCTATTCTCTAAACAAGGAGACCGCGGAACCTCTGTTCAAACTGTTTGACCATCATCAGCAGAAATTCTGTCCGACACGCGGAAAATGCCTCACCGAAAAAGGCCTCAGAAAGATGAGAAAGAGGGAGGCTTCTGGTCAACTTCATGTGACTCATGCATGACAATGGAGGTGATAGAATGAGCAAAGGAAAAATGAAGATGTTCACGTGCCCAGGATGCGGATGGACAGTTAAGACACCGTTCGGAGAGAACGACATAGCAGAGCATGCTATGCTGCACTCGAAGAATCATCATCCTGAACTGATGAACATGAAAAACGAAGATCTCATGAAGATGGTGAAGGATGCATGAACAGGCAGCACATGATGCAAAATCGATGGTTGAAATGGCAAAGGAGGAGGTGAATCATAATGGGAAAATATGAGGATACCCTCGAAGACATCAAGCAGACGTTTGGAATAGTTCCAGGTTTCATGAAAGCCATTCCAAAGGACGTGTTGATGCAAGACTGGCCGCTAATGAAGAAATACCAACTTGGAGAGTCAAAGATTCCAGCAAAATACCGCGAATTCATCGGACTGGGAATCTCTGCTAACATCAAATGCCCCTACTGTTCGCTAATGCACACGACAATAGCCGTTGGTAATGGTGCCACAGACGATGAGATGGCTGAAGTAGCGTTTCTTGCAAGCTACACGGCAAGATGGAGCGCAATGCTACACGCAATGCAGTACAACTATGACACCTTCACTAAAGAGGTACATCAGATCGGCGAGCACGCAAAGAAGACAGCAAGAAAGTAGAACCAAACGGCAACTCCAGATTTTTCCTGTTTTTTTGAGTTTCAAAACACAATAGGACACATTCAGTAATCTAGTCAAGATGATGAGGGAGGTGAAGAAATCATGTCGAAAAAAATGCAAACACCAGAGGTGCATCACGAGGAGCTGGTGAAGGGGCTTTACGATCAGATGAAGGTAATCATGGATTCGTCAGAGCAGCCGATTTTCCTTTACCTAGACGACAACCACAAAACCTGTAACAGTAGATTCGCTGCTCTTTTGGGCTTCAAATCGCTGCAGGAGTGGGCTAAACTACCAGGTTTTCTGGAAGCATATGTCGCCGAGAAAAGTCGGGAAACATTATCCTCGGCCTATTGGGACGCAATGAAGAAAATGGTAGCCTCAACCAGCCAGTTGACGTTCAAGAAGAAAACCGGTGAACCAGTGGATGCAACGGTCATTCTAGTACCTATGTCCTACGCGGGTCACCTTTTCGCGGTTCACTACGTGACCAAAGTGACCAAGTAAGCAATTGCGGATCCGATTAAACGAAACGTATCTCCCCTTTGGGCAAACTCAAATCACAGCCCTTTTCTATCCAAGCTCAGGTCACGCTAATGTTTGCCATGCTTCTTTCGTTTTCCAAGCGCGCTTCGCTTCAACTATATTGGCTTCACAGACCCGAATAGCTCCGTGGACTATGAACTTCTCTCTTCAAGTATCTTGACGCGCCCGCACCAAACCGCATCTTCAGATCACCTCTTATCCTTCTGGTTCTCGCCAAGATCCGAAAGAAGCCGAAGGGAGAAAGGAGAAAAGGAGAAGAGAAATGATCTTCAACTCTCGTCGGGCCATGGCGAGTCCCATTTTGAAGGATAGGATGTGTTTCTTGCTCTCAACCTCCAAACCGGTTATGGTCGGCGAATTATTAAGCTGTTTTTCAGAATTACACCCAATTCTATACATAATCTTGCGGTCCATCGGGATCGGACAGCGCGCTATTTGCGCGAGCTGGAACGATGAGTTTCAGTTCATAGGTTATCTGTAGAATATGCTTTTTTTCTCGATTTGGAAGCCCGTCTTTTGATAGGTGAAGAGCTCAGCTGGGATTATAAGAGCAAGTTCTATGTAATGAGTTTGACAGCCGATTGCTGATTAGGCCCAAGTAGTCACAATTCGTGACTACAATTTGTGCGTCGCCTTTTATGCCTTCGGGGAACACGATATGTCTATAGAAATGGAGAATGATATAACTGATCCCCATAGAGACTCGCATTAGTTATGCTCTGGATGAAGCCGTAGGAAATGCTGCTAAGGATCTGGTCACTTTTTTCCAGAATAGTAAAGTGGACTGCCCAGCCTTTCTACACGAGTGAGGGAACATGAATCTCATCGGGACTCTCAGAAAAGAATTTTCGTTCATAAGTGGCAACTATGCCACGATAGTCATCAGTTGGATTCTGATTGATTTTGCCGGGGAAATTCCCGCTACCTACTATGCTCTCTACGTTCTTAAACTTGGGGCCACCGAAACGATACTGGGAATAATAGGACTGATGGGTTTTCTTGCCTTGGCCTCAATGCAGTTTCCAGGAGGCTACTTGGCAGACAAGTTCGGCAGGAAATGGCTTGTTTCCTCCATGACTTTTGGAGTGGCACTATCATTCATTCTCTACGCGCTGGCGCCCTCGTGGCCTTTCATCTTGATTGGAGTGGTTCTCATGAACTTTTTCAACTCGATATACCAGCCAGCTTTGATGGCGATAGTTCAGGACTCATTGCCCTCTGAGAAACGCGGAATGGGTTTCAGTATAATCATGCTGATAACGAGCACTTCCACCACGCCTGGGCCGCTTGTTGCTGGCTTGCTTTACAGCCAGTTTGGGCTGGTGCAAGGCATGAGAGTGGCGTACGGAATCGTAGTAGCTCTGTTTCTGACGGCAGCGTTTCTCAGGTTTCGACTGAAGGAGACCTTCATAAACACTCCAAGGCCCTCTTGGAAGGAATTCTTCCGCTCATATCCAACTTCTCTGAAGGAAAGCGTCAAGGTTTGGGAAAGGGTTCCACGTTCGATGTTCTACCTGTTCCTTTCAGGAGCGGTCATGATGTTCGGAGTTGCCGCCGTCCAGCTTTATCTCGTGGATTACGCCGTGAACGTCCTTCTCGTGGACAAAGCGATATGGGCCTACGTGTTGACAGCTTTGCCTATCACGATGATTGTTCTGTCGTTTCCCATAGGGAAGTTCGTTGACAAGATAAACAGAAAAACTCCAATATTAATTGCCTACGTCTTTATCTTCGGTGCGCTCTTGCTGTTTGTACATGGAAACGTGTTGCTGCTTTTCCTATCTTTGATGCTTCTCGGAGTCGGACTTGTCATGACAAACTCGGGATCTGGCGCTCTGCAGGCCGATTTGACTCCTAGGGAAAGCCGCGGAAAAGTCCAAGGGTTCTCCAGCTTTTTCAATAACATCGTGATGGCGCTGGGGACAGCTGTAGGTGGTTTCCTCTATGAGCATTTTTCGCCTCAACTGCCCTTCTACCTTGCGATGGGATTCATCATCCCAGCCGCTCTTCTGACGCTGACAATGGTTCACGAGTCCCAAGAAAGAGAGAAGTAACTCTTTTCAAACCTCTTCATTTCTCTGACGGCCTTTTTCCATGTGTGCCCTATCGCTTGCACTGGTCAAGTGACGCCGAACGTGGATTCGAGACGACCGCATGTTTCTCCAGCGAGCAAGTGGCATTTCCTGCTGAAACGTTTGGTGATGTCTCCCCATCGTTCTGTCGTTCGGTACCATCGCCACAGTCCCAGACGGAATGCCTTCGGAACCGACGGCAAAAATAGCGCGGGCTGTTCACAACAACCTCTTTTAGCGTGCAACACTCTAATTCTCGTTATGGGCGAACACGATCTGCACAGCTTTGCGAAATACTACGACCAGATCTACCTAAAGAGAAACGATTACAAGAGTGAATCAGAAGTCATTCAAAACACAATAAGACGGTTCGAGAGAAAACCCTCAAAAACACTTCTTGACGTTGGCTGCGGAACAGGAGAGCATCTGAAATACCTTTCACAGCATTTTCGTTGCACAGGCATAGACATCAACAAAGAGATGATCAACACGGCAAGACAAAAAGTTCCAAACGCGAAGTTTCACGTTGCAGACATGATAGATTTCAGGCTGCGAAACAGGTTTGACGTGATAACATGTTTGTTCAGTTCCATAGGCTACGTCCAGAACTTCAGAAACCTCGTAAGAACTCTCCGAAACTTTCATGATCATCTCACCAACGATGGTTTGGCACTTGTTGAACCCTGGGTCTTCAAGAAAGATTTTCGAAAAGGAAACCTTGCAATCGACACCTATGAAGATGAAAAAACAAAGCTAGCGAGAATGGGCACAAGCAAGCTTACAGAATCACACTGGCTAGTCCAGTTTCACTATTTGATTGGAACCAACGAAGAAATCAAGCATACAAAGGAAACTCACAAGATGATAGCAGCAGACTATGAAGACTATGTTAAAGGCTTCAACCTAGCAGGATACAAAGAAACAAAGTTCCTCGGAGAGAAAGATTGGACACGAACCAGAGGCCTGTTCGTTGCGACAAAATAGACACCACGGCACGACATACCTTTTCTATTTCTTTGGCGCTGAACCCGTATTGCAGCGCCAATGCGTCGATGTCGTATTTCCTTTTCACTCATATACCTCTCAGTTGTTCCTCGAAAGCCTCGGGAATGTACAGGTTCCATCTTCTGTTGAGGCTGCCTTTTTTTCCACGGGCCAAGTATTGTGGTGGACCACTGATTTCAATTTCCATTTTGCTCAGCGTAGTGTCGTCAACGTGTTCATAGAACGGTGATCTCTTTCTCAGAATATCGAGGATGAAGCCGATCCGCCTGGGAAGACCCTTCTTCCCTTGCTGAAGTGTGAGGCTAATCAGTTTTTCAACGTCGAGTCCGCGGAGATTTTCTAGACTCTTTATGCATTCTTCCCATCCTCCGGCATATTGAACTCTGTCGATGCATTCGATGAAGGTCCTTTCCTTGCTACTCACTCTCAAAAGGCTGCTTCCATAGGGTTTCTCAACTACCTGGGATGTCGTGTCTTTGACGAATGCTGGTTTGAAGATGAACCGTTTGTAACTGAAAGGATCGAACCTGTGTTTCGAGTTGACGCATACGTAAGCTTCGTTGAAAGCAGAGTAGGCGCAGCCGTAGTATTCCAAAGCAGTGTGGAAGCCCAAGTAGTATTCTTTTCTGATTTTGGAGGCGATTAGAAGTTTATCTGGTTCGTACTTTTCTGCTCGTTCCAGCGGAGATAGAACGGCATACAAACCCTTACGGATTGCCTGAAGCTTGCGAGCTTCGATCAGTCTTTTAACATATTTGCGATAGACGTATTTACGGTTTGCAGAGCCCTCGATTACACTTGACGCTGCTTGCATAATGTCATCAAAGCCTGCAATTTTCATGGGGAGAAGAGCATTGTAGAGTGCTTCAGTTTTGTTCGCCATAGGTTTTTCACTTTTTTAACGTAGTTATCCATTTTATGGCATACTGCATTAAAAATATTTAAAACTTGTTAAACCTGTAGCTATACAGAAATTTAACGGAGTTACCCATTATTGGGCATATAACGTTAAACTTTTCAAAAAGCGCGCACGGTTATGGAGAAAGGCCCACTCCATATATGAAAAAGCCGAGAAGATATGCCCCCTGAGACAATCATGGGGAGAAAAAGTCCCAATCAGCTTTGAACTATGCTTCCAGTAACATACCTCCGCGATCGTAACATCATTTTGCAACAAAGTCCATAAGAACTGCTCATATGGTCTAGCGCGCGCTTTCAATTCTTCCTGCAGACAAACAGAATCTTCCTGCCTTCTTCTCTCAAATCGGCTTCAACGATCTCGAAAAACTCAGACAGAGCAGATTTCATCTTTGCAACCGGGTATATCGTTTCCTTAAACTTGTACTTGTGAAGCTGATAAAGTCCATTTGGGAGTTTTTCAAAGATTCTGGAATCCCAAGTCAGCGTGTTGTCCTTCACTATCTCTCTGTCATAGTAGTATCCTTTGGCGAATTCTTTGACTGATGAAGTGGACCTGTTGTATTTTTCCAACCAATGAAGCGTATCTCTCAGCATTTTTGGAGTATACACATCAAAGATGAACAGTCCACCTCTGTTAAGATGCTCATTCACCGTCTTGAACGTTGATTTCCACTGGGCAAAGTCTTTCAGAAAGTTGACGGCATCGTTAGCAGAAAATATGACATCAAATTTCTCATCAATCTTAAAGTTGTGCATGCTGGAAACAAAGAACTTGCCCCTGGGCATTCTCCTTCTACAAACCTCAATGTAGTCCCTTTCGACGTCCAAGCCGTAGACAGCATATCTATCGGGAAGATTGACCAGGACCTCTCCGATTCCGCAACCTATTTCCAGTATCTTCTTTGCCTGCTTGCAGTATTCATTTACAGGTTCCAACACATAGCGTGCCCTCGCCCTCGCTCCTTCCCTGCTTGTGATTGATTCCCAAAAACTAACAAACGGCTTTGAGGTCTTGCCTCTATGCTCATATTCAACCATGTACAACCCCCCAGACTCGCGAATAGCTAGTCTCGACCCAGATTGTATAAGAATTTGCTTTAAGCTGCGATCAAAGGTTGCTCGCACTTGTTTACGAAGTGCGCGCGGATTCTGTTAGCGCAAGGCGCGTTGCTAATATAAATTCGACTGCCAGCTAATATTTGGAGCTCTGTTTCGGAATGACAGGAGCGAAGAGATTCTTTAATAAGTTTGCCGCGGAGTACGAGGCTCAGAGCAGGCATAGATACCATTTCTATAGGTGGATTATTCAAACAATAATGAGGCAGATAGACGATGGTAAGTGCGAAATTCTCGACTTGGGCACCGGCACCGGCGAGTTGTTGCTGAAGCTAGCCGACAAGTTCCGTCAATCCCACATTAAGGGTCTTGATATCTCTGCGGCAATGATAGAAAAAGCAAGAAAGGCAGCTGCGAAAATGAGCGTCAATAACGTAACCTTCATTGTTTCTTCTATGGAAAAGGCAGAAATCGGGAAAATTGATTTTGCAGTCTCTTGCCTAGCTTTCCATCACGTAGCAAACAAAGAATTGGTCATATCAAAGATCTATCAGGCTCTTGCAGAAAATGGCAAACTCGTAATAGGCGACTGGTTCAAGCCATGCAAGAAATACAGGGAAAAAGTGCAAGGTCTAAGAGGCAGGAACCCGCAAAGGGCAAAGGAATTCGACCGAAGCTGGCGGCAAGCCTTGCAAGCTATGAGCAAGGAGTACGGAAAAAAACATCCCGAAGAATACCCCATATGCCCTCACAGATTGGAAGAGATAATGAGAGACATTGGATTCAAGAAGCAACGCATAGTGAAGTCACCTCTTGCGAGTTTCGCTGTTGTTATCGGAGAGAAATAACGCTAGTGCGCGCGCTGGCAGTTTACATAAACATAAATTCGCGTTTCGGCCTAGGTTATGATTATGAACTTGGAAAAAGTAAGATGTTTTATTCCGATTGGTGGTCAGGCCAAGAGGTTGATGCCCCTGACACACGACATATCAAAGCCTTGTGTCAGGTTCTTGAATAGGCCGTTAATCGAATTCTCAATGGCAACCTTGGCTGAACAGGGCGTGAAGAACTATATTTTCGGAGAGTATGGTTATACCAACTATTCGAACCTTTTCGATCAATATGGAGAAGGAGTTGGGTTCTCAGCAAAGTACAAGATCGAGCCGAGAGTGCACATCAGCCATCAACCCAACCTAGACGACTTGGGAAGCGCCGATTCTTACAGGCTAAACGCGGAATACTATGATGTTCTGGATCCGGTCCTCGTCGTACAAGGAGACAACCTCTTCAACATCGATCTGAACGACTTCGCCAAAAGGCACGAAGAAAAAGGAGCAATGATGACCATTGCCTTAACGAGGGTGAAAAAGGTAGAAGAATATGGAATAGCCGAGTTAGACAAAGATCTGAGGATCAAGAGGTTTGTCGAGAAGCCTTCAGAGGAGAAAGCCCCAAGCAATTTTGCCAACGCTGGCATCTACCTGCTTTCACCAGAAGTAAGAAAGATAGTTGAAAGCGAAGAAGTAAAGAAGATAACTGAGGAGAGGAGGAGGCTCGATTTCGGCTTTGACTTCATTCCGTACCTGGTGGACAAAGGATTTTCAGTCTACGGATATGAATTAAAAGTGTGGTACGACGTTGGAAGCCCAGAAAACTATCTGAAGGCAATGCATGACTTTCTCCATGGAAAATTGGACATAAGAGTCTTGGAAGAAAGAATTTTACCGAACAGAAACGTTTGGGTTCAAGGATACAGCGAAGAGTCTGTCAAAAGGCGAGAAGATATAGTCAGAAAATACAAAGAAAACAAGTTGTGCATTGACGGTGCTGCCCTAATTGGCAGGCACACAAGAATAGGTGACTATTCAAAGATTTCAGACTCAAGCATAGACAATTTTTGCATACTCGGCGAACATGTCAACGTGAAAGGCTCAGCAATCATGGATGCTGCAAAGATTGGAGACTGCGCCAATTTGTCAGACAGCATCCTAGGCAGGAAAGTTGTCGTAGAATCGAGTCGTGAAAACCCCACTTGCATTGAATCAACTTCGGTGATAGGCAACGCTGTCTACATCAGGAAAGGGTGCAGACTCACAAGAACCAGAGTCAACCCAAGCTTAACGATTCCACCAGGCATGACATACAAAGACAAGTTCCTGCAGAACTACGAAGACGTTGTTAGATTAGCATCTTAGCATGCGCAGCAAACGATTTCCTCGGACACAACCCATCTTTAGCCGTCAAAACCAGTTACACGCGCTTAGTGGAATAGCGCGCTGAATATGCACCAAACGACCTAGCAAATGTTATAACTCTGCTCGGCTAGGATGAGATTGGTTTGAAGGTATTATTGAATGGTTCGAGGTCCAACCAAAATCCTGATCTACGTGGTTTCTGCAGTGCTGGTTTTTCTGGGTTTGATTTTCATGATCTCGGTCAACCTTGGGCTCGTCAATTTTTTTGTGGGATTAGCCTTTCTAGTATTCGCAGGCCTATTGCTTTTCTTAAGTCGGGAAAAGAAACCGTTGGAGATTAAGCAGACGGTAACGGTCACCGGACCACTAAAAGCGAGGGAGATACACTGTCCCAACTGCAACGCCTTGGTTGATCCGACGAAAACCGAAGTTGTTGATGGAAAACCCTTCGTCACCTGTAGTTATTGTGGCAACAAGTTTGAGCTTACTGAGGAGCCAACATGGTAGTGCGCAAAAAGCTTGCTGGTTTAGGCGTATTACTGGCCGTTTTGGGCAGCTTGTTATTCTTGGCGTTCGTGCCTTTTGCGGAGGCTCAGGGCATCACTTACAGTGTGAGTCAGGAGTGGACCAAAGTTTGGATCAACACGAATAGCTCAGTAAACATCCTGTACAACATTACGTTTACGTATCTTTCGGGTTCGCCTGAGGGCTTATTCGACGTTGGAATGCCCAAAGGAGGCTTCCAAATTAATTATGTCGAGGACCTTTCGGGTTCATTGCTTCAGTATCAAGATATTTCTGCTGGCAGCTATTACGCCATTGAGGTTTCACTGAAAACACCCGTCGTCCTCAACCAGAATATCACGTTCATTGTGTATGCAACTGTTCCAGGCATGATCTATTCGGATAGCACGAATCCGGGATATGACGGTCTGCAGTTCTTTCCAAGCACTCTCGTATCTGCCAGTGGATCAATAGCGGATCTTCGTGTGGAAATTGTTCTTCCGCCGGGCGTGCAAACTAGCGAGGTGAAGTATCCAGCAGGCTTGCCCTTCGACAATGTTCGCGTAGATGAGAACAACAGGACGGCGGTCTATTGGAACAGGACTGCTTGGCCACCAAGCCAAACGTTCAATTCAGGCGTATCCTTTCCACAACAGTACGTGACCCTACCGCCTGGTCCTTCAGGCACATTATATGCAGTGGTCGCTATTATCGTGGTCTTTTTGTTTGTACTCGTTTATGTTGTCGCGGTGAAGCGCGGGCACGCGCTTGCTGGATTCGCGAAGGCAGCTTATGAGAACCCCCGCATTTCTATCGAAGCCTTGGGCGCCAACAGGAGTCTAACGGCCGTGGAGGCCGGACTCGTCATGGGACTAAAACCCGTTCGGGTCCTGACCATGATGTTGTACGGTCTTCTCCTGAAGCATATGGTTGCCGTGGTGGAAACGGATCCGCTTATCAAGCTCAAGAAACTCGAAAAGCCAGAAGGCGAATCAGCCTCATCCCCACGATACTACGAGAGCGACTATCTAAAAGCCATCCAACCGGATGGGACGCTTGACGAGACGGGGCTTGCCCGCACCTATCAAGGGCTTGTAGACGCGGTGAACCAGAAGTTGCGCGGCTACTCTAGAGAGGACACCATGAATTATTACAAGTCAATCGTTGATAAAGCCTGGACACAGGTTGAGCAGGCTGGGACGCCTGAGCTTAAGGGCGACGCGTTAGATAAGAACCTGGATTGGCTCTTGGCAGACGAGAAGTTTGGCGATCGCTTCACGAAGGCTTTTCCCCCGACAATGATTATTTATCCAAACCCAGCATGGTGGTGGTACTGGGGCGGTCCACGTCTTCCGTCTGGCCAAAAGACCACATCACAGCCCCCTTCGAAAACCGCGCCACCATCAGCTCCGATCAAGACGGCACCGCTGCCTGGTCAGGATTTCGCCAACAACGTCGTCCGGGGTCTTCAGACTACTTCAAATAACATGGTGAAGAACATGCAGGACTTTGCGAACAAGCTGATTCCGTTCCAGACAACTCCCAAAGAGGGGTCAGTGGCTGGCAAGCCGTCTTGTGTTTGCGCGTGTCATGCTTGTGCATGCGCCTGTGCTTGCGTGAGCTGCGCATGCGCCTGTGCCGGTGGAGGTGCAAGGTAGTTGGGAATAGTTGATTGGCTAAAAGCGAAACCAAGAGAGTCGTTGCATCATCTCAGGATCGAAGAGGGCGATTACCGCGGCTTAAGGCTGCACCTGCGAATTGAAAAGGACGGGTCAGGCGTGCTGGTCATAAACGCTTCTCGAGTCGTCTTCCTCAACAAAACCGCCACTGAAATCGTGCACGACTTCATAAAAGGCAAAAACGAAGACCAAACCCTCAAGAGCCTCCTTAAGCGCTACAAGGTCGACGCCGAAACCGCCCGAAAAGACATCACGGAAACCTTATTTGCAGTAAACTCTTTTGCGAAGACGCCCAACGTATGCCCGGTCAGCTATCTCAATGTTGAAAAGATTGAGCCGTTCCAGAAGGAATTAAGCGCGCCCTACCGAATGGACATAGCCCTAACTTATCGCTGCAACAACAAGTGCATTCACTGCTATGCCGGAGGCCCAAGACAAACAAGCGAACTGACCACTAAAGACTGGTTCAAAGTTATTGACAAGCTTCGCGCGCTTGGAATTCCCCAAGTGGTTTTCACAGGCGGCGAACCCACTCTCAGGGATGATTTGGCCACGTTAATTGCTTACACGCAGAAGATGGAGTTGGTCAGCGGTCTGGTGACGAACGGGCGAAAACTGAAAGACAAGGCGTACCTGCAATCGCTCATCGATGCAGGTTTGGATCACGTTCAGATTACTGTTGAGTCTCACGATCCGAAAGTGCATGACAAAATTACCGGCGCTGAAGGAAGCTGGAACGAGACTGTTCAAGGCTTGAAGAACGCTCTCGCCTCGCCGATCTACGCGGTCAGCAACACTACGCTAAGCCAGTACAACGTTAACACTGTGGAAGCAACCATAGAGTTCTTGCACGGTTTGGGAGTAAAACAGTTTGCGTGCAATAGCTTGATCTATTCGGGAAAGGCTCCAGAAGTTGCTAAGAGTTTCGCGTTAGAAGAAGCATCGTTAGAACCTGTTCTGAACCGCATAAAGGACAAGGCCAGACAGCTGAGTATGGAGTTCACGTGGTATACGCCCACCCAATACTGTGAAGTGAACCCGCTCCAGCTTGAGTTGGGAATTAAGAGCTGCAGCGCCTGCCGAATAAACATGGCCATCGAACCCGACGGCACCGTGATTCCCTGCCAAAGCTACTCCATAGCCCCACTGGGCAACATCCTCAAAGACAACTGGAAAAAAATCTGGCAAAATCCAATCTGCATAAAACTCAGAAAAAGAAAATACGCGCCAGACAAATGCTACCAGTGCCCAAGCCTAAACATATGCGGAGCAGGCTGCCCCCTCAAAACAAACACCCAAACCTCGAATCCTTAAAGGACATCTTAATCGGATAACGCGCGCCTTAAACCTCCTTATTCATCGCCGTAAATCTATGCGGATACATGTTTGTCGCGCGTGACGACGCGAACCGGAATCTAGGATAGCGGAACCGCATGAAAATACCGCCAGGATGATCTGTTGTTTGATCACTTTATAAGGAGGTTTGTATATTGTGGGGTAGCAGCGTTTTGTGGTGGAGGGAGAAGAAGAAAACTACGTTGCACGTTACGAAAATGATGAAAGGAGTTATGTAAAATGGCGGAAAAATCGGGAATTGTTTTCATTGGAAGTAAACCAGTAATGGACTATGTTCTGGCAGTTATCACAAGACTATCGGCGAGCGATGCTAAGGAAGTGATCTTGAAAGCACGAGGACAAGCAATCACAACAGCTGTTGACGTGGCTGAGGTAACCAGAAATCGTTTCCTTAAAGACTTGAAAGTGAGCAAAGTTGCGATAGGAACAGAGGAGATGCCACCGAGAGAAGGCGAAAACAGGTCACGGATGGTTTCGACGATGGAAATAACGCTTACAAAAGAGTAGGAAAACCCTTGCGAAACACGTGCGCGAGCGCAATAACCGTAAGGTATTATTGAGAAACGGGTAACGATGAAAAACAGTGAAGCTTGCTGTTCTAGTCTACGAATATCCCCCGAAGATCGTCGGTGGCTTGGGAACCTACTCGGCTGAAATAACTCGCCAGTTTGTTCTCATGGACAATGACGTTAAAGTCTTCACCATGAATGATGATGCTGGCAGTTTGCCAACGCAGGAGATGTGGCGTGGTATCGAAATTCATCGGCCGCAAACCATCGACATTTCTGACTCGTTGCCCGATGTAGTTGCAGAAGACATAAAGAAATGGGGTAGTGGGATACAGTGGTTCTCAAAAATCCTCGTGTACAATTATCTGAGCGCCGCAAAACTCGTTAATGAGTTGATAAAAAAAGAAGGCATCAAATTCGACCTTGTCGTTGCTCATGACTGGCTTTCAGCTATAGGGGGAATGGCTGTTAAGAAAGAGGCAGGATTGCCTTTTGCGTTCCACGTTCACTCAACAGAGCAAGGAAGAACGTTTGGAAAAGGCTCGGTTACAGTGAGCAACATTGAACTCCACGCCGCCAAGGCGGCTGACCTTATCGTGACAGTTTCTTATGCCATGAAGGATGAGCTGGTAGGCCTCGGATTTCCGAAAGAGAAAATCCAAGTTGCCTACAACGGCGTCGACCCAAAGAAATACGATCCAGCAACAGTGACTCCTGAGCAGATCAAGAAAGTCAGAGCGATGTATGATATCAAAGACGATGACCACATGATTCTTTTCATAGGCAGACTCGTCGGCGTCAAAGGCGTTGACAAGCTTATCATGGCGTTGCCCCACATTCTACAGAAAAATCCAAAAGCGAAACTTGTAATCGTGGGTCTAGGCGACCTGCAAGAATACCTGATGAATTTTGTCAAAGCCACGAAAATGAGCGATTTTGTGAAGTTCCGTTTCGAGTTCATCCCAGAAGAGGAACGTATCCTTCACTACGCAGCATGCGACGTCGCAGTTTTCCCAAGCTTCTATGAACCCTTCGGAATAGTCGTTCTCGAGGCAATGAGTATGGAGCGGCCAGTTGTCATCGGTGCAGCAGGCATCAGCGGTATGCGGGAGATAGTCGTGTATCGCGGCGAGGAACAGTGCGGCTATCACGTAGATCCAAGCAACCCCTCAGACATAGCTTGGGGCATAAACTGCGTCTTGGAAAACGATGAGAAAAGAAAGTGGCTGGGCAAAAACGGCAGACGCAGAGTCCTGAGCGAGTTCACTTGGGAAAAGATAGCTGAAAAAACACTGGGGCTTTATGAACACATCATCAAACGCTAAGCTTAGCGCGCGAAGGCGTTAGACTATTATCGAATGATATAGTTTTATTCGTAGAATATGAGGTTTTTTTCCTCTAAGCTTTCGTGAAGCTTGTGCACTGCGTCATAAACGTCCTGTTCTTTCTTCGCTCCGGTGCAAACAAGGTTCCCGCTCGCGAATACCAGTATGACCACCTTAGGCTCATCCATCCTGTAGATCAACCCTGGAAACTGCTCCGGCTCATACATCGTTTTTCCAAGCGCCTCCACTGCCAGTTCCAAGTCTACCCTTCCGCTTAAGCTTGCAGAAGCAACGATGTTCACGACCTTAAAGTCCGGCTTGCTGATAACGATTATTCCGCCCTTCTTCAACTCTTTGACAACTGTCATAACAGCCCTGTGCGCTTCCTGCTCTGATTTGGCGCCTGTACAGACCATTTTTCCCGAATTGAAAATCAGCGTGGCCGTCTTCGGTTTCTTCAGCCTAAATACTAATCCTGGAAACTGTTCTGGACGATACTCGACCCCTGGATAACCCTTCACGATCGCGCTTAAGTCAACTTTCTGGTTCAAGGTGGCAGCAGCAACGATGTTTTGAACGTGTATTACGGCTTTGGTCTTCGGCATTTAAAACCACTTCTTATAGTGTGGCAGGTGCTTATATGCCCGTTAAGAAGTCTCATGGTGCCAGTGTATAGAAGCTTCCCGCACATTCCCCGTTTTTCTCTGATACAGAAAATTGGCTTGAAGGAGATTTCTTAAGGGGATAAGCAAGCTTTAGCGCGCGCTTATACAGGCTCTTCTTTTTCTTCGGGCGCTTCTCCTTCTCTTTTCAAATTGGGAATTAGCTTCCTTGCCCATTCTGTTTTAGTAGAGTAAGCTTCACGCAATTGTGGAGAAGTAATGGGTTTCCATTTTTGAGCCGCTTTGAGCATTTGACTTTGGGATATACTCATCTTGCCTTTTCGTTTGGGCTTTCCTTTCCTTATCGATTTGTAATGTTCAGGTTTCATATTCGATCTCCACTAGTTCAAGCTTAGATACCTAATATATATAGCAGTTTTGTCACCTTTTTGATTTAGCGCCGCGCCTTAAACCTTCTTAGTTATCGCCGTAAATCTGTGCGGATAGACATGTTTATCGCACGTGACGGCAGTCTTTGCGCCGCTGTTGATCATTTCTACGATGGCTTCTTCACTGTCTTCACGTTTCCGATTTATTCCCCTGATTGCATCCAACAATAAGACGGCTTTGAAACCGAGTTTAACGGCATCAATAACCGTGTTTTTCACGCAGTAGTCTGTTGCCAGTCCGCCCACGAAAACCCTTTTTAATCCTCTCTTGCCGAGTTCTTTTTCTAATTCTGTCCCGTCAAATCCTGAGTAGCTCTCCCTCGAAGGATCAGTCGCTTTCGATATTACGTTGGCTTCTTCTGGAAGCATCAGATCAGGGTGAAATTCCGCTCCTCTTGTGCCTTGTATGCAATGCGGCGGCCAGATACCCCCGTAGGCCTTGAAGGACACGTGATTAGGAGGGTGCCAATCCCTCGTGGCAAAAATGTAGGCTCCAGCCGCCTTGAATATGCAAATATACTCGTTCAGAACGGGCACGACTCGATCGCCATAGGGAACCGGCAGAGCTCCACCAGGACAGAAATCTCTCTGAACATCCACGATTATAAGCGCATCAGTCCTACCTATTCTGAACTCCTTCAAACATTCATCCTCAATTGCAGTTTTCTCGCGATAGAGCGTGGAATGGGAGCACTGATTTGTTTGTTAGACTAGCAGAACGGATTCTTAAAACTTGTATTCTGCATAGATAGCCAGATGTGTTGAGGCATGGGTCAGGATGGTCGAGCTCGGGAAACTGAACTGGAAGAAAGTCACCACATCGGACGGCGTCACCATCGGTCAACTGGAAGGAGGAGAAATCGACCTAAAAAACTGGCAAGTCACACATGTCCACGTTGGGCTAAACGAAGCGGCACTGAAAGAATTCGGACTGAACAAGCCCTACCTGGGACGAGTTATAATCCGTCTATCCGTCGATGACATCCAAGAGGCAAGCGACGTAATCATGCTCAAGAAAGATCTTCAAGAACTGAAAACAAGCAAGGAATGTCAAGAGTTCCGCCCGAAATGACTTGAACCAAAACGCGAAAATCGTGTTATGAAAAGAACGCGCGCTTGCGTCTTGTTCAGTGCCCAACGAACGCTCCATTTTGAAGACCGCTTAGCCTACGAGTAGCCTCTATGTTTGATGAAACAACGGAGCCTTCTTCAACGCGTTAAGCAGATCTTCAACCTGAAGAGAAGAAAGCTTACAAGCGTCGAGGTCCTCCAAAAAAGGAAACTTTCTCCGAGCATGCTTCATCTCATGCAGCGTTTCCCACTCAACTCTGAAGTTGCCAGAAAAAGTATGCGTGTCAACGACTTCACTCCAAGCTCCAGGCTCCGGTCCCGTCTTAGATGAACCTGAAGCGGTGAATGGCCCCACAAGCATGTCCGAAACGGCGTTAAAAAAGAAGACCAGATAACCTGGCCCCAACTCGCGAGCAGCCTCGCCTGAACAAGTGAACAACCTGCTCCGCACACAATTCTTAAGGGATTCTCCCCCACACGGAAACACATAACCCTGATACATACCCTACAGCGTACTCGCTTAAGCTAATAAAAATAACGCCTCCGACGAACAAAAGGTCAAAACAAGGTTGAACAAAGCCGATGCCAGAACCTCCACTCGCAATAGGCAACCTAGGCTTGAAGACTGACGCAAGACGCCGAAAAACCGACCTAGGAGGGGGGAGGTGCGTTTTAAGCGCGTTTTCAGCCCTAAACCGCAGGTCAACCCACGTCCCAGCGCGCCAAGGAGCTACGCCGGATCGAAGATTGCAACCCTAGGCTTTTCTAAAATACTCAATCGTCTTCACGTACAGCTTCTGAAAATGCTCCCCAAAAGCCGCGTCCCCCTTCTCCTTCCTCAACGCGAGTATCCAGGGCTCCAGCTTCTTCCAGTCCGAAATGATGTAATTGCCCAGCCGGTCAACGATGACGTCCAAATCGACGAACTTCTTCGCAACCATGAAACCGACCTGCTCGAAAAAGGCAGTCACCTCATACGGATAATCAGCAACCTCGACGCTGACCTTTCCCTGAACCCTGTACTTTGCATAATCATCAAACTGAAAATCCTCTTCAACCCAACGAAAAGCCTTCCGAAGCACATCATTCTCAGCCCACTCAAAAAGCTTCATCGAAATCTCCATGTTCCTATGCTGCTCCATATGCCTAAGTTGAAGCAAAATGAAAATTGCCGCTGAAACCCCAGTCACGGCCGAAATAACTGCAGCCCAATCAGTAAGTGAAACCAATGCCAGTTCAAACTCCCTATACTTAGGATAAGTCACCGTATAAAAACTGTGCCCAACACAGAATTTTGATCCTGAAAACTGTTGAGAAGCATACTGCCAAAACTGAGTAACAAAAAAGAAAGAAAAAGAAAAAGGAGAGCCCTATGCGGCTTTTGATTTTTCGACGGCAAAGACAGCTTTGATTGCAATTATGACCGCGGCTGGCGCGACAAACGCGACGATGTAGTTCAGGATGTACGTTGCCCAGTCGGCGAGCAGCGCATGAATCGTGCTTAGCGGAGCCCACACATTTGAAATACTGGCCACTATCAAAGCGATTGTCGCAATGAGAAATGGTGTGACTTCCTTTGCGGTTATATTGATGAGACCAACTATTATACCCAAAATTAGCAATACTAAAGTAACGTCTGCATTGGCGTTGGCAAAATTGGTATCAAGATTGTAGAACATGTAGCCGACGACTAGTCCCATGACGATTGCAATGACAACGCAGGCTACAAAAGCCCAGTGTGCTATTTTCTCCATTTCCATTCTTACCACGAAGTTTCATATATTTCTGCTTACATGTTATAAATCTTGTGCAAGGAGCACGTTGAAGTCTCAGTCTTTGTATCACCAACAATTATTCTTCTGCTGCAAGCTGGACACGCGCACGCGCTGAACGCTGCACAGACATTGCCCACAGGCCGAAAATATCTTTAGGGGAAAAGAATCATTAGCTAGCTCTTAGAGGTGCAAGTTTGGTCACATTGAGGGCTTTGGCGCCTTCGCTTACTCGGATCACCGTTGCTGCTTCTGTGGGCGCGGCGCACCATATCGGGCAGGGCAATCCTGATTTGATAGATGCGAAGGCCGTTGAGTTCTCGAGAGCTGTGCTGGCTCAAACGGACGTTGACGGTGAAATAATAGTCTGCGAAGGACCGAAGGATGATGCGCCGGCTTTCATGCGGAGGGAACATGTCGGCACTGGAAAAGGCCCGAAAGTGGAGTTCGTGGTTGATCCGGTTGACGGGACTACAGCCGCCTCTAAGGGCAGAAAGGACGCTATTTCGGCTCTTGCATGTGCGCCTTCCGGATGTTTTCAGGTGCTTCCGGACGATGGATATTATTTCAAAGTGGCAATGGATCATCATTCAATCGGGAAGATCTCGCTGGACATGTCCATAGAGGAGATCGTGCGTGCGGCGGCTCGGGAGAAAGGCTTGCCGCTCGGCAACTTCACCGTGATAATGCTTGAGCGAGAAAGACACGAGGATATCTTGCGGACTCTCAGAAGATTGGGAGTGAGAATCATATTGATTCCTGATGGTGATATCGCAGCGGCGGTGGCCACGTGCATCGAAGGCTCAGGCGTGGATCTTCTTATAGGCGCAGGCGCAGGAGCTGAGGCCACGATTGCCGCGACTGCTGTGAAGTGCCTGGGTGGAACCATGCTGGTGAAAGTGTGGAGGGATAAGAAGGACGATTCTGGAAGGCCGAGCAGGCTGCTGAAGGAGGGAGTTGACTTGGAGAAGACTTACTGCGAGGATGAGTTAGCGAAAGGCAGAGAGCTGGTTTTCGCTGCTTCAGGCGTGACGAAGGGTGAACTGTTGGACGGCGTGCGCTTCATTCCAACTGGGGCGATCGTGAACTCGATATGCATGAGGCTGCCCAGTGGAACTGTGGAGAAGTCGGAGACGACGCTGCGATTCAAATTTCATCCTGTGTACAAACAGTTTTTGAAGTGAAGCAGGTTCTTGAAAAGCTTCGGTAACGCTAGGATTATGGCCACGACGAAGATGAGCATGTAGATCAGATGCGGCGGTTCCAGCCAGACGGGGACGCCCAGCGGAAAACTCACGATTGTCGGCAGCAACACGGTGAACGCTGGAATGCACAGCAGAAGGTTTGACAGGTGAGGCTCTAGAAACGTGCGCATGTCGGCGGTCTTCAACATGAGCATTATTGAAAGGAGAAATAGTGTCCATTCGAGCACGACGTTTGTTGGACTCGTTATGGGTATTCCTATTCCGAAGCTGGTCTGCAGGGGCCAGAGCAGTTTGGTTCGGCCGACGAGGAAGTCGCCTACGAGCGGGTGCGATATTATGGCTACGAAGTAAGGCGTTGCCTTCTTGCGGTAGATTAGGAAGATTGGCAAAAAGATCAGGGATAGGACTATGATTGAATGTGTGGGTCCTCGATGTATGCCAGGAATGAACGGCTGGAGCAGAATGTCAGCATCGGGGAGAATGGACAGGACAAGAATCGTCGGAACGTTGACTTTGACTGCCTGAAGCTTTGCGGAAGCCTTTCCTGTCAGGTATCCTAAGGCGAGATGACCCACGGCATACATGGTTTTTCCTCTGTTAATAGCCGAAACAAAACGCGTGCTGCATTATTAAGGCTTAGAATAGCGTTATCGTACGCTTGCTGCGGGGAAAATCGGAATAGATATGACCTGCTGACTGCAGTATGATCATGAAGGGCACGCTTGTGACTGAAACGGTCACGTTGCCATGTGGATGCAAGTATCGCGACGATGGTTTCTTAGTCGTGCGCATTCACGAATGTGATTACCATAAGGAAAGGCGTACGAGAAAGCGGCCCTACCGGCCGAAGGCAGAATGCGTGAGACCCTAACATAAGCACCGCACTTGAACATCAGTCAAAGCTGGTTGACCTGCGGTTTAGGGCTGAAAACGCGCTTAAAACGCACCTCCCCCCTCCTAGGTCGGTTTTTTGCGTCGGTTCACGGGTCGAATGGATGATTGAAGAGACGGTATCTGTCTTGGTTATTTCTTCTCTAGTTGTTTCCGGAGCTCTTCGTAAGTTGCTTTGATGTCTTCGACTGAGGCTTCGTCCTCTAGGGTTGAGACGTCGCCTAGGGCTGCGCCGACGAGCACTGCTTTCAGGAGTCTGCGCATGATTTTTCCGCTGCGTGTTTTTGGTAGTTTGTTGACGATCACGATTGCGTCTGGCGTGGCGATGGGTCCGATCGTGTTTCTGATGTGTTTTACGAGGTCTGCGCGCAGTTCGTCTGTTGGTGTGAAGCCGCTTCTGAGCACGACGAAAGCTACTGGGACTTCGCCCTTAAGCGAGTCTTCTTTGCCCATCACTGCGGCTTCTGATACTGCTGGATGCGACACGAGTGCACTTTCTAGTTCAACTGTGCCTATTCTGTGTCCGGCGACCTTCAAGACCTCGTCTGCCCTTCCGAGGAGCCAGAAGTATCCGTCTGGGTCTCTGACCGCGTAGTCACCCGTATAGTAGACGTTTGGCCACCTTCCGAAGTATGTCTGCTTGAACCTGTCTGGGTCTTTCCATAAAGTTTCCAGCATGCCTGGCCACGGTGTCTTGATGACGAGGAAGCCCTTGACTCCTGTCTGTGTTGGCTGTCCCTTGTCGTCGTAGACTTCTGCCAATATGCTAGGCAGCGGGTTCGTGGCTGAGCCTGGCTTCAGCGGAACGAGTTCTATGCCTGGCAGTGGGGCTATCATGAACCCGCCTGTTTCGGTCTGCCACCACGTGTCCACGATGGGAAGCTTCTCTTTTCCGACGATGCGGTAGTACCATTTCCATGCTTCGGGGTTGATGGGTTCGCCGACCGTTCCCAGAAGCCTCAAGGTGCTCAGATCATGCTTGGTTATCCATTGTTCGCCGAATTTCATGAACATTCTGATGGCCGTAGGCGTCGTGTACAGTATGGTTACGCCGTGTCTTTCGATTATTTCCCACCAGCGGTCTTGCGCCGGATAATCCGGTGTTCCTTCAAAGATGAGGGAAGTTATTCCCAATGCCAACGGTGCATAAACGTTGTAGGTGTGACCCGTGATCCAGCCTATGTCTGCCGTGCACCACCATATGTCCTGTTCGTCCGGGTTGAAGCCCCATTTCAGGGTCCAGTATCCCCAGACTATGTAGCCGCCTATGCCGTGTTGGACTCCTTTCGGTTTGCCTGTTGTTCCAGAAGTGTAGAGTATGAAAAGCGGTTCAGTGGCTTCCATCGGCTCCGGTGCCACGTAAGCATTGGCTTCGACTTTGGCCATTGCCTCGTCGTACCAGTAGTCTCTTCCTTCCTTCATGGGCACGCTCTGTCCCGTCCTCTTTACGACTATGACTTTCTGGATGCTTGGCGTGGCCTGCAGGGCTCGGTCTGCCGTGTCCTTCAGCGTGACTGTTTTTCCCCGTCTGTAGGCTCCGTCTGCGGTCACGAGTATCTTTGCGCCGCAATCGTTTATTCTGTCTCCGAGTGATTCGGCGCTGAAGCCTGAGAACACGACGGTGTGGACTCCTCCGACCCGTGCTGTGGCCAGCAGGGTAATCGGCAGTTCTGGAATCATGGGTAGGTAGACAGCGACCCTGTCGCCTTTCTTAAGCCCGAAATCTTTGAAGATCTTGGCGAGCTTGTTCACTTCTCTGTAGAGTTGATAGTAAGTGAACGTTCTTACTTCGCCGTTCTCGCTTTCCCAAATGTAGGCAAGCTGGTTTCTCTTCGCCGTTTTCAAATGTCTGTCCAACGCGTTGTAGGAAATGTTGAGTATGCCGCCTGGGAACCATTTGTAGAACGGCGGGTTAGAATCATCCAAGACTTTGTCCCAGGTTCTGAACCAATCGATGGCCTTGGCCTTCTCGGTCCAGAACTCTTCGGGGTTCTTTAATGATTTTTCCCATTCGTCCTTCAGTCTTTTTCCGGGGTACACTTTGTCGTTGAATGGTAAACTGGCTTCTGACATGTTCCAGCCTTCCGTGAGTTTGTTGAGAAGCGTTCTTTCGAAAATATAAACGTTTTTCGTTGAAAATAGAAAAGGGTGAAGGTGTCCTACAACGCCTGCTTCTCTACTGGGCCGATTGGCAGCACCGTTCTTCCGTACTCCTCGTTAAGCACATGGGCCATTGCCAGATAGAATGCGCTCAGCCCGCAAATCATGCCTTCGATCCCGATTATGCGCGTGAACAACTCTAGGTTTGACGCCGTGTATGAACTGTAAGCAAGAATTCCTGATGAGGTTGCGAGGAGGAAGAAGAGTACTGTGAGGCTGCCGAAGACCATTTGTATTGCGCGGTTCTTTTTCAACGTGCCGAAGAACATGAACAGCGTGAAAAGACCCCACATGAAGAAGTAAGCCATAAGTGCTTCTGGACCTATAGCCCAAGGCGTACTGTAACCCGGTATTCCAGGAGCATACATGGAGAAGGGCCAGATTCCTAGACTCGCCACATTATTCACGCCGAGCCAATTCAGAGCCACGAAGGATAACCAGAAGAATCCGTAGGATGAGAATGCAACCGTTCCAAACGTGTTGCCTCTCCTGTATTCCATCACACCCGCGATTATCTGGGCTATGCCGCCGTAGAATATGCCCATTCCAATGAGCATGCCGTCAACTGAGCCCAGTCGAAAGTTGAGGACAAAGCTTACCAATACTGTTGTCAATCCAAAGCCTAATAGTCCAAGCGGTGCCGGATCTGCCTTTTTTTCACTCATTCTTTTCCAATCCTTCTATTTTGTTGTTAGGGGCTTTCTTCGCATTATTTCGAATTTAAGTCTTTCTAGACCTGCTTCTTATGTCTCCTGCTCGTTATCCACTTTGCAGTTTCCAAGGAGCCGAAGGTTATCGCCGTGAACAGTATCGCAAACGCCCAGTCGAGTGGTTCAGGAGCGGCCACGTCGAACACCGAGTTGATTCCCGGCGTGTAGAGCACAAAGAGTTGTAGGACAAAGGACGATGCAACAGCGTACCACAGAAACTTGTTCTTGAACACACCGACCTTCCACACAGGGTACCTGAGAGATCGTGCCGATATCGCATTGGCCAATTCCATGAGGATCATAGACGTCAGCAACTGCGTTCGCGCTTCAAGCAAGGGGTTGTATATTACTTTGCCTGCTTCGTTTAGAGTAGGGGGCAACCAGGGTTGATAATAGAAGTATCCGAATAAGAGCAGGCCGGTCATCAGAATCGGGGTCAGAGACAGGTAGGCTTTGACTTCACGCGTGAAGACGCTTTCGTTTGGATCGCGGGGGTTTCTCTCCATGATGTCTGGGTCCCCTGGATCGATGCCCAACGCGATTGCAGGCAACCCGTCAGTGGTCAGGTTTACCCACAAGAGCTGCGCCGCAGTCAACGCTATCGTCGCACTGCCTATTACAGCTGTGTCTGTGGCTGACGCGTTCATTCTTGCTAGGAATGGTACGGAGATCACCGCGATGAACATTACGAGGATTTCCATGATGTTGCAGCGCATTAGGTAAGTCAGGTACTTCTTGATATTATCGTAGATCTCGCGTCCCTCCCTTGTCGCCTTCACGATTGAGGCAAAGTTGTCGTCTGTCAACACCATGTCTGCCGCTTCTTTGGTCACCTCGGTGCCCGTTATGCCCATTGCAATGCCTATGTCGGACATCTTGAGTGCGGGGGCATCATTAACTCCATCGCCGGTCATGGCTACTATTTGGCCTTTGGCTTTCCAAGCCTTGACTATTCTCATCTTGTGTTCGGGCGAAACACGTGCGTAGATTGCGATGCTCTGAACCTGATCGGCTAGTTGCTCGTCGTTTAGCTTTTCCAGCTCTTCACCTGTCAAAACTTTTCCCTGTTCTTCGTCTTCGCCGAGCAGGTTGAGCTCTTTGGCGACGGCCACGGCAGTGAGCTTATGATCGCCAGTGACCATGACCACTTTGATTCCTGCTTTTCTGCAAGTGAAGATTGCGTCTTTTACCTCTTCACGTGGCGGATCAATCATGCTCATTATGCCCAAAAACGTGAAACCCTTCTCGATACTTTCGTCGCATGTGTTCACCGTTTCCTGTAGCTCTCTGTATGCAAACCCCAGATTTCTCAAAGCCTGCCTTGCCAGGGCCTCGTTTACGTTGAGGATTTCTACTCGATTCTCGTCAGTAAGCTTGGAGACTTTGCCGTTCGTCAAGGCCTTCGTGCATTTGCTCAAGACGATTTCTGGTGCTCCTTTCATGTAGGCTATTCTCTTGCCCGGAGCAACATGCATGGTTGTCATGCGTTTCGTTTCAGAAGAGAAAGGGAGTTCTGCCAGTCGAGGTGACTGTTTTTCCAGCTCTTCCTTCCAGAGTCCGGCTTTTGCTGCTGTGACGATTAGGGCTCCTTCTGTTGGATCTCCTTTGATGATCCATCTTTTCGTTGCGGTATCCTTTTCCAGTTTAGCGTCGTTACACAACACGGCAGCTGTTAGGAGCGTGCTCAGTCCTCTAGTTTTGGAATCGATCTTCTGATCTTCCACGAAAAATTCGCCTTCAGGCTCGTAGCCGATGCCTGAGACTTTGATGACTTGGTCATCCATGTAGATTCTTTGAACGGTCATTTCGCCCTTCGTCATGGTTCCCGTTTTGTCGGAGCATATGACGCTGGTGCAACCGAGCGTTTCCACAGCGGGCAGTTTCTTCACGATCGTGTTGACCTTGGCCATTCGGTACATGCCGACGGCAAGTGCGCCCGTAACTATTGCCGGCAAGGCCTCGGGCACAGCGGCCACTGCTAGGCTGATTCCCCACAGAACCATATCTATGGGGTTGCGTCCTTCAACTATACCCAGTCCACCAACTGCCAGACAAATCGCAACAGACAGGATGCCGATCCATTTGCCGATCGACTGGGTTCTCTTTTCAAGGGGAGTTTCCTCTTCCTTGGTCATTTGTACCATTTTGGCGATTTTTCCGAACTCGGTGTTCATGCCCGTTGAGGTGGCAACAGCCTCGCCGCGGCCGTAAGCGACGACGGTTCCGGTGAAGACCATGTTTCGGCGGTCGCTGAGCGTTGCTTGAGCGTTGCACAATTCAACGTTCTTGTTTACGGGAAAAGACTCCCCAGTCAACGGGGCTTCATCTATTTTGAGGTTGAATGATTTGAGGAGACGCGCGTCCGCGGGAATCTTGTCCCCAGTGTACAGCAACATAATGTCTCCGGGCACGATTTCGCTTGCCAGGATCTTTCCTTCTCTTCCGTCACGTCGCACCATCGCCGTAGGCGCCGTCATTTTTTTCAGTGCTTCCACCGCTTTTTCGGAACGGAATTCCTCAACGAATCCCAGTATTGCGGTTGCCAAGACTATGGCGATTATGACGACCGCATCTACGATTTCTCCGACCGCTACGGAAAGTGCTGTCGCGATCAGCAAAATGATTATAAGAATATCCGTGAATTGCTCGAAAAACATCCTGATGGGAGAGGCTCGCTTCTCTTTTTGCAGTTCATTCAGACCGAATTGGGCCAAGCGTTTCTGCGCTTCAGTTTTGCTTAGCCCAGTTTCGCCGGTGTTAAGCTCTTTCAATGCCTCTTCAGAGCTCATCGCATGCCAGGATTTTGCTTCCAAACCGGCCCTCCTCCATCAACGCAGAGCCTGTGAAGTTGGATCATGAAAATATATCCTTTTCTAAGAGGAACAACGATTTCAACGAATAGGTTTATAAGAAATATTGAATCAACCTAGAGCTTCCGAAAATTGATGACATGATAATGAGGAGAATGAAAAATGACGTTATTAGCGTGGTTATTTGCGCCGTTGTCTGCGGTGGTCTCGATGCTAGTCGGACTCTATTTTTACAGGTATGTGAACAAGCAGAGCAGCGGAACTGATAGGATGAAAGAGATTTCTGATGCGATAAGACTGGGAGCGGCGGCTTTCATACGAAGAGAATACAGGACGCTGGCGATTTTTGTGACGACCGTGGCGGTGCTGCTTGGGATATTTCTACCGCAGCCAGTGTGGCAATCCAGTAACCTGTGGCTGAATCTTCAATTGCCAATCGCGTACGCGTTCGGATCGTTCTGTTCAGCTCTGGCAGGCTACTTGGGGTTGAATGTGGCCACTAAAGCGAACGCAAAAGTAGCCAACGCTGCGCAAGGCGGGTTGAACAAGGCATTCCCCATCGGTTTCCGCGGCGGGGCCGTCATGGGGCTATCAGTCGTTGGTATTGGTTTGTTGGGAATAAGCATAGTCTACTACATCACAGGGATGGCTGAGACTCTGCCTGGAGTTTTGGCTTTCAGTTTTGGAGCGAGTTCTCTCTCGCTTTTCGCAAAGGCCGGTGGAGGCATATTCACGAAGACCGCCGACATAAGTGCAGACTTGGTCGGCAAAGTGGAGCTTGGGATACCTGAGGACGATCCGCGAAATCCTGCTGTCATAGCTGACAACGTCGGAGACAACGTGGGTGATGTTGCAGGCATGGGAGCAGACCTCTTCGACTCGTACGTTGCAAGCGTGGTCGTCGTTATGATACTTGGGGTCGGTCTTGACCTTACCGGGAACACCAGCACCTTCGTGCAAATACCATTGGTGTTTGCTGGAATGGGCATTCTCGCCGCCGTTTTAGGAGCCTTGACAGTCAGGGTCAGTAAGAGAGGTGACCCGGGAGGAGCGTTGAACAATGGCACTTACGTAACGTGCATCATTTTCGGCGTTCTGACGGCTCTGGCAACGTGGTACCTTGGCTTTCAATGGCAGCTGTGGGGAGCCACGATCGTGGGCCTTGCTGCTGGAATAGTTATTGGCTTGACGAGTGATTATTTCACCTCAGAGGATAAGGCGCCGGTTCTAAAGACTGCGGAGTCATCTGAGACTGGGGCAGCATTGAATATTCTGACTGGGTTTTCCTATGGCCTGCGCAGTGTTATTTTTCCGTTGATCGGAATAGCTGTGGCTGCCGCTGTTGCGTATAAGGTGTGTGATCCTTTAGGTTCAGGATATGCCGTCTACGGTATAGCTCTTGCATCTCTCGGCATGCTGTCGATCGTTGGGTTGACAGTTTCAAACGACGCCTATGGTCCCATAGTTGACAATGCAAAAGGGATCGCCGAACAATCAGGACTGAGCGAAGACGTGATTGCTATAACGGACGAACTTGATTCCGCAGGCAACACGGCGAAAGCCATTACAAAAGGGTTCGCGATTGGCGCCGCTGGCTTGACTGTAATAGCGCTGTTGGCTGCCTTTCAGGAGATAGCATCCAGGGCAGGCTATGCTGGTCTTGTGTTTGATATTATGGATCCGATGGTTCTGCTTGGCGCGCTGATAGGCGTGGCTATTCCTGCAGTCTTTTCAGCGATGGTCATGCTTGGCGTCGGCAGAAACGCTACCAGGATGATCGCTGAAATCAGGAGACAATTCAGGGAGATTCCGGGTTTGAAGGAAGGGAAACCAGGGGTCAAGCCCGATTATGCAAAATGCGTTGACATTGCAACAGTCGGTGCGCTGCGTGAGCTCATGCCTGCGAGCATAATGGCGATCGTTTCCACTTTGATCATCGGATTCGTCGGCGGAATAAAGGCGCTCGGAGGCTTTCTTGCGGGCGCCATACTATCTAGTTTGCTGTTGGCCTTGCTCATGGCTAATTCTGGTGGCCTCTGGGACAACGCGAAGAAGCTTATCGAGTCTGGTGAGCATGGAGGCAAGGGTTCGGATGCGCATAAAGCAGCCGTGGTGGGTGATACCGTTGGCGATCCTTTTAAGGATACGGCTGGGCCTTCACTTAACACGATGATCACAGTGATGTCTTTGATTGCTTCGCTTTTCGCCGTGTTGATCGTGAAGTACAACTTGCTCAAGCTCTTAGGCCTCCAATAGAGATTTTTTCTAGTCCCCATTTTCCGCCCTGGCTAGCGATTCGAAGCGAGGTAGATTTATCTCCTAGAAGTTACTTCATTTGAGAGGAGAAGTTCTCCAGCTTTTTGCTTGGCCATTCTGAAATCTGCGAAGAATGGTGCAAAGAAGATATATCTGCTCAATTCAGCTTCGCTGAGCTATGAGCAGCTTATCGCGCGCGCGTCGAATTCCTGAAGTCTTACGGTCTCGTCGGGGAACATGATGCTTGGTTGCAGACGACGGACAAGGGGCTAAAACTCGTAAGCGAGTGTGAGTCTTCATCGTTGATACGCGTACTGGTTTGCCTACATGAGAACTAGCGCACACTTACGCTACTTTCGTCGCCTGTAAATAAAGAGCGGACCTAATACTGTCTAGCGTATAGAGAAGAACAAAAAAAGGGAGAGGGTAGTTTAGCTGCTGGGTTGTATGTTGAAGGGCAACACTGCATATGCGTGCGTGCCTGTTGCGTTGATTGCTTCGTAGCCCATCATGACGTTGATGCTGAAGCTCGTGTTGCTGAACACGTTGCTTTCCAACACTTTGATCGTCACGCTCTGGTCTGTGCTTGCGAATGTGCCATTGAAAAGGCTGGCTCGGCCCACAGTTTCGTTGTTTAGGCTCCAAGCTTTAGGTAGCAGGATTCGTGTCTGACCTGAGCCCGTGTCCAAGATTAGCGTGCCCCTATACTCCGAGACCACGGTCCCCTGAACCGTCGAAAGTGTAGCGTTCTGCAAGAATTCTTTAGATAGCGGAAAATCGTTCTCCCGCATTTGCGGCATGTGCCCCATATGACCCCAAGGCATAGTTACGTTGCTGTCATTGCACGACCCGAAGAAGGCCTGCATGTTATCTATGCTCGTCTGCTTCTGCTCATCACCGTTTGCGTTGAAGCCGTTTTGTGAGTTTGCGTACACGAAGACGATGGCGCCCAGCGCCAAGAACAGGACCGTTGCTACGGTGGCTATTTTCAAGCTTTTCCTCAAGTTTTCACATCACCGTACATCCAGCAGGTCATGCTCCTATTAAATCGTTTTTCAGAATTCGACCCAATTGTGTCCCTAAACCGACCATGCGTGCTATAAGGTGTCGTGGCGCCGGGAGAGGGATTCGAACCCGCGCGGACCCGAAGGTCCACAGGCTTACATGCTAGGAACGATGCATAAATGAGCACGTTCTTCGCCTCAAGGCCTGCGCATTATCCACTCTGCCTACGGGACGCTAGAGTTTTCTAGCAATTATCCCGGCATTCTGCCCCGGCACCAGCGGGCAAGCTCATTTAGTTGGGTCCGTCTTAAAACGTTTATTCTTGCTGTTTCCCGTGTTTTCAAGCGCGTGCCCTCAATCAGTAATACTGGCTTCAATAACAATGTTATAGAAGATTTCTCCCTAAGTGTTTATTACTGACGGTTTGTCATAGGGTTTTTCAGGAGAAGGGAGATGTTGCCAAAGAGGTTAGTCTCTATAATAGTGATATCTATGATCGTGCTAGGCTTGTCGATGCTTTCCCTTGGCGTTCAATTGACTAGAGCAAGCGGACTCGTAGGGGACCTGAACGGTGATGGCAAAGTCGACGGCAAAGACGTTGCCATAGTCGCAAAAGCCTTCGGGGCATATCCGGGACATCCAAGATGGGATTCAACGGCTGACTTGAACGGAGACGGCGTAGTTGATGCGCTAGACCTTGCTATCGTCGCAAAGAACTTCGGGAAAACCGCTTCATAAACCCCTTTCTTTTTTCTAATGAATAGGGAAGCTTCTATTTTTAGGCTTGAGTTTCACAATTGTCCTTGCAAGCGTTTTCTCAACGGTGGCTAGAAGACGTGGACTGGAAAATCTGCGGATGCATCGTTCCCCTTGTCCTGTCAGTAAGCTCTGGAGGCAAAATGGAAGAAGAGAGCGTGGCAACGTTGCTCTGAGCATGACAGTAGCGCGCGTGAGAGATACAGGACGAAGAAACAGAAACAGCCGATCATGAAGGAGCCAAGCTCGGAAGCAAGGCAAGAGCATGGCCGGAAACTATCGACAGAAGAAAAAGGTGAGGAGCCAGAGTGGAACCAGACGATTAGGGTTTTGATTTCGCCTCAGATGAAGCAGCATGGCTGTCTTCTGCCTTAACCCGCTCCTTTTTCGTGCCTCGGGTTCGCGTGAGCATTCTCCTTTTTCTGAACCATCTTATCACCCGATAGATGACCATACATGTGACCACCAAGAGCCACGGGATGCTTACGTATGGCGCATAAACGATAGTCGCGTAATATGAGAACGGTATCAATATCAAATAGTCCTCTATCGGCGCATGCATCGTCAGCAGCCCGAGCCAGTCTATCCATATCGGAAAAGTCAAAACTACGAACCATACAATGGTGCTCAGGAGGTGCCTCTGATGATGAGTTTCCCTGCTTGTCCCTTCTTTCAAACTGCTCGCCTCGGTCAGTACCAGTGACATTTCTTATAAATGCTAACGTGCTAGAAACAGGACCCAAAGAAAAGCGATGGAACAGAATCTATCCCGCTTTCTAGACTGCATGGAGACACAAAGCATAAAACCAAGCTCAGAATCTCTTAAAGAATGTTTTCTTCAAAATAGAAAACTCAGGGGCCGGTAGTCTAGCTCGGTAGGACATCTGCTTGACGTGCAGAAGGTCGCCGGTTCGAGTCCGGTCCGGCCCACCAAAAGCCAACATTTCCATCGTTTCCGATGTTATTTGAGGAATTGACGTGGGAGAATTGCGTTAACAAGTGTTTCAAGTGGTTTTCGAACGTCTTTGAAAGATTTAAACCTAATTCACGCGACTTATCAACTAGTTCCTGATCAACATATAGAACAAGATTGTGTTTGTTTGACATTTGCGTTTGCACCCAGGCGGGTGCGAAGGGGGAGTTCTATGTTATAAGTTTGGTGCTTGGCCATAGAGATGGAACGCGCGTTAAAATCGAGGGGTAAAGTTTTATCCCAAAACCCAAAACCCAAAATGCTTTTCAATTTACCCACCAAGGACTGTGTACAAGTTTTCGTGACTGATAGCGCGCGCGGGTGCATCTAAGTGGGTTTGTCAGCCAAGCGCGCGCATTTTTGACATGCCTCAATAACAGTAAGTCCTTTGCTTGTCGTTTTCCAGACAATTGACTTTTTCCCTGGCATTCTATGCTTTGACAGAAAATTCCGTGATTCAAGTTCGGTGAGGTAAGCCTCGGCTTGGGCTGTGTTCAGGTTCGCCTTCTCGATAATCTTGGATAATATTGCTCCTTTCTGAGCAGCTGCTAGAATGGACATGATGATGTCGTGTCGCCCTCTTCTGTGTTCACACAAATCGCGCGTGCTACACAAATCAGGGTTCTTCATCGGATCCCCATAATTGTGTTCAGAATTTCGTCTATTTAGGGTTTGGGTTTGGGTAAAGTTTTATCCCAAATCTAACCAGAGAGATGCGCCCGCTATTGGAAACAAGATTTCGGCAAATACAAGGGGTTTATCAAGAAATAACAAGCTCTAGCTTCTATCTTCGCTCTCTAACCACTCTTTTGTTTTGTCTCAAATCTATTCACTTTTTCTTAGAGTGCCTGCGATGAATCTTTCGAGTTTTTCGATTACTTCGCTTATAAGTCAGCACGTGTTCTCTAACAGAGAATACCTATGGTTTTCGCGCACGTTATAAAACAAAGTTTAAATGCTCCATTGCTTTCCAAGGTGGAGGCTAGAATGTCTACAGATCAATTTCTTTCTGTTAGAGTGGGCGACCTAATGACCAAAATGGTTGTTAGCCTAGATGTTACTGCGACAGCGAATGAAGTAGCCAGGCTTATACTGGAGCATAAAATAGATAGCCTTCCGGTCACAGAAAAGGGAAAACTCGTTGGAATCGTTACTGGATGGGACGTACTGACAAAGGTCGTTGCCAAAGCTCTGAATCCAGGCAAAGTAAGGGTTAGAGAGTTCATGACGAGGTCTCCAATAGCATGTTCTCCAGACTGTTCGGTTCTTCAAGCAACCAAGTTAATGACCAAAAACGGAGTAAAGCACATTCCAGTAGTCAAAAACGACAAAGTTGTTGGAATCTTCACCACCCACGATGTAACGGCTTACAGACAGCTTGTTCAACAAGCTGACTTCAGCTCTTATCGTCAAGAATCGAGACGCAAAATGGTCCCAGTGCCCGAACCACCGGAACCAGAAGCTTCAAACACTGTTCTTCCGGGTCGTATAACCACAGGATATAGATACCTTGACAGCTTGCTTCTTGGTGGAATACCTGAGAGTTACGCAGTTATCCTAACCTCACCACCATGTGATGAAAGGAATTTGCTGATTGAGAAGTTTCTTGAAGCAGGGGCAAAAAGTGGCGAAGTCACATTTTACGTAACCATCAACCCCTTTGAAATGAAGAATCTCACTGAGAAGTTGCAATCCCACTTCTACCTCTTGATCTGCAATCCCCAGGCAGCCGCAATCACGAAAAGCTTCCTTAACGTATTCGAATTAGGAGGAGTAGAAAACCTAAACGACATTAACATTGCCCTATCTTCAGCTTTCCGCATACTAGACGACCCGATGAAGGGACCAAGAAGAGTATGCATAGAAATCATTCCAGACGTTCTACTGCAGCATGGAGCCGTTCAGACCAGGAGATGGCTAAATGCACTTATTCCGGAATTGAAGTCAAAAGGTTTCACTAACCTAGCTGTAATAGATCCCATGATGCATCCGCGTCAAGAAGTCCGTGCAATTCTAGGTTTATTTGATGGAGAGATCAACATCTACGAGAAAGGCTCGGAAAGATTCCTGAAAGTCAGGAAGATGAGCAACCAGAAATATCTAGGCAATCAAATAGCTCTCACAGAAACCAGTGAAGTCCTGAATGCTTCTAGTCCTGCTTTTCTATAGACCTCGCGCGCGCTAACGACTAACCTCTTTCCAACCTCCTAGTTCAATGACTGCCAACCAACCTCTTTCCGACCTCTTAGCTCTCTCAATACTCTTAGGAATTGTCGTGTTTAGTAGCCTTGTAGACAAACAAGATTGTAATGACCCAAGCAAGTGCTGACAAACCTGCCAACATCCAAGTCTTGATCAAGTATGTGTAGATGAATAAGTCAACATTGTTGATTCTGGAAAGTACTTCCTCCATGCCCGGCCCTCTTGGCCAAGGAAACAAGGAGCCACTAGGTCCATTAATCCAGAAGACTGAACCATGTGAATCGCTGGATATGTACCTTGAAGCGATGGCGTGCGCTTCAAATGTGTATATTGCCAGATATATTGAGATAAAGACTAAGATAATCGTAGCAATAACTGTTCTTCTGTTGAACCCCACAGTATCACCACGTAAAACATGAAACCAGACGCACATTTAATACTAGAGTCTAGAACAGCCATTCTCCCTTTTCTATCATTGCTTAGGTCTAGCGAGCTCTTCGAGCTCACTGGCCAACCTCTTTCCAACCTCCTAGTTCTATCCATCCTCTCTGTTACGATATCACTGTTCAACCACTATGCTCTTTCACACATTCATATTTTGCATTTCATGAATCAAGGTAACGGATGTGATTTCTAAATTCCAAATTTCTAAGCGGGGGAAGGAATTAGAATTTCCAAGTTTTTTCTTGTTTGGAAAATAGAAATTAGAAAATCCAGGCAATTGTGAGGGGTAGTTCTGTGTAATATGTTTGGTGCTCAAAAAAAGGCGAGAGAAGAGAAAAGTGGAGATGTCTCCCTAGTGTTTTCTTCACTGTTGAAAAAGGGCTGAATCTAGCGTAAAGGTAATCTGACCGATCTAAACAGCTTTACGGGAGTAAGTATTGAGTCACATGGATTTTAGCAGAGTCGCCGACGAGAAGTACATCTATTTAACGACTAGAGGTAGGAAGACTGGAAATCCACACACAGTTGAATTATGGTTTGCGATAGCTGGAAAGAAAATCTATCTTAGCCATGAAGGAGCATACACTGACTGGATGAAAAACATTCTTGAGGATAATCGAGTCGAGTTCAAGATCGGAAAGATCCAGTTCAAAGGCAACGCCCGAATAGATGAAAGTAGGGAGGCTTTTGAATTGGGAAAACATGCTCTCTACCTTAAATATTATGGCAAGGCAGACGAAGACACGATTAACGATTGGTTCTCAGAGTCAACAATAATTGAAATTTCAATGATTGGTATGGTATAAAGCGCGCCCTATACCAAGATCACGCGACTTTTCAAGTAATTCCTTGTCTACATAAAGAACGAGATTGTGTTTGTTCGACATTTGCGTTTGCACCCAGGTGGGTGCGAGGGGGAGTTCTATGTTATAAGTTTCGTGTTTGCAGCTTCGGTGGAAAAAGTTACGTTAGAAGTGTTTTCTCTAAGATTACGACTGCTAATATTGTTGCTATCATGAATAGTGAAATGGCGCAGGAGGCTCTGTCTTGGCGTCCTACAGTTCTGTGAAAACGTTTATTAAGTCTTAATACATGCATAAGCACTCGACAAAGAATGAAAAACGAACTAAGAAACGCCTACATCAACGATCAATTGCCTTGTTCTACAATATCTGAGCAGAATAGAGAAGAGAAAATCACACAAATGCCTCATGCAAAATCCTTGAAGGATATTATATCAGGAGAGAGGAAGAAGGAGGCAAGTAAGCCAATCTACCTAGTTCGATATGAGTAGTCTCTTGATTCGTTCAGCAGTTCATTACGGCTAAGCAATAGATAGAAATCAAGACATGTGCTATAAACCAGCATTCAAGTAACGTGCACTTCGTGCACGCGACGAGCCAACCTCTCTCAGGCCTCTTAGTGCGCTATCAGTTTTCACCACGGCAAAGCACGCACAATTCTTATAGAAGTAAGAACAGAGTCTAACGTCTCAAGGAGGATGAATTGTGCCCAAAGGCAAGAAAGAGAAAGCCATAGATCATAAACACCACATGAAATTGCAGAGAGATAAGGAACTAAAAAGGAAAGAGAGACGGAACGTTGAACTCCCTGCAGAATATGATAAACATAAGAAATAGCGCGCGAGAATAGCGCAATAGTCTATCTCTCTTCAGTCTCTCAGTTCGCTCAAGCCTCTTCATGAGGCAACCACCTGACAATGCCACCCTTGATTATGTCTGATATTCTGCAGTGCTGCCTCAACATTGTTCAAAAAGTCAGGCAACTTTCCAAATTCTAAGCTAGAGACAAAATAGAATTTCCAATATTTTAGCGCGCGCGCCTCAAGGAATACTGCCTACTGGTGCTTAGAGAGAATTTCACAACTAGTCTATCTCTCTCAAGCCTCTTAGTTCTCTACGTGCAAAAACCTTATTCATTGTTCTATCTATTCTTGAGTGGTGATTGCATTGAGCATGGGAAGCGCCAAGAAGAAACCGATGACTAAGAAAGAACGAGAAGAGAAAAGGAAAAAACATAAGGAAAAGCGATTAAAGAAATAGTTCTAGTTATCTCACAATCGTTCCTAACGTGCTCTATCGAGCACACGACGACTAATCTCTTTTCAACCTCTTTGTTGTCTCAAAGCCCTGAAACAAGCAAAGTCTAGGGCCGGATGTAGATTGATCTCAAGAGCGCGCGCGTTGTTAGCTTCAACAAATGCGCTCAAACTGAAAGAGCAGGCACAAAACTGAAAAGGGCAAATTGACAACAACACGAAGCACGCGTGAAGACTGTGGGGGTTTGGGGCAAGACAAATGCGCTCATACGATAATGATTTGAACAGAATATCTCAGAAGACGGAGGACCTTCTTCGTCAAGCACAGAACTCGTTAAGAGCTCTCTATGATGAGAATGGTTTGAAATACGACGGTAAAGGTATGAGCAGTGTGAAAGGCGATGTTTATTCTAAGGTACTAGGCTCATACATTCAGAACCAACTGGGTTACAGGGTTGATTACGAACAGACGTTGGTAGGCAGAATTAGAGTGGATTTTGTGATTAACGATCTAATATCTGTTGAGGTAAAAAGTATGGGAGACTTTGGCAGCGTTGAAGATCTTGCCAAAAGATTTCAAAGGATAGTCAAAGCAAAATCAAATATGAAGCATTGTGTTGTAGGATTCCATCATACTCATACCTGGGTTAGCAAGATTAGGAAACGATTAGCGCCGCTGGGCGTTGAGCATTTTATGATGACTGACTCCAAAAATGAAATCTATGGCAAGGAACTGGAAAGATTCGTCAATTTCATAAAGGAAAATGGTGTCTAGCACAGTAACTTACGCATGAAGAAACTAGGTCACAAACATTCTAGGGAGCGCGCGCTTTCTACGGCTGAGCTACTCGGGTCGCAACAATGTAAGGAGAAAGAATCTGCTCAGCGCGGGCGTGTGCTATATGCTTCAGCATCATAATGAGGATTCTTAGTTCCGCATGTTCCGCAGAACTTCTCCGTTATAGCTACAAGTTTCTTGCATTCTTCGCAATCATACATCAATTGCTTACCACAATCCGTGCAGAACTTCTCCCAAGTTATCTGTTCCACATGGGCACCGAACCACAGTCTACAACCCCATTATTAGCGTCTGTTCCGCGTTTTTAAGTCATTCTACAATAGTCAACTAATGCTAAGACTTAACGGAGAGATTATCAACAGAAACTACTCGGAAAAGTCTAGTCGCAGCTACCCTTGCGTTCCTGCCTCCTGTGCCAAAAGAAGCAATCAAAAGTCCCGCACTTCCTTTTTCCTCGCTTCCCAGTATTCTTTTGCTTCCCCGTATTCCTTTTCTTTTTTGGCTGCTCCCAATTT
>Ga0208321_1000051_pt1 | contig 150053 bp, 127 predicted proteins | sample June2015DPH_4_15_FD_184692 | JGI IMG/M metagenome (GOLD analysis project Ga0208321, IMG submission 184692) | Peatland microbial communities from SPRUCE experiment site at the Marcell Experimental Forest, Minnesota, USA - June2015DPH_4_150... | ecosystem: Environmental > Terrestrial > Soil >...
TTGAGGCCCACCGACCGCCTCGGCGGTCCCATCAACGGAGGTAAATAACACTTCCGTCTTACGTCCACAAGCGGAGCCGCTACGTTCTTACATGCTCGTCGGGCTGGGGCGAAGCCCCGTTAGTGTCATGAGTCGGAAGTTCGTTGATGAAGTCAGCCCCGACTTGTCGGGGCGAAAGAGGGTAGCCCACGGTCCCGCAGGGCGGGATGGGTATGCGAACCCTCCCTCACCCCCTATCCCCTCTCCCGCCCGCGCGGGAGAGGGGTGTCCCGCTCTGCGGGACGGGGTGAGGGCTTTCCCCCAGGGCTGGCGCCCTGGGGGGCTATCCCGCCTTGCGGGACCCCTGCCGGGGCTGTGGAACGGCCACCCGAAACGGGAAGACTTTGTCAGCTAACTTCTGACTCAGGACACTAGGCGTTGACAGGCGGAAGTCGTGTGCTATACTGAAAGGTGCTAGGGTCGCGAGGGGCTCTAGAGCCTTCCAGTTGGAATCGTGGCTTCCCTTTTGCCGAGTCACTAGCGCTGGTTCGAGTGAGGCTTCAAACTCGCCGTCCTAATTTCAACCATTACAACAACCGTTGAGGACTTGTGGAAGCAACGAATTGCAAGAAAGAACTCCTGATTGAGATTCCTCTCGATGTGGTTCGGCGCGAGGCCGATACGGTGGTATCGCAATATGCTCGTGTGGCACGAATCCCCGGCTTCCGCCCCGGCCACGCTCCACGCTCGGAGGTGCGGCGCCGCTTTCGGGACGACATTCGAAACGAGGTTGTCCAATCGCTCGTTCCCAAGTTCTTTGAGAATGCAGTCAAGGAGCAGAAGTGGTCGGTGGTGGGCCACCCTCGATTCGAAGATCTCAAATTCGACGAGGACAATCCTCTCACCTGCAAAGCCACCTTCGAGATTTATCCTGAAGTCGAGCTCAAGCAATATAAGGAATTGGAAGTCCAGGAAGAAACGCCCAACGTAACTGAGGTGGACATTGATCAGGCGCTAGATGAGGTCCGCGACCATGCCGCCACTTTCGAGGTCGTTTTGGACCGTCCCGCGGCGGATGGCGACTCCTTGACGATGAGTTATAAGGGCTATGATGTAAAAGCGCCTGCGAGCCACCCTGTGGAAGCTCGCGACGTTTCGCTCCAGTTGGGCGGCAAGGGGACCGTCACCGCTTTCCGCGAGAATCTACGGGGGTCTCGACCAGGCGAAATACGCGAGTTCGAAGTCACTTATCCGGAGCATTACCCGCAAAGGTCTCTAGCGGGAAAGACTTTCCGTTACCGCGTCGAGGTTCAAAGCATCAAACATAAGGTAGTTCCGACGGCTGACGACGATCTGGCAAAATCCGTGAGCGAGTTCGCCACTCTGGAGGAACTTCGGAGCAGGTTACGCAACGATCTGATGGAACGCGCCCGCCGCCGGGTGGAAATGGCGGGCAAGGAAAAGCTAGTGCAGCAACTTCTTCATTTGCACGAATTCCCTGTCCCGGAAGTAATGGTGGAGGCCCAACTCGACCGCAAACTCCAGCGCATGGTGACCCAGCTTGTTTCTCAGGGAATTGATCCCCGCCAGACGCAGGTCGACTGGCGCAAGGTTCGTGAGGATTCCAGGCCGGAGGCTGAGAAGGAGGTTCGGGCTTTGCTGTTGCTGAGCAAGGTTGCCGATGCCGAGAAGTTGGAGGTTTCTGAAGAAGAAGTCGATGAAATAATTCGAGAGATGGCACAAGAAGCGCACGAGCCTCCCGCCACACTTAAGACTCGCTTGACACGCGAGGAAGAGTTGGATACCATAAAATCTACTCGCCGCAACCAGAAGGCTATAGAATTCATCTACCGCAACGCAAAAATCACTCGGAAAAGTGAGTAGTTTTCAGAAACGGTACGGAGTTTCCCCAGGGAAAAGGCGATGACCAGCCAGCCGAACATGACTCTGATTCCCATGGTTGTCGAGCAGACCAACCGTGGAGAACGCGCTTACGATATATACTCCCGCCTGCTCAGGGATAATATTATCTTCATAGGAACCCCTATCGACGACAGCGTGGCGAACTTGGTGACCGCCCAACTGCTCTTCCTGGAAGCCGAGGATCCGGAGAAAGACGTTTCCCTTTATATCAACTCGCCGGGCGGGGTGGTAACCGCCGGGATGGCCATCTATGATACCATCCAGTTCATCCGCCCTGACGTTGCCACCATCTGTATTGGCCAAGCGGCCAGCGTCGCGGCTGTGTTGCTGGCGTCGGGAACTCCGGGGAAGCGTTTTGCACTCCCCAATTCGCGCTTGCTTATTCACCAACCTACCATAGGCGGTCTCTCGGGACAGGCAACGGACATCGACATCCACGCCCGCGAAATCCTGCGTATTCGCGCCAGCCTTAATGAACTAATGGCCAAGCATACGAACCAGCCGATAGAGAAGATTGAGCGCGATATGGAGCGCGATTTTTGGATGAGTGCCCAGCAAGCTCGCGAGTACGGCATCATTGATGAAATCATCTACAAGCATAAGTAACTTGCAGCAATGACTTCGAAGCGTCCCAATCCGGATGAAGCGTTGCGCTGTTCATTCTGCCGGAAAACGCAGGATGCGGTGGGTAAGCTCATTTCTTCGCCGGGCGATTTTCCCCGCGCCTACATCTGCGACGAGTGCGTGGCCGTCTGCAATTCTATCCTGGAGGAGGAGCGGAGCGAACGCGTTCCCACTTCCCAGGCCAAGCCTCCCAGGCCATCTGAAATCAAGTCTTTTCTCGACCAGTACGTGGTGGGACAGGAAAAAACCAAGAAAAAACTGGCCGTCGCTGTTTACAACCATTACAAGCGCAACATTCTGACCCGGATACGCAGCGACGTCGAGCTCACCAAGTCCAATATTCTGTTGATCGGTCCCACGGGGACGGGCAAGACCCTTCTGGCTCAGACTCTCGCACGCGTTTTGGAAGTCCCTTTTGCCATTGCGGATGCGACGACTTTGACGGAAGCCGGTTACGTGGGCGAAGACGTCGAGAACGTCATTTTGAAACTCCTGCAGAATGCCGGGGGTGATGTGCAGCGCGCCCAACAGGGCATCATCTATATTGACGAAATCGACAAGATCTCGAAAAAGGATGAGAATCCCTCCATCACTCGCGACGTCTCCGGCGAGGGTGTACAACAAGCCTTGCTCAAGATCTTGGAAGGGACTGTCGCGAACGTGCCCCCACAAGGCGGACGCAAGCATCCCCACCAGGAATGCACGCCTGTTGATACCACCAACATCCTATTCATCTGTGGAGGGGCTTTCGTAGGGCTGGAGAAAATCATCGAGCACCGTATGGGAAAGAAGACGGTGGGCTTCCATGCGGACAATCCCAGTGTTCCCTCACCGGCGGAGCGGAGAAACGTCGAACTACTTGAGCAAATCCAGCCTTCCGACCTGATCCGCTACGGCTTAATTCCTGAATTCGTAGGTCGATTGGCCGTGGTAAGCGTGCTGGGCGATTTGGATGAGCCGGCGCTGATCGAAATCCTTACGCAGCCCAAGAACGCCCTAGTCCGTCAGTACCAGAGACTTTTCGAGTTCGAAAATGTTAAGCTGCGCTTTAACGAAGGCGCGTTGAAAGCGATCGCGATTCAGGCTATCGAAAGGAAGGTGGGAGCTCGCGGATTAAGAATGATCCTCGAGGACCTGATGTTGGACCTGATGTACCACCTCCCAAGCCAGCGGAAGCTGCGTGAGTTTGTGGTGACCGAAGAGATGGTCAAGAACCACGAAATCAGCTTCAGTTCGACGTTCCTCGAGAAAGCAGGTTAATGGATAACACTATGTTCTCAGGCCGCGAAAAGTGTGAGACTCGTTCATTGCCGATGATGCCTATCCGCGACGTGGTCATCTTTCCCCACATGATGACTCCCTTCGTAGTGGGACGGGAAGCCTCCATACGAGCACTGGAAGAAGCACTGGCGGGGGACAAGAAGATCTTTCTGGCCACCCAACACGACGCCTCGGTTGATGACCCTAAACCCAACGAAATTTACCAGGTGGGGACCGTTGCCAACATCGTGCAAAGCCTGAAATTGCCTGACGGCAACATAAAAGTGCTTGTGGAAGGTATCGACCGAGGGAAAATCCTGAAGATTTCGAATGAAGACGGATACTTCCGCGTCACCATCCAGACCAAGATCTTCCGCACGGTGACGACACCCAGCCTGGAACAGCTCGTCCAGAGGGCAACGGCGCTCTTCGAGCAGTACGTAAAGCTTTCGCAAAGCCTCAATTACGAAACCATGATTGCGGCGGTCAAGGTGGATGAAATCGGCAAGTTTACGGACACCATCGCCGCCAACCTGAACGTCAGCATTGAGGAAAAACAGGAACTATTGGAGATCTTCGATCCCGTGGACCGTCTCACCCGGTTGGCGGATATCCTGGATGTGGAAATTGAAAAGCTCAATGTTGACCGCACCATCCAGGGCCGGGTGAAACGCCAGATGGAACGGGCCCAGCGCGAGTACTACCTCAACGAAAAAATCAAGGCCATTCAAAAGGAACTGGGCCGCAACGAAAAGAGCGAACTTGAGGATCTCAAGAAGAAGATTGAAACCGCCGGGATGACCAAGGACGCCCTCGATCACGCGATGACCGAGCTCAAGCGTTTGGAGATGATGCCCCCCATGTCGGCGGAGTCCACCGTCTCGCGCAATTACCTCGATTGGCTTCTTGCCGTTCCCTGGAAAAAGAAATCCAAGGAAATCCGCGATATTAGTCGCGCTCAGAAGGTTCTTGAGGAAGATCACTACGGATTGGAAAAGATCAAAGAGCGCATTCTGGAATTCCTCGCCGTCCGGCAACTGGTGAAGAATCCCCGCGGCTCCATCCTGTGTTTTGTGGGACCGCCCGGGGTTGGCAAGACCTCCCTGGGCCGGTCCATCGCGCGCGCCACCGGCCGCAAGTTCGTTCGCCTCTCTCTGGGTGGGGTGCGTGACGAAGCGGAAATCCGCGGCCACCGTCGGACTTACATTGGCGCTCTCCCCGGTCAAATCATCCAGATGATGAAGAAGGCCAGCACGGTCAACCCGATTTTCCTCCTGGACGAAGTGGATAAGATGAGCATGGATTTCCGCGGTGATCCTTCCGCTGCCCTGCTGGAAGTGCTCGACCCCGAGCAGAACAACACTTTTATGGACCACTACCTGGACGTGGAGTATGACCTCTCCAAGGTCTTCTTCATTACCACGGCCAACGTGGTTCACACCATTCCTCAGCCGCTTCAGGATCGTATGGAAATCCTGCGTCTGGAGGGATATACCGAGCCGGAGAAACTGGAGATTGCCAAGCGTTTTCTGATCCGGAAACAACGTGTGGCGACGGGCTTGACCGCCGCGAATATGACGCTCCCGGATGAGGCCGTCGTCCACATCATTCGGCATTACACGCGGGAGGCTGGGGTCCGCAACCTGGAGCGCGAAATCGCCAACATCTGCCGCAAAGTGGCCCGAAAAGTGGTGAAAGAAGGCAAGAGCCTCACGGCCATAGTGAGACCGGAGGATCTGGCGGAGTACCTGGGCGTTATAAAGTTCCGGGACACCAAAGCCGAAGAAAGAAATGAGATAGGGCTGGCTACGGGACTGGCCTGGACGGAAGTGGGGGGCCAAATCCTGAACATCGAAGTTACCCTGATGCAAGGGAGGGGCAAACTGCTCTTGACAGGAAAGCTGGGCGACGTGATGCAGGAATCAGCCCAAGCCGCGATGAGCTACGTTCGCTCGCGCGCCAGCCAACTGGGACTCCGTGCCGACTTCTATCGTCACCTGGATATCCACGTTCACATCCCGGAGGGGGCTATTCCCAAAGATGGCCCGTCGGCGGGGATCACTCTCGCCACCGCGGTGGCCAGCGCCCTGACCAAGATTGCGGTGCGACGAGAAGTTGCCATGACCGGAGAAATTACCTTACGAGGGAAGGTGCTGCCCATCGGCGGCGTCAAAGAAAAACTCCTCGCCGCTCACCGCGCCGGCACCCGAACGGTGATCCTGCCGCGAGATAATGAAAAAGATCTGGCCGACATACCTGCAGCCATCCAACAAGAACTGAACATCCGGTTCGTTGAGAGCATGGATGAAGTCTTGGATTTGGCACTGGAAAGTAAGATCAAGGCTCGGCCGGTCCTAGTTGCCAAGTCCGAAACCCCGGTCGGCTTGGAATCTCCAACGCTCGAAACGGATCGCGGATCCTTGACGAATTAGCACGAGAAGGCGGCAAGTCGGGACTTAGAGGCAGATGAAACCTGTTACTGGAGATGCGCATCAAAGCTAGCGGTCCCTATGCTCTCTCCAGGTGAGCACTAACCAGGACTGGCAGCCCCTGACCGATCAAGCTTGCAAGACTCCGGGTCCACGAGGAAAGCTCTTCATTGCACTTCGTACCACTGTTTCGTCATCGCCAATGGCTATTCGTTCTTCTCGAACGGATTGAAGGTCGATAGAGCGGTGGAACCCGGAATCACTGGCGCACAGACCCCAAGATTTAGAAATCCACTTGAATCAAAGAGAGAAGTTATGCCTGCAAAGAAACAAGAAGTGAAAGCCGAAGAAAACCAGGAAGAAAAGATTGAGGACCTAAAGGAAGGCGAAGTCCTCGACATCGCCAAGCTGAAAGAAATGAACATCGTCACCTTGACGCAGGTGGCCAAAGACCTGAGCGTGGTGGGGGCAACCGGGATGCGCAAGCAGGAATTGATCTTCAAGATCCTGCAGGCACAAACCGAAAAGAGCGGCCTCATCTTCTCCGAGGGCGTTCTGGAGTGCCTTCCGGACGGTTTCGGATTCCTGCGCGCGCCGGATTACAACTACCTGCCCGGCCCGGACGACATCTACGTATCGCCATCCCAAATCCGCAAATTCGATTTGCGCACCGGCGATACGATTTCCGGCCAGATCCGACCACCCAAAGAGGGGGAGCGGTACTTCGCACTCATCAAAGTCGAGGCCATCAATTTTGAGCCTCCCGATGAATCCCGCAACAAACTCTTCTTTGACAACCTCACGCCGCTCTATCCCCAGGAGCGCATTCACCTGGAGACGGTCAAGGAGAACATCTCGGCGCGCGTGCTCGACCTGTTGACGCCCATCGGTAAGGGTCAGCGCGGCTTGATCGTTTCGCCTCCTCGCACCGGCAAGACGATGCTCCTGCAATGCATTGCCAATTCCATCACCAGCAATCACCCTGAAATCACCCTGATTGTCTTGCTGATTGACGAGCGTCCCGAGGAAGTGACGGATATGCAACGTACCGTCAAGGGAGAGGTGATTAGTTCCACTTTCGATGAGCCGGCGGCCCGGCACGTGCAGGTGGCGGAAATGGTTCTGGAGAAGGCCAAGCGGCTCGTCGAGCACAAGCGCGACGTGGTCATCCTCCTCGACTCCATCACCCGCCTGGCGCGCGCCTACAACACCGTGGTTCCACCCTCTGGAAAGGTCCTCTCCGGCGGCGTGGATTCCAACGCCTTACAGCGGCCCAAGCGCTTCTTCGGCGCGGCCCGCAACATCGAGGAGGGCGGCAGCCTCACCATCATCGCCACCTCCCTCATCGATACGGGCAGCCGCATGGACGACGTGATCTTCGAAGAGTTCAAGGGCACGGGCAACATGGAAATTAACCTCGACCGCAAACTCGTGGACCGGCGCGTCTTTCCCGCCATCGACATCAACAAGTCCGGCACCCGCAAGGAAGAATTGCTGGTTCCCAGAGATGAACTCAACAGGATCTGGGTGTTGCGCAAGGTGCTGAATCCACTCTCCCCCGTGGAAAGCATGGAGCTGATTATCGACAAGCTGTCGAAGACGAAGAGTAATTCCGAATTCCTCTCCTCGATGAGCAATGGAGGAAGATAAGTTTAGAACTCGGGTAGTCCCCTCTCTCTCCTGCCTCCCGTGTTCTTCGCTTCTATGTGGCCTATTCCAGCAGTTTTTTCGCCCGTGCCAAACCCAGAATCTGCTCGACCACTTGATCGGCAGCAAGGTAAGTGGAGTCTATCCGATAGGCGTCCGCCGCGGCCACCAGCGGGGAAATCTTCCTCTCTGCATCGAGTTGGTCGCGGCGGGCGATTTCGTAGGCAGTTTGTTCGAGTGTGGCCGAACGCCCTTCTTTTCTGTCCTGTTTCAGCCTGCGGCGCGCCCGCTCCTCCGGATCAGCCTTAAGAAAGACCTTTAAGGCGGCGTTCGGAAAGACCACGGTGCCAATGTCACGCCCTTCCATAACAACCCCACGCCCCATGGCGAAGCCCCTCTGCACAGCTACAAGTTTGGCGCGCACTTCCGACAATCGCGATACCTTGGCTGCCGCCAATGTCACTTCCGGAGTGCGAATCTTCTCCGTCACGTCCTGACCGTCGATCAAAACGCAGGATTGAAGGCCGTCCGTGGTGATGCGGATATCCGTCTGCGCAATGAGTTTTGCGACACCCTGCTCATCGTCGGGTGAGATGGCAGACTGAAGCACTTTAAAGGCCGCGGCCCGGTATGTGGCTCCGCTGTCAACATAGGTCAGTCCAAGGCGCGCCGCCACTTTCCGGGCGACCGTGCTCTTACCTGCGCCGGCGGGGCCGTCAATGGCAATCACCAGGGGTTCGGGCATAAGCAGAAGCTTTCAGCTTTCAGCCTTCAGCTCTCAGCAAACGCGTGTCCGTCATTGGCCGGTCGTCAGTTTCCTGTGGTCCCTGCATACCTATTACTGATAGCTGACGGCTGAAAGCTGACCGCTAAATTCGTTTGAAGGCTTTCTGGAGGTCTTTCATTCCATAGCGCAAGACGGTCGGCCGGCCGTGAGGGCAAGTCATCGGGCACTCCGTCTTAGCGAGCGCCTGGAGCAGCCAATCCATCTTGTTCTTGTCGAGGGACATGTTCACCTTGATCGCCGCGTGGCAAGAGACCAAGGCAGCGATTTTGTTTCGCAGGACATCCAAGGACACGGTCCGCCCCTCTTGCCGGGCGTTGTCCAGGATTTCGCGCATCAAGTCTCCCACATCGTCCGCGCGAGTTTCTGTGGGCGCGGCCTTGATAGCGATGGTTCGTTGGCCAAAGGGCTCGACCTCGAACCCGTTCGCCGCCAACTCCTCCGCGATCTCCTGGTAGACGACCTGCTGCTCTGCCCTCAGTTCCAGAATGATGGGCATTAACAGCCGTTGCACCGAAACCTTTTTCTCCTGTCGCAAACGGACGTGCCGGTCAAACAAGACCCGTTCATGGGCAGCGTGTTGGTCCACGATCCACAGCCCCGCCGAATTAGTGGCCACGATAAAACTCTCCTGGACCTGGCCAAGAGGTTGAAGATCCGTCGGCAACTCGCCCGGCGCCACAATAGCTGGTGAAGCCGCTTCGCGGGCGGCCAAATCAGCTTCTGATCGCGGTACGGCGGGAGCGTAAGGAGACAGCGCTGCCTCGAGTGGGAGCCGATCCGTTTGCGGCTCAGGCCGAGGAGGAGAAAGCCTGAAGGGCGGCGCCGAAACAGGACGCGAAGGAGTTGTGCGGTGAAGGAACTTAGCGCCTTGGCGGACGGCGGGCTCTTCATCGAGTTTCTCTGCAACCTCCGCAGCGTCGGTATCCAGGGGCATCCCTCGCGACGACCTGGGTATGGGGAAGGCTGCAACTGGCCGGGTCGCCAGCAGAGCCTGGCGAATGGAATCCCGCACCAGGTCGTGGATGAATCCCGAATGGCGAAACCGCACCTCGACTTTGGACGGGTGGACATTCACATCCACTTCCAACGCTGGCAGCTCAAGAAAGATCAAGGCCACCGGGAACACACTCGAAGGGAGAATGTTGCGGTACGCTTCCGCGATGGCGTGGAGAATCAGGCGGTCGCGGACCAGCCGGCGATTGACAAAGAAGTAGATGTTATTGCGGTTGAGCTTGTGCACCTCCGGGCGGGAAGTGAACCCGAAGACGCGGACCAGTAGGGCTTCGGTAGAGATTCCCTCCTCCTCGGAGTCCAGCGCAGCCGGAAGCGTCATGCGCCGCTCCACCGGAGCAATCTCCACCAGTTGCTCGAGGATTTGGGCGCCCATCACTTGGTAAACGCGCTCGCGCAGGCTCGAAACCGGCGATACATTCAAGATCTCGTTGCTTAGCGAAACTAGCCGAAAACTCTTGTCAGGGTGTGCGAGCGCATAATGCGTCACCAGGCTCGCAATGTGACCGAGTTCCGTAGATTCGGACTTGAGGAACTTGCGTCGCGCCGGGGTGTTGTAAAAGAGATCGCGCACTTCCAGGCGCGTGCCCACCGGCCACGCCACCTCCTTTACATCGCGCAACCTTCCCCCCGCCATCTCCAGGCGCGTGCCCGAGTTCTCCGAGGCGTGCCGGGTCTCGAGCACCAGCCGCGAAACCGCAGCGACCGAAGGCAGCGCCTCGCCGCGAAAGCCCAGAGTCGAGATTTCAAACAAGTCTTCGGCTGAACGTATTTTGCTGGTGGCGTGCCGCTCGAAGGCCAGCAAGGCATCGTCGTGGCTCATGCCACATCCGTCGTCCACCACCCGGATCAGGCGCTTCCCTCCCGCTTCGACGGACACTTGGATATGACCTGCGTCGGCGTCCATGGAGTTCTCAACTAACTCCTTCACCACAGAAGCGGGACGCTCCACAACTTCGCCGGCGGCAATCTTGTTGGCAACGGCTTCCGGCAGGATGTGAATGATAGACATAGCACAATTGAGTCATTGAGTCATCGGGTCATTGAGTCATTGAGTCATTTCATTCATTATTCATTGATTCATTACCCCGATAAATCAGGCTGGTTATAAGAGCCGTGGCTCAATCCAGCTAATTAACCAATGGCTCAATGACACAATGGCTCAATGACTCAATCTTTCCTGATTTCCAGCCCCAGCTCTTTAAGTTGCTCGGGTTCAACACCGGCCGGCGCCTCACACATCAGATCCACCGCGCTGGCCGTCTTGGGGAAGGCGATTACCTCGCGGATGTTCGACTCGCCTGCCATAAGCGCGAGGATGCGGTCGTGGCCCAGGGCAATGCCACCGTGGGGTGGTGTTCCGTATTCTAGCGCCTCCAGAAAGAAGCCGAACCGCTCTCGGGCTTTCTCCTCCGTCAAGCCCAGGACGCTGAACACCCGCCGCTGGATGTCCAGGCGGTGGATTCTGATTGAACCGCCGCCAATTTCCGACCCGTTTAGAACCAGGTCATACCCCAGCGCCTTCACAGAGCCCGGATCGCTCTCGAGCGCCTCCAGGTCCTCCTCACGCGGCGAGGTGAAAGGATGGTGCATGGCGGCGTAGCGCTTCTCGCGCTCGTCGTATTCGAACATGGGGAAGTCAATCACCCAGACGAAGCTCCAGGTACCGGGCCTGACGAGGCCGAGCCTTTCGGCCAACTCCACCCTGAACCAGCCTGACGCTTCGTCGAGCTGATGTAGCCTGATGCGCGAGAGTTCCTCGCAACCGAGGAGCACGATGACGTCGCCCGCCGTGGCTCCGGTGGCACTTACGATGCCCCGTAAGCATTCCTCGCCAACCGTCTTGGAGAGCCGTGACTGAATTTCCGAATCCTTCAATTCCAGGGTAGCGAAATTCCCTACCCCGAGCGTCTTGAGTGGAACCTGGTATTTGTCCATCTGGCTGCGCGAGATTTTGCCGGCCCCGCCTGGAATTCGAAGCGCTTTCACCGCCTTGAACCCCCGTAAATTGGCCAGGGGATTTCCAGTCACCTCGATTCGTTTCCAGGTCAGGTCGATTCCCAGGTGCGGCTTATCAGAGCCGTAGCGCTCCATCGCCAACTCATAGCTCAGGCGCGGGAATGGCCGCTGGACCTGCACCTCAACGAGCGCAAAGAGTTTCTCCATCAGCCGTTCGATGATCTCGAAAAGCACCTCCCGCTGCGGGAAGGCCATCTCGATATCCACTTGCGTAAACTCCGGCTGGCGGTCCGCGCGCAGGTCCTCGTCGCGAAAACACCTCACGATTTGAAAATATCGGTCATAGCCCGCGATCATCAGAATCTGTTTGAAGAGTTGCGGAGACTGCGGCAGGGCGTAGAAATGGCCGTGATGAAGGCGGCTGGGCACCAGGTAGTCGCGCGCGCCTTCCGGCGTCGAGCGCGTCATGAACGGCGTCTCAATTTCGCTGAATCCCTGCTCGCTGAGATGCTGGCGAACCACCTGATTCGCCCGGTGCCGAAGCCGCAAGTTGCGCTGCATCCGCCCCCGCCTTAAGTCCAGGTAGCGATAACGGAGCCGAGTCTCCTCACTCGTCCTCGTCTCGCCGTCGATGGGAAAGGGCGGAGTTTTGGACTCGTTAAGAACCAGAAGCTTTTTTGCTTTGACTTCAACCATTCCCGTGGATATCTGTGGATTGACAGTTTCCGCTGAGCGCAGCACCACTTCGCCTTCCACACCCACCACGTACTCGGGCCGGACTTCATCCGCCCGGTCATGTGCTTCGGCGCTGATTTCAGGGTTGCAGACTACCTGCATCACGCCCGTATGATCGCGCACATCCAGAAAGATAATGTTCCCCAAGTCCCGGCGGCCAGCAACCCAGCCAGCCAGAAAAACGGCTTGCCCCGCGTGCTTTACGCCAAGCTCGCCGCAGTAATGCGTCCGTTGTCGGTCACCAAGAAGGTCCAGTTTCAAGTTCACCGCCGCACAAGAATTATGAATGATGAATTCTGAATTATGAACGACGAGACGACCCTGGTACGGAGCGTGGAGCCTCCGGTTCGAGCTTCATAATTCATAATTCAGAATTCATAATTTGTCTATTACGTACGACGCGATAGTTTCCGGCTCCATCTCCTGCTGCTCGCCGCTGGTCATGTCTTTCACCTGATACCGCCCTCTGGCGAGTTCACCCTCGCCAATAATGATGGCAAAACGCGCCTGGAGCTTGTTGGCGACGCCCATGGCTTTTTTGATTTTCATGGGGTCGTAATCGATCTCGACACTCAAGCCTTGCGCGCGCAGCTCACGCACCAGGCGTGCCGCCGCGGGGAGCGCGGCCTCCCCCATCCAGACGACGTAAGCCCCAAGCGGGGCCTCGGATTTGAGCACAGCCGCCGCCTGGACGGCCAGAATCAAGCGGTCCTGGCCGATGGAGAAACCGATGCCCGGGGTGGGCGGGCCCCCAAGCATCTCGGAAAGCCCGTCGTAGCGGCCGCCGCCGACCACCGCGTTCTGCGCGCCCAGTGCGCCGCTGGTAATCTCAAAGGTCGTCCGCGTGTAGTAGTCGAGCCCGCGCACCAGGCGCGGCGTAACCTGATAGGCAAGGCCGCGCGCCCGAAGTTCACTCGTGACGCGGTCGAAATGCTGCCGGCACTCGGGGTCGAGATGGTCGATGATCTTGGGCAGCTTCTCGATGATGGGCTGGTCCGCTTCCACTTTACAGTCGAGCACGCGGAGCGGGTTGGTGTCGGCGCGGCGCTGGCAGTCCGGGCACATCGAAGCTTTCACGCTCTGGAGAGCCTCGCGCAGACCGTTGAGATACTCTGCGCGGCACTTGGGGCAGCCCACAGAGTTGAGGAGGAGCTGATACTCGCGGATGCCGATGCGCTCCAGGAACAGCACGAGCATCTCCAGGACTTCCGCGTCAACCAGGGGGCTCTGCGAACCCAGGACTTCCGCCCCGATCTGATAAAACTGCCGGTAGCGCCCTTTCTGCGGGCGCTCGCGCCGGAACATGGGACCGAGGTAGTAAAGCTTGTGAATGCCGCCCTGATTGTAAACACTGTGCTCGATGTAAGCGCGCACGACGGAAGCCGTGGCTTCAGGACGCAGCGTCAGTGATTCCTCGTCGCGATCCCGAAAGGTGTACATCTCCTTCATGACGATGTCGGTATCGGCGCCCACGCTGCGCGCGAAGAGCGCCGTCTCTTCCAAGATGGGCGTGCGAATTTCGCCGTAGTGATAGGCCGCAAACACGCGATGGGCCTCTGCCTCAACCCGCTGCCATAGGCTTGTGTCGGGCGGGAGCAGGTCGCGCATCCCCTTGACGGAGCGAATTGGTTCAATTCTCAGATTCACAGTCAGCGTCAGCCCACTCAGACGGTTCGCCGCCGGATCGCAAACCCTTTGAAATTATCATAGGCGCAAGAAACCCTGCAAGGAATTAGCAGAATACGCATAGCCGCGTCAAAGTCCCCGAAGGGTAAGATCCCAGAGCGGCTCTGCCTCATTCCCGAGGTGTGGGCACAAATTCGAGCGGCTTGCCCTGCGTCCATGGTCTGTAGCTCGCGGCGAACCGAATGCGTTCCTCGAGCGGCGGGTGCGTGTACAGCCAGAAGCGAACGAAGGGATTGGGATCAGGATCTTCCAGGTCTTCTTCACCCGATATCTGAAAGGACTGAACATCTGCGGTGTTGGGGTCAGCTACAATCCCATAAGCCACTTCCAAGCCGAACTGGTCGGCTTGGTGCTCGTAATGACGTGAAACTCCATTGATAGCCGGAGAGGCGACAAACACCAACACCGTCAATACAAGAAGCACGATGGGGAGCGACGCGAGATCCCCGACGCCCTCCACTCCCCGTAGGGGCACGCCACGGCGTGCCCCTACCTCGCGCACCACGATCCTGTTTAGGACGACAAACCCCACGTAGGACAGAACCAGAAAAAGCATCTCATCCAGCGCGAATTCCTTGGGGATGTGATGGAGCACGTAGTGACCGGCTTCGTGTCCGAGCACCAGGAGCGTTTGGTCGGAGTTCAGCTTCTCGAGCGTGGTGTCCCACACCACGACGCGTTTGCTGCTGCCCAAGCCGGAGACATAGGCGTTCACAAGCCTCGTCTTGGCGCTCGCGTTCATTTCGTAAATGCGCGAGCGGGGAATCGTGAGGCCGGCGTGTCCCAACATCTTCTCGATGCGGTCGGTCAGAGCGGGCTGGGTCTTCTCAAGAGGTGTGAAGCGGTAGAAGAGCGGCTCCACCACATACGGCTCGATGAGGATGAAAGCCAGAGTGATGGGAATTGAAGCAAGCCAGAAGTAAAGCCACCAGCGTCGCGGACTCCCCCGCACCAGCCAGTAAAAAACCCAAACCAGAATGATTCCCGCCACGGCAGTAAGGCCAAGGCCCTTCGCCCAGTCGGCCATCCAGGACCCAAAGCCCTGCGTCGAGAGGTCATAGCGGTGTTCGAGCGTGAAGCCCCAAAAGTAATCAAGAGGGAACGTCAGAACTCGCACCGTCGCCAGAAACAGAAAGGCGAACAAAACGCACTGGACGAAGCGCCGCGAGGAGACCCCCCGGACCCACTCTCGCAGGACCACAGCGAATCCAATCCGCCAAAAGAAACCATAAATGGCAAGGGAAAGCGCGATATCTGCAAAATACAAGAGATACTGAGCGCGCGAATAAGCGATGGCCTTCGCCCGCCTTTCAGGCGTCAGGACGTAATGTGCCTCTGCCTGCGCTGCCCCGGCTGGTTGTTGACCTGCTGTGGCCTTGGACTCCATCGCTGCCGCAGGCTGAGGCGCCGCGGGAGGTGTAGGATGTTGCGAAATTGCTCCGTATCCGGGCAACCCGCACAGGCCAAGAGCAACCAGCAGCAAGCCGAACTTCATCATCAAGGCCCTGTTCATCGCTAAACCCTCGGCAAAACGATGCCCTTCTGTGCCTGATATTTTCCTTTCTTATCCTTGTAGGAAGTCTCGCAGAGTTCGTCAGACTCCAGAAAGATGATTTGGCACAGGCCCTCGTTGGCATAAACACACGCCGGCAGGGGCGCGGTGTTGGAGATTTCGAGCGTTACAAACCCTTCCCACTCCGGCTCCAACGGCGTCACATTGACAATGATTCCGCAGCGCGCATAGGAGGATTTCCCCACACACACGGTCAAAACGCTGCGAGGAATTTTGAAGTATTCCACGGACCTCGAAAGCGCAAACGAATTGGGGGGGATGATGCACACCGGCCCCTTGAATTCCACGAACGCACGCTCGTCAAAGTGTTTAGGATCCACAACAGTACAATTAACATTTGTAAATATCTTAAATTCGTCAGCAACTCTTAGATCATAACCATAGGATGAAACGCCGTAGGAAATCACGTTCTGGCGCACCTGGCTTTCCACGAAGGGCTTGATCATGTCGTGTTCAAGAGCCATTTTGCGGATCCAACGATCATTCTTTACCGGCATATTAGAATATCCTCGTTTGAGTTTGGTCGCCGTCGCACACGAAGCAAAAGTGACACCGAACCTGCCCGGCAGCGAAAACTGACCAGCATCATAATGCAGGAGAAAATTCTTGACAATGCCGAAACCACTCTTTAGGATTAAGAGCTGTATTTTCAGGAGGTTCGTTTGATAAAGCTGGATATCATTAACGACGTCGTCAATCGCACAGGTATCACCAAGACAAAGGCGGAAGTCGCTGTCGAGACCGTCTTCGAGTCCATGAAGAAGGCTCTGGCCGGAGCTGACCGCATTGAACTTCGCGGTTTTGGTGTCTTTAACGTAAAACCCCGCAAGACCGGAATCGGCCGCAATCCCAGGACGGGCGCGGAAGTAAGCATTCCGCCTGGCAAGGCCGTGCGCTTCAAACCCGGCAAGGAACTGCAAACGCTCCCCTAGACTATTTACAGACTCAGACGAGCAGGCGAAAGTAGATTTTTCGCATCCTTTGCTATGGGCGATGAGTTCTATATCCGGCCTGGCCCCGGGGACCCGTTTCGGGGGCTAAGTGTGCCACGTGTGGAACCGCCGGCGCCTTGGAGTTTCGGCCGGCCTCGGCGGCGATGGTTCAACTCGCCCATCTTTCATTGCCTCCTGTTTCTCCTCACGCTTCTGACCACCCTAATCGTGGGCGCCCACATCGCCCTGAATTACGAGCGTAACTTTCCCGCCTTCGACTGGGATATCTCGCGCGCTTTCTTCGCGGGCATCCTCCATAACCCGGCCACGCTAACGCTCGGGTTGCCATTCTCCCTCACGCTTCTCAGCATCCTGTTGGCGCACGAATTGGGACACTATTTCACTTGCCGGTATTATGGTATCCAGGCAAGTTATCCCTACTTTATCCCCGCTCCGACCTTAATCGGAACCATGGGCGCTTTCATTCGAATCAAAACTCCCATCACCACCCGCCGTGCGCTTTTCGATATCGGGATCTCCGGCCCGCTGGCGGGGTTTATCGTCGCCATTCCCGCTCTGGTAATAGCAGCCTTGAACTCCCAAGCGGTGACGCCGATAAATATTCCGGACACCATCACGCTGGGCAACCCGCTTACCATCGTACTTCTGGGCAAAATCCTACGGCCCGGCTTAAACCCCGCCAGCATCTCTTTGCATCCCATAGGCTGTGCAGCCTGGGTGGGATTATTCGCTACCGCTCTCAATTTGCTTCCCATGGGCCAACTCGACGGTGGCCACATCCTCTTTGCGGTTCTGGGCGAGAGGCACAAGACTGTTTCGCGGGGATTATTCCTGGCACTGGTCCCACTCGGAGTTTTCTGCTGGGCGGGCTGGATGGTCTGGGCTGCCATCCTGCTTGTTCTCGGTCTTCGTCACCCGGTGGTGATGATTCCTTCAGAACCGCTCGATAAAGTGAGAAAGGCCCTTGCCCTCGTAGCGGCATTGATCTTCCTTCTCACCTTCGTCCCCACGCCTTTCGCAGTACGCTAGCCCTACATGATGCTGACGGGGTCCACATCGATCATCACCTCGCGCGTCTGGACCCCCGACCGCTCGCAGTGGTCGGCCAGTTGTTTCAGCAGTGCATGAAGGCGGGCGCGTGAAACCGATTTCAGCAGGAACTGGATACGATAGCGGCGCTCCACTTTGGCCAGAGGAGCCGGTCCGGGACCGAGAATCTTGATGCCTGGGAACTGCCCTTCGACCTTGGCAAAGAATTCTCCCATCTCCTTTGCCACCTGTGCGGCCCTCTCCAGCTTCTCGTGCTGGGCCACGACGTTGGCGAGAGCGGTGATGGGCGGATAATGCATCATGCGGCGGAAACCCATCTCCTTACTGAAAAACCCATCATAGTTCTGGTCTGCGGCAAGGCGAATGGCGTAGTGATCGGGAAAGAAGGTCTGCACAAGAACACGGCCCGGGGCGTCACCTCTGCCGGCGCGACCGGCCACCTGGGTTACAAGCTGGAAAGTGTGTTCTGCGGCCCGGAAATCGGGCAGGCCCAGGCCAATGTCCGCAGATACCACGCCGACCAAAGTAACGCCGGGGAAATCATGCCCTTTCGCGATCAATTGCGTACCCACGAGGATGTCGATCTTCCCCTCCCGGAAATCCGAAAGCACGCGAAGGAACTCGCTACGGCGCCGGGCCACATCGCGGTCCAGGCGGGCCACCCGCGCGCCGGGAAAAAGCTCGGCGAATTTCTGCTCGAGCTTCTCAGTTCCCTCGCCGACATAGTGGAGGTATTCACTTCCGCAAATCGGACAAACGGAGGGAACAGCAATCGAGTAACCGCAGTAGTGACAGATCAGGCGGTGCTCCCGGCGATGATAGGTGAGCGAGATGGAACAATTCACACAGCGCAGCGTCTGGCCACAGCTCCGGCATAACAGGAACCACGAGTAGCCTCGCCGATTGAGGAGGAGCATGGTCTGCGCGGAGGCTCGAACCTGCGCCTCGATTTCCTCCTTCAGGCGGCGTGAGACGGGCACATGCGTGTGCGTCTCGCGGAACTCCTGCCGCATGTCCACGATCTCGACCGCAGCCAGTTTCCTGCCCCCCATGCGCTCTTCCAGTTTCGCCAGGTGGTATTTGCCCTGCCGCGCATTCCAGTAAGATTCCAGTGATGGCGTAGCGGAGCCCAGAAGAGCCACGGCGCCGGCGAGCTGCGCCCGCACCACCGCCACGTCCCTTCCGTGGTAGCGCGGCGTTTCATCCTGCTTGTAGCTCGAATCGTGCTCCTCGTCCACGATCACCGCACCCAGGTTCGCGAGGGGAGCGAAGACGGCAGAGCGCGTTCCCAGCACCACTTTTGTTTCGCCGCGGCGGACGCGCCACCAGGCATCGTCCCGTTCCCTTTCAGTCAGTCCGCTGTGCAGCAAAGCGACCTGTTCTCCGAATCTCGAAAAAAACAAGGATTGCATCGCCGGGGTCAGCGCAATCTCCGGCACCAACATCAGGGCGGACCGGCCCCGCTCCAGGCAGCGGGCAATCAGGTGAAGGTAGATTTCTGTTTTCCCACTCCCCGTAACGCCGTGCAGCAGGACGACGCTGAATCCTCCGGAATCAAGCCGGGGGAAAAGGTCATTGAGGACGTTGGACTGCGCGGGTGTTAGTAAGGGGGGGGCTTCCCTATCGCCCTCCGGAAACCCGCCCTCTCCGGGCCCCGATCGCTTCCCGGGCCACAGGCCGCGCGGGCCTGCTTCGCCAAGTTCTATCAATCCCGCCCGGCTGAGCGTGCGCAAGTTGCCGAGGTCCGCGCGGGCGGCATCGAGAAGCTGGCGGTGATCTTCGGCAGGCCCCTGTCGTTCGAGCGTCTCGATAATTCTTCGTGCGACGGGAGAAAGCCGGGGCGGGCGTTCAGGCAAGGGTCCTGCCAACCGGACGGCAAAAGCCTTCCGCCGCGTGCGCTCTCTTTCCACTTCCGCGACCGTCACCCATTTCTGCGCCAGCGCCCGCTGAAGCGCGTCGGGGAATTTCTTTTCGAGGATCTCAACCGAAGCTCCGGGACGCCTGTCGAGGTATGCCAGCAGAGCGACTTCCTGGCTTCCACGGCTCTCCTCCAGCAGGCTGGCCAGGAGTTCCTGCATCTTTCCCCTTCCCTCATCCGTCAGGTGGACAAGCCGAGCACGGCGAGTCTCGTGTCTCAGCGGCAACATGGCACGGAAGACTTGCCCGGGCGGAGCTAGGTAGTAATCTGAAATCCAGAGCCCGAGCCTTATGAGTTCCGGAGAGAGGACAGGTTCGGGATCGAGTGTGCGCAACGCCTCACGCACCTCGATTCCAGGCGCCAGCCGGCCTGTTGGACGGAGCACGATTCCCGTCGCCTTGCGGGCCGCCAAGGGGACCAGTACCCGCTGGCCGGGAGAAACTGAAAGAGAATCCGGGAAACGATAAGTGAGCGGATGAGGGATGGCCGCCATCACCACTACATCAAACAGAGAACCTTGCGGCTTTTTTCGTTCTCGATCCACGTCGGCATTCTATGCTAAGGGAGTCCTACGAGTCGAGGAGTCGAGAGTCGAAAAGTTCTTAACTCCTCGACCCTCGACTCTCGACTTATCAGGGCGAGATTCCTCGCGGAGTTTACCCTGAACGGGCAGAGCGAGATTCTTCGCTCCGCTCGGAATGACAGTGAAGGGCTCGGGATGACAGAGACGTCCGTGCCACATCGGCTGACGAGTCACACCAGGCTGGCGCGGGCGCGCGCCGCCACGAGGTTGGTGTAGAGATTACCAAGGCGATCCAGCATCTTGATCGCGGGTGAAAAATTCCTGCGGTTGATGTGCTCGATGTTGAGCCCGAGGGGCGGCGGGTCAGGAGGCAGGTTGTCGAAAACATCCATCAGGATGCGCTGCGCCAGGTCGAGCGACCTCTCCAGGCACGTCTCGGTGGGGGCTGTGGCGCCGTCTTCCGAGCCCAGCAGGAAACGATCGAGGTCCTTTGGGATGTCAGCCCCCAGCCAGCGCAGGAACTGCAAATCGCGGCGGTGGCTGACCGGAGCGAAGCTGAGGAAAACGCGCGCCTGCACTCCGTTGAGCCGCTGGATGAGCCACACCACGTCATTCGAGTCGAACAGAATCTGCGAGGTGAAAAAGTCGATACCCGCCCTGGTCTTGATGCGAATCCGGTCGGATTCGTTCTTTCGGCTGGGAATCGTAATTCCGCCCAGCATTATCGGCAGTCCCTCCCTCCGCACCAAGGCTGCGGCTTCCATGACGCTCGGCCCGGGATAGCGGAGCTCGGTGGATTCGCCGCCCACCAGCACGAGGTGCCTCAGGCCCCATTCCAGGCAGGTCTCGCGGAACCATATTTCCGGCTTCGGGTCATGGACGACCACGCGGTTAAGAACCACGTCCGCTTCCAGCTCGCGCTGAATGCGTGAGCCAAACACTCGCGGCTCCACGCGCGGCACAAACTTGCTGGTTCGCTCCGACCCGCGATCTTCGTCGTGAATTTCCGGAAGGTTGACCCCGTCCACGAATTGCTTGACCCTTCTCAGTTCAGCAAGGGATTCGTTTATTGCCCCAGGCTGATCCGCAGCCGGCGGGACCACTTCAAAGAGCGTCACCGGAACAGAAGGGTTCAGTATTTTTTCTTGCAGCCTCATCGATCGATACCCCTGCCTTGGTAGCCTGCGCAGCTTGCCCTTGTTTATCCTTCACTTTAACCCAAACAGGCGAAAACCGCAACCTTGCGCGCTCAGGGGTAATGTCCCAACTCTGCGGATGAAGTTCGCCATTTGTGCTAGAGAGAACACGGCGGCCTGGCGCAAGGGGCGGAAACACCAAAGCTCTTCTCCGCGTCTCAGCGCCGCGGTGGTGAGCCTTGTTTTTGATTGCCACCGCAGGCCGCGCTGTAAGACACAATCCCGGGCTTCGGGCGCCGAAAGGTTGTATATTTGGATTTCGACTGCCCATGAGTTCCTCATCCGCTCCCGCGCTCGGCCAAGCTCTCCAGAAGCGGCACGTATTCACCGCAAGCGCGCTGGTGCTCTGCATCTCGGCCTGCAAGCTCCTGGTGCATTTGTATGCCGGCCGTCATTACGGTTACTTCGTTGACGAACTGTATTACCTCGCTTGCAGCCGCCACCTGGATTGGGGTTACGTCGACCAACCTCCGCTGATCGCCGTGATCACTTGGCTGGCGCGCTCTCTGCTCGGGGATTCCCTCCCTGCAATCCGGTTCTTTCCGGCCGTTGCGGGCGCCGCCGAAGTTGCTCTCACGGCTCTGATCGCCCGCGAGCTGGGCGGGAAGCGCTTTGCCCAGGGCCTGGCTGCCCTTGCGGCCCTGGTGGCGCCGGGCTTCCTCGCCGCCGATAGCCTGCTGACCATGAACGCGTTCGAGCCGCTGTTCTGGATGGGTTGTGCCTACCTGCTCATCCGCATCATCAAAACCGGCAACCCGAAGCTCTGGATCTGGTTCGGCATGCTGGCGGGAGTCGGCCTGGAGAACAAGTACTCCATGCTGATCTTCGGGGCCGGCATGGTGGTCAGCCTGCTGTTGACTCCGCAGCGCCGCGCGCTTTCGAGTCCCTGGCTCTGGATCGGCGGTGCGCTCGCTTTCCTCATCTTCCTGCCGAATCTGCTGTGGAACATTCATCACCACTTTCCGTTCCTGGAATTGCACGCCAACATCCAGCGCAGCGGGCGCGATGTGCCTCTTGGGCCGTTGGCATTCTTCGCTCAGGAAATCCTGACGCTGCTTCCCTTGACTCTGCCCATCTGGCTCGCCGGCCTCTGGTTTTACTTCTTCTCGAAACCGGGCAAGCCGTTTCGCGCGCTGGGCTGGGCATGGGTTTTCACGGCGGCTGTCATCGTGAAGCTGAGCCCGCGGATCTACTACCTCTATCCCGCCTTTCCGGTTCTGCTCGCCGCCGGCAGCGTGATGTGGGAATCGTGGTTGGACCGACCGCGACACCAATGGCTGAAACTCGCCTATCCCGCCCTGATGGTCGGGGCCGGCGCTGTGTTCTCGCCGCTCGTCATTCCGGTCCTGCCTCCCGAAATGTACATTCGATACACGAAGGCGCTGCATCTCCAGCCGCCCAGGCTTGAGACTCACCGGCTGGGCCCGCTGCCACAGCTCTACGCCGACCAGTTCGGTTGGGAGGAGATGACGGCCACGGCCGCGCGGGTTTACAACAGCCTGCCGCCGGAGGTTCGCGCCAAGACCGCGATCTTCGGCCAGAATTACGGCCAGGCCGGCGCCATCGATCTCTTCGGCCCGAAATACGGCCTGCCGCCCGCCATCAGCGGGCGCCAGAACTATTTCTATTGGGGACCGCGAGAATACACCGGAGAGAGCGTCATCGTAATGGAGGGGCAGCAGCAGGACCTTGAGCGGCGCTTCGCCAGCGTCGAGAGGGTCGCCAGCGTCTATCACCCCTACTCCATGCCCTACGAGCACTTTGACGTCTTCTACTGCCGCGGCCTCAAACAGCCCCTGAGGGAAATCTGGCCGCAATTGAAAAACTGGGACTGAAGTAATCCCATAACGCCCAGTACCCTGCGGTTCTTTATGGCGGTTGCTCGGCAAGCTGGACCTGCTGGTTCTGCGCATTCTGGCATGCGGCGGCAACCTGCACGCCTGCCGGTTTCATTTCGCTGTGGTTTTAGCTTTTGGCACGTAATCAAAAAATCTTTCCGTTGTATTGCCTGAGGTCCATTCCGCGCGAAGCCTGGTTTTCTTCTCTACCCTGCGCAACTCCGATAGCAAGGAGCGATTAAGCTCCCGCGCATTCTCTCCAATGAACTCTGCCTTAACGAGAAATTCATGGTCTTCTGTCTCTTCGATGACACCCTGAGGAACGACCTTCCTTAGAACTATATTAATTGCTGTGGGATTATCTGTACTAATTCTAGCCACAAGAGAAAAATTCTTTTTTGCCATGTTTTTTCCCCTACTCAACGAGCATTTCGAGCCAGGCGCCGAGGGGCGCTTAAGAGAACAACCATCATTATATTCTGTCATCACACGTAGATGTATCTCGCCTTGGTGTCCGCTTACCGCATTGGCATTTGAATCGCGGGCTTCATTATTCGAGCAAATAGGTGTAATCTAGTCCTGTTCTTCCCGGAAGCGAGCCAACGCCCATGTTGGGCAAGACCATTTCCCACTACAGGATCCTCGATAAACTCGGGGGTGGCGGTATGGGTGTGGTGTACAAGGCCGAAGACACCAAGCTCCATCGCCCCGTGGCGCTGAAGTTCCTTCCAGAACAGCTTGCCACAGACCGCCAAGCCTTGGAGCGTTTCCACCGTGAGGCGCAGGCCGCCAGCGCGCTCAATCACCCCAACATTTGCACCATTTACGATATCGACGAGCACGAGGGCCAACCGTTTCTTGCGATGGAGTATCTGGAGGGCGAGACGCTCAAGCATCGCATCCAAGGCGAGCCGCTGGAAGTCGAAAAGATGCTGGAGCTTGCCATCCAGGTCGCCGAGGCCTTGGATGCCGCGCATCAGAAAGGCATCGTCCATCGCGACATCAAGCCTGCCAACATTTTCATCACCACGCGGGGGCAGGCCAAGATTTTGGACTTCGGTTTGGCGAAGCTGGCGCCAGCCCGGCAGCGGCTGGCTGGGGAGCTTGGGGTTTCGGCTCTGCCTACTGCAACGGCCAAGGAGTTCTTGACGAGCCCGGGCGTGGCCATGGGGACCATCGCCTACATGTCGCCCGAGCAGGCGCTCGGCCAGGAACTCGACGCGCGCACGGATCTTTTCAGTTTGGGCGTGGTGCTTTACGAGATGGCTACCGGCCACCAAGCCTTTTCGGGGACTACCTCGGCAGCGATTTTCAACGCCATCTTGCACAAGGCCCCGGTATCTCCGGTTCGTGTGAATCCAGACTGTCCGGCAGAATTCGAGCGGATCATCAACAAGGCGCTGGAGAAAGACCGCGAGCTGCGTTACCAGAGTGCGGCTGATGTGGGTTCCGACCTCAAGCGACTGAAACGCGATACGGATTCCGGGCGTTCCGCTGCCGTCGAGACCGCAGGCGCGGTGCGCCCAGTGCCCTCGCGCAAACGGTGGCCCTTAGCTTTCGGGCTGATGGCGGCGGCCCTCCTGAGCGGTCTGTTGATCTGGAAATGGGCGCCTGTTTTTCCCGGCAGATCGCGTCCTCCTGGCGTCCCAAAGGCCCTGGCCGTCGTGCAGATCGAAAACCTTTCAGCGGATCAGTCGCTCGGGTGGTTGGATCGCGGGGTCGCTGAACTGCTGACCACGAACTTAGCGCAGGCGAAATCCCTTGATGTCATTTCCACCGAGCGAGTACGCGGCCTGATCAACCGCCGGACAAAGGGCCAAGGCACGCTGCCGCCCGGCGAAGCCCAGGAAGTCGCCAAGGAAGCGCAAGCCGACCTGTTCCTGAGCGGCGCCTTGCTCAAGGTGGGGTCGCGCCTCCGCCTGGATTTGCGGGTCCAGGAAACCTCGACCGGACGCGTGGTGTTCGCCGACAAGGTCGAGGGCGACGACGCCCAGGCGGTTTTCGGGATGGTTGACCAAGCGACCGTTGGGATCCTCAACCGGTTGGCCCCCGGCGAAGCCGCTGCGGAGCTCAACGTCGCCTCCAGCCTCACCTCTAATCTCGAAGCCCTGCGCGCCTACGAGCAGGGCCTCAGCTATCTTGACCGGTTCCTGATCGAGGAAGCGGAAGCGGCCTTCCGCCACGCTTCCGAACTTGACCCCCAATTCGCGATGGCTTATGCCCAACTCGCCAATGTGCTTTTCATCGACGACCTACCGGCCGGACGACAGGCCATGGCGCGCGCCGCGCAACTCGCCGAGCGCACTTCACTTCCCCGGCAGCAGAAGCTCCTCATCCAGGCCGGGCAACTGGAGTTTGATGGCCGGATCGACGAGGCGGGGCAACTTCTGCAAACGGCGGTGCGCGAGTTCCCTCGGGAGATTCAACCCCGTGTACTTCTAGGGGACCTCCGCTTTTTCGCCTTGGGACCGGCGGAAGCGATACCCGTCTATGACGAAGCCTTGCGCGTGGATGAGCGGCAGCCGTTGCTCTATAGCATGCTCGCCTACGGGTACGCCTGGAAGGGCGATCTGACGCGCGCCCTAGCCGCGGTTGACCGCTACGCTTCGCTGCTCCCGCCGAACGACCCCAACCCCATCGACGACCGGGGTGACGTGCTGACCATCAATGAGCGCTACGACGAAGCACTCGCGCAGTATCGCAAGAATGCCCAGTTGAACCCCGCCTGGTCGATGGGCTCGGCCGACAAGATCGCCCTCGTCTATCTACAGCAGAAGAAGTACTCGCTGGCTGAGGCAAGCGCCCAAGCGGCTTATTCGCGAACCAGCGGCGCCGGCCAAGCAGAGATGGCGGGTATCCTTGGTGACATCGAAGTTGGCCGGGGCCGGCTGGAGCCGGCCGTGAGCCGCTACGAGGAGGCCGCGCGACTCTGCGCAAAGCAACTCCCGCTGAGCGCAGATCGTCCCCTGCTCAAAGCGGCCCGCATTCAGTTGGCCCAGGGAAACCCGCAAGCGGTTCTCGAACTGGCAGGCCGCCACGCGGTGCCTGGGGCCGTCGGCCTGCGTGCCTTGGCGGACCTGGTGCTCAAAAAGGACCTGGCGGCCGAAAAGGAATTCGCCGCTCTGCGCGCTTCCTGCGGTCCCCTGGTCGGTGACTACATGCTCGAGCGGACGATCGAGTTTTACCGCTTGCTCGCCGCAGCTTACTCTGGGAGGTGGCAGCAGGTGACGAGGGATTCGGCAAACATTCATCCATCGTTCCGCCGCCGAATCAATTACGAAGTCGGCCGCGCCTTTTTCGAGACGGGAAACTTCACCGAAGCGGAACGTCACCTGCAATTGACCCTTAAGGTAGCCAGATTTTGGGTTAATTCCTCTGTGATCGCCTCGAACGATCTGCTTTCCTCGATCCTGGCACAGTTCTACCAGGGAGGAATCCTGGAGCAGGCCGGTAAGAAAGCCGAAGCTATCAATGCCTACCAGGAATTCCTGAGCCACTTCGAGAACTCTACCGCGAAGCTGCCCCAGATCGCGGAAGCCCGCGCCGCCCTCAAGCGTTTGATGTGAGGGAACTGCACCCCAGGCAACGACCCCGTACGAGCCTGCGTCTTGGGGAGTCCTCTTTCTTCACGGTCAAGCCAGCCTGAATGGAGGAGCGGGAAACGAAGCGCCGGCGCAGTTCCAGAGAATGATGCTCTATAAGTGTCCTTGAGTGGACCATGTGTGGCAGGCTCGGGTAGGTCTCAACTAGTAAAGGACCCTGAATCTGATGGTGTTAGGTATTGTTCGCAACGCGGCGATGAGACCGTCGTCCCAGTCATGATTGATGTCCAGAATGGCATACCCGACCGTCCCCTTGGTGTCATAGACTTGTCGTTCCACATTGATGCCTCGTTCCGCGAACACCCGGTTTATGGCCAGCAACATTCCGGGAATGTTCCTATGAATGTGTACCAGCCTGTGATTTCGGGGCGCGCTCTCGAGTTGGCAGTGGGGCAGATTCACGCTGAGCCTGGTGTCGCCGGTTTGTAAGTAACGGCACATCTGCGCCGAAACGAATTGTCCAATGCTTTGCTGAGCTTCTTCGGTACTTCCTCCGATATGTGGCGTCAGAATGACGTTGGGAAGGTTCTGGAGTGAGTTGGAAAAAAGTCCCCCGCTGCCCGGCTCTTCGGGGAAAACATCAATGGCCGCCCCGCTCAGCTTACCGCTCTTCAGGTTTTCTGCCAGCGCTTCATGATTAACCACGAAACCTCGACTCAAGTTGAGGAAAACCGATCCCCTTTTCATCATCCGGAACTCTTCTTCGCCAAAGAAATTCCTGTTTTGGGGTTTGCCGTCAACGTGAAGGGAAACCACATCCGCTGTTTGAAGCAGCTCCGAAAACGCGCAGTTCTTTGCGTTCCCTCGCGCCAGAACCTCCGCCACATCGCAGAAGACCACTTTCATCCCAATAGCCTCTGCTAATTCAGAAAGTTGAGAGCCAATCTTACCGTAGCCCACGATGCCGAGTGTCAAGCCACGAACTTCATGGCAACCTTTCGCGCTTTTGTGCCAAGCGCCGCGGTGGAGAGCGAAGCTGCTGTGAAAAACCCGCCGCACCAACATGATGATTTCCCCCAAGGCGAGCTCTGCCACGGAACGGGTGTTACTGTGGGGATCATTGAACACTGCGATGCCCTGTTCGGTGCAACTGGCGCAGTCAATTTGCTCGACTCCGATACAATAGGCGCCTACCACAAGTAGCTCGGGAGCAGATTCAAGAACAGACTTGGTGATTCTCGTCTTGGACCGGATTCCAAGCACGGCAACATTTCGGATTTCCTGAACGAGTACGGCTGCATCCGGGCTTCCGGGCAGGGTCCTGACATCATAGCCAGCGCGGGAGAATGTTGCGACTGCATCTTCATGAATGCCTTCAAAGAACAACGCTTTCATCGCCATCTCGCTCCCTTAAAAAAGTGAAGTGATGCGTTTATAAAATACGCCAGAAAACCGCCGAAAGGACAGGATTTTGAAGGTGGTGGGAGTGCGTAGCGCAGACCGCCGTCTTTGCGGTCTGCGGTTCTTCCTTAGATTGACGCTTCCGAATCCGAGGGGAGACCCCTGTTTTTGGGATTTGGGGTTTTTCCTACTGAAGAACCGCGGACCCCAAAGACGGGGGTCCGCGCTACCCCCTCAGATTCGCGCTTTCGAATCCAAGGGAAGACTTACCCGGTCGATAATTAACCCGCAGCGGCGCATTTGTTCCGCCGCAGTCATCCCGGAATACTCGTTCACGCTGGACCATCGCCAGTTCTGAGCGCGAGCGGCCAGCCCTGCCTTCACTGGATTCAGGTGAATGTACTCTACCTTTTCGTTGTATTCCTTCACGGTTCGCAGCGCACGATCAAAAAACCGACCCTGCCACAACTCCCCTGACGCCGCGCGCCTACTGTTAATGAGTGTCGTCGAGCTATTCTTGATGGATTTCATCACCTCGGAAATGGTTAGCGGATATTGCGGGGCGCAGATCGCATGCCAGTGATCGGGAAGAAACACCCAAGCTGTCAGGAAGAAGGGATGAGCCACTCGCGTCCTGCGGATGGCGAGCGCCAGACGCTCGAAGTCTGCGTCATCTAGTTGGCGGCGCCGCTCGAGTAGGCGCACCGTGATGAAAAAGAACCGATCGGAAAGAAAAGGGCGAGGCAGGCGCGACATGCCGCTAGAATACAGCACTGTCGGCAGGATCACCAGTCAAGTGTGGCGCAGACCCCCGGTTTTGGGGTCTGCGGTTCTTCCTCAGATGCACGCTTCCGAATCCGAGGGCAGCCCCCTGTCGTTGAGATTTGTGGTTTTTCCGCAAGAAGGGCCGCAGACCTCAAAGGCGGAGGTCTGCGCTACGCCGGCTTTCGCGTTCTTCCCGCCATAGCTGCTCCATGACCTCATCGGAAACATTCCCCGGCGGTTCCGGCCATGACACCCTGGCAGGCCGTTTCTTCAAGGGGGGCGTGAGAACGCCGCGGGCAATCAGCCGCTGCTCCTGCACGGGATGTCCTTCCAAACGGCACGGCACGATTCGCGCCACGGGCTTGTTGCGGTCGCAAACAAGCACCTCTTCGCCCTCACGCACGAGCTGGCTATGGGCGCTGAGTTGCGCTTTCAGGTTGCTGATATTCACGGTTTTCATAAGACGATTATAGCCAATCTGACCATGTTGGTCAGGTTTATTTTCCTGTCCTCACAATGAAGAGGGCCGGCTTTTCCGCGCTTTAGTACGCCCTACGCGGGTGGTGTATACGTCCTAAGCGGCTTTCGCGGTGCGGAAATGAAGAGGGTCTCTCAGGTTTTGCAACTCCCGGTAATAATAGAGTGCGGTAGGCCGTCTTTCCTTGAATCGCAGCTTCTTCAGAAAAGCGATCTCATCCTCGGTGGCGCCGCCGCTGAGGGAAGCATCCTGAAGAAATTCTGTGAGCCCCGGCTCTTCCTCCAAGGACGGTTCGAAATCCTTTTCCACGAACTCAAACCTCTTAGGGTGCCCAGGGGCCACTCTGCGGTTTAACACGATTTCCAAACCGAAAGTCGCGAGGTCGATATCCCAGAATTCGATCAGCGGGTCCAAAAAGGAGACGCAGTTCTCAATCGACACATTGAAGATGTCTGTATCCAGGAACTCGAGAATCCCCACCCGCATCTCTTCGTAGCTCCGGTTGCTAAGCTTGGCCACCAAGCGGAGCCAGTTTTCACTTTCCAGTTCTCGTCTGGCGACTTTCTTGACCACATCCAAAAGCTTCTGCGTGACCAGGAGTTCGAGTTCACCGAAGGGCTGCTTCTCGAAAATCGCCGCAATTTGTTTCTGTTTGTCCGGTTTGCATTTTCTAAGCACCAACTCTCGAACCTCTTTAAACAACGGCACGGGTGGGTCTGCCAATTTTCGTTTTAGCGCTTCGTGGCGCTGTTGCTCAGCCAGCTTTGTAAGCTCCCCGCTTCGGAACTTCAAGAATTCCTCAATCTTCCCATAGATATCTGTCCGCTCAGGTGCGGGTGGCGCTTTCCTCCGGGTAAGCAACTGCGATATGTAGGACTCCGTGACCTGGGCAGCAACCGCCAAGTCTCTCTGTTCATGTCCTAGTTGTTCGAGTCGTTGCCTGATAACTAAAGGTAGGTCCATGGGATCCCTCCCCAAGATTAACTAAACGTAGTTCACCTAACCCTCTTAAGTTAGAATCTCGCATAATGAGCTTGACAAGTAAAGTTAATTCAATCAGTATGGTTAATGAGATGGGCCTCTCCTAGACACTCTCCAGGTCTCCTGAACTAAGTCGGGTTATCTGCGGCCTTACCTCTTAGAAGACAGCCGAGGAGGTTGCCATGTTCGCTCGACATATATCCCTGCATTTGAAGCCAAATGGCGTTGGGGAGTTTAGCCGGACGATGGAGAAGGAAATCATTCCAGTGCTTCGAAAACAGAAAGGTTTTCAAGGCGAAATCACCTTGATAGCCTCCGAGGGAGGGGGAGCCGTTGCAATTAGTTTGTGGGATCGGAAAGAGGACGCGGAAGCATATAACCGCGCAACCTATCCGGAAGTGCTGAAGGCTTTGGCAAAAGTGCTTGAAGGGGCTCTTCATATTCAAACTTATGAGGTTGCCAACTCGACCTTCCACATGATCGTCGCTCGCGCAACAGCCTGAAACAACGAGGCACCTGGATCGGTGGGAGCGGCCAGGTCTGCTCTCCAGTTCGGCGAAGACGAAACGACATTATTGGGTTATGCGTCTGAAACCAAAGCAGAGGGCTCACAAGAGAGGGAATTATGTCGGAAAGAAATGGTGACAAATCCAGGTTTGGTCGGGAACGCCGGCAAAAGATTCTCCGGCAGAAGCAAACTCGAGAAGCGCGAAAGGCCCTGGAAACAAGAAATCAAACACGACCAGTGCTGGGTCCCGGAGAAGAAGAGCCAGGATCTTGCCGTTGACGGTTGAGCGGATCGGCGCTGCCAGCGTTGTTAAGTATGACCAGCGCTCGCAGGGCCAATATGAGGATTTTGAAATGTATATCCAATATGTCGGTTTCGACAGCGCAGCCAGTTCTCGAATCTATACTTTTCACGTGATTGACACGCCCCATGAGGCACGCGATTTCACGGTCAACGTTCAATTCGAAGCGTTTCGCCCGGATTGCCTGAAACTCCAGGATGGCCCAGGCATATGCTTTGCGCGGTTGGCGAAGGAACTAGGAGGGGAAACGCTCGAATCTCCCACTGAGGCCCGTCTGAGTATCGGGGAGCATGACATCCGGGAATACCTGGAACGGCACTACCCGCGTAAGCCGCAGGCAAAGAAGAAAGAGGACAGCATCGTGTCGTCGGTCGCCGGGCCGAGACACTTGTGGTAGCGTGGCTGACAACAGTTGAACGCACGCTGTAGTCGGAAAGCACCAAGTCCCCTAAGGAAAAGATCTCAATGAATCAGTGTTAGGTTAACCGGGCGGACCCCAAGGGCCGCCCCAACTTGGAGGAACAGATGGCAACAAAACTTTTCGTAGGTAATCTTCCCCACAGCGCCACCGACGGTAGTCTCACCGATTTTGTGACCAATGCGGGCTATCAAGTGGCTTCGGCAGTGGTGATTCGCGACAAGCTGTCAGGCGCCCCGCGAGGATTCGGATTTGTCGAGCTCGCCGAAGGCCAGGACCTTCAAAAGGCGATCACCGGCTTGAACGGACAGGCCCTCGAGGGCCGTCCTTTGACCGTCAACGAAGCTCGCCCCCAGCGCACGGACTTCTCGCGACCACGCGGTGGTGGCGGCCGGGATGGCTCATACCGCAGGCGCGATTATTAGGGTACTGTAGTGCCACGCAGATGCGTTTAGGTCGGCCTCGGCCGCGACGACTTTCGGAACGCCCAGTCCCCCGAGGCAGCGCTGGGCCCTAGGCCGATTTACGCCGCCCTGGCAGGCAGCAGTACCAGGGATGAGATTAGATAGCCAGGTGGAGAGAGGAGCCTATGAAACTAAAATCCGGCCAGTCTGTCCGCCATTTCAGGTACGGTTGGGGCGCGGTCCTCGAAAGCGACCGCGATCAAACCATGGTGTACTTTCACAGCGTAGGCATAAAGAAGTTCGTGACCTCTCTGGCGACCTTCGCGGTGGTTCAGGATCAGGTGCCCGGGAAGAAGCACGCACCTTGACCACCGCGTGCCGTCGGTCAGAGTATTTTTTCGCTGAAAATCCTGCTTTCCGATCCCTCTGAATTGAGATTTTCGCCACGGTCGGCAAAGCAGGTGTGACTGAGTAAGGATTGGCTCCTCGGCCAGGACTCGAACCTGGAATTCGTCGGCTGACGAATTAACAGCCAGTGTGAAGAAAGTTGGCTCCTCGGCCAGGACTCGAACCTGGAACCCTTCGGTTAACAGGCAACATCAGCTAGGGTATCTCATTGATTTTGCGGCACGCTTGGCTACGTACAAGTACCAAAAAGCACGGCAAAAACAATGAAGTGGTACCGGTTTGGTACTCGTTTGCTCGCTATCTTGGTGGACGGCTCGCGAGGCGCACCCGTCCCGGTTCCACTACCGTGAAAGCGTCCGAGAGCCGCGCGCCAAGCTTGGCCACTGCTTCAACGACAGACGGCGGCTTGGCCCGGCGCACGCGACTTGGGAACCTCACTAGGATGACTCCTGCTGAGGAGTACCCTCGCGCGTACACCAATTCGCCGAAATCGGGGTCTTCCGTAATGAGGATGCGCCGCTCGCCGAACGCGCGCGCCATCACCAGTTCGTCCACTGTGCCTTTGGCAACTTCGGCAATCGCGACGACATCGTGCCCTGCCTCGCGCAGAGCTTGAATTACCGGTCTCGCACAGCTCTCGTCGGCCAGGAAATTCATGCTTCGGGATTAGTGCCCAACCGGAGCGTCCGAGAGCAGCACCACTTCCTCGTGGGCCACGCTCGCCGCACCGTAAGCGATCGCCGCCCGGATGTCCTCGGGCGCTAGGTGCGGATAATCTTCGAGTAGCTCGCCTTCGGTCGCTCCCTCGGCAAGCTTGTGCAGGATCAACTCGACGGTGATTCGCGTCCCCTGAATCACCGGTTTGCCCATCATCACCGCCGGGTTGATCTGGATTCGGTTAGTCGTCATTGCCTTTCCCTCTTACGGTCATACTTGAGAGCATGGGAGATCATAACTCAATGGGGCTGCCGTAGTCCTTTTGTCTCTCCAGGTTCAACTCTGCGCCACCCAGTGGAGAGTCAATCAGGAATTGCGCCAGATTCTTCCGTCGCGTTCTGCCCTGGCGGTTGTGCTTTCTCTCTTTCAATGCGGCCAAGGCGTGATCGAGCACCTCATCGGCGCTGTGGAAGTTACCGCTCTCGATCTCCGCTTGAATGATCCGTTCCTGTTCGGGTTTGAGTTTGATCGTCATTGCTGCACTCCCTATTCGTAACCCATTCGATAGAAGGGTTCCCGGCTGATTGCGTCGTCGGAAAGAGGCATATTGCGGCGGTAGGGAAAGCACCAATCCTGGAAGGCCTTTGCCCTCTCCTCGGGGGTCATAGCAGACTCCACAGGTTGCCCCGGCACATGCTGCTCCAGAATGCGCTGCACGTATTGGCTCAGGGGAAGTCCGCTTTTGTGTGCCCGAGCCTTCAACTCGGCCTCGATCTCGGGCTTGAGCTCGATTTGTATACTCATGTCATTACTCCAGCTCGCTCCACCGTAGTCTCGTCCCAAAGCCCCTTAGACTCGAATGTCATTATACCTCTACTTCCGCTAAATGCGGCAACGCGGAGTCATGAATGGCAACGCCCCGATGAACTACATCCCGCCCATCACATTGGGTGGTATACTTTCGGGCGGTGTGCCGTTCTAAGAGGCGACTGGGATGAGCCGTCAAACCCAAAAGTCCCTTCGGGAACGCGCAGGCCCCAAAGATCGGGGGCCTGCGCCGGCCAGCGTGTGCCATCAGACTTGCAAAACCTACGAAGGCAAGTACGGCAGGGAAGTAACCAGCGTCGAGCATCGGGCCGGATGGGACGCGACGTTCTGAGTTACAACCATCAGATGCACGTCAAGCTGATTGGGGGTGAAGACTCAGATGATCCAGCGTGCCTGTACAAAGCTTACGAGGCGGCCAGCTCAGTTCTTGGTATGTTCGATGATCGGCTGACCGGAAGAGCACTTCCTCCTTGGTTTTGGATCGGCCACCTGGCTGCCGGAGGGTGTTTCCTTTCCGGGATGTTTCTGTTGTTCAGAATCTTCTGGCCCTAGTACAGTGTTTTATACGGGTCCGCGCAACCGAAAGAAGGAGATTCACTGGGCTCCATGCAAATGAAAAATGAGGCGTGGGGAGAAGTAGGAAATGATTTATTTATTTTTGTCCAGAGCCTACCGGTCTCCGGGCCAGAGGGCAAGCAGCAACCGCACAAGCTAGAACCGCTTTTGGAAAGTGCCGTTCTTGCACTCGTCATAAATTTCACCCGAGCTGATCGACACGTTTCCGAAATGCGCACGAAGATCGCCTTTGTATTTTGTAAATTCATTCAGCAGGATTTGAATGCAATGATATGTGCAATCTACGATAAAGTGGATGATATACCAGTGTTGCAATGCAGAACGCGGAAACCACAAATAGACGAAGATTTGGTCAAACTGAAGGATGATATTGAGAAACAGTGGAACACCGTCGGGCTGGCAAGACCAGCGACTATTGCCATTCTGCAAAACTACGACCAGGCTTTCGGTACCAAATATACCGACCCGGCCAAGAATCTGCTGCGACGCGTAGCATTCCAATTCTTGAACGCGGATGGTCCGCCATCACAAGAAAGCCAGCAGGTGTTTGACGATTACGAGAGGCTCCTGCAAGAGTCAAAAGACCTCGATGACGTGAACGAGTACTCACAGGTGCCGGTCACTCCAGAGTCGAAGGGCCAACAGTCTGCAAACGGGGGCAAGGGGATTGACAAAACGGGTCAGACCACAACCCACCAGGCAGCGGAGTCCACACCTTCCACGGAAATTTTGATTGCGGAGTTAAAGAGTCTGATAGGACTTAAAGATGTTAAGGAGGATGTGGCAGAGCTAACCAACTACATAAGAGTCCAGCAACTGCGTCGTGCAAAGGGTCTGAAGTCTCCGGAAATCTCTCTGCATATGGTTTTTCACGGTAACCCTGGTACGGGCAAGACTACTGTCGCCCGGCTGCTCTCGAAGATTTACAAGGCACTCGGGGTCGTCAGCAAAGGGCATCTAGTTGAGACGGATCGTTCGGATCTGGTCGCGGGTTATGTCGGGCAGACTGCTCTGAAGGTCAGATCTGTGGCCGAGAAAGCGCTCGGAGGAATCCTCTTCATTGATGAGGCTTACGCACTCAAACGCAGTGATGATCCGCAGGATTTCGGCAATGAAGCGATCGAAACGTTGCTGAAATTCATGGAGGATAACCGTCAGGACCTTGTGGTCATAGCGGCGGGTTATCCGGTTGAGATGAACCGCTTTCTCGACGCCAACCCAGGGCTTCAGTCTCGCTTCAACAAATCCCTAAGTTTCCCGGATTATGCGCCCGAGGAGCTAATGGAAATTTTCCTGCGCCTCTGCATGGAATCTGATTACAAGCTGAGCGAGCCTGCACAAGTCAAACTCTCGGCTTATTTTCATGTTGCTTATCAGAACCGTGATTCGAGGTTCGGAAACGCGCGGCTTGTGCGAAATATCTTTGAAAGGGCAATCACAAACGTGGCAAACAGAGTTGTGCAAGACCCACAAGCTGATAGTTCAGCGCTTGAATTGATCGAAGATTCTGACGTCACTGCTGCAACGGCTATCAAATAGGGACCGTCCGAGGAGGCTGAGGCATGGAATGGCTTGACGCGTTACCGAAAAATCGCAGACGTGGTAGCTTCCCTCGTTGCTTGCTCTTCATGGAAGGAGATCGAACAATCGTCGCCGACAAGTTAACCAAACTTGTCGGGCTGCCTGGCATTCATGTCGAGGCAAAGGACTTCTGGATGCCCCAGGGATTACCGGTGCGCAAGGCCAATCGCGAGTGGGACAAGAATCCCATCAAGGAAGCAAAACTCGGAGAGTCGACGGGCTTCCTTTCCGATGACCAACGCGAGAATGTTACAAGCTGGTGGCTGGCCGCACGAAAACGAGCGAACACTCCGAACTGGGACATCGCGAGCACCTGCACAATCGGGGGGAAAGACGGTCTGCTTCTTGTCGAGGCTAAAGCCCACGACGCGGAACTGAAAAGATATGGTAAAACTCTTGATAAGGATGCGTCCCCCGGGTTCATTGCGAATCACAAGCAGATTGGCCGCGCTATAGGTGCTGCGTCGGCAGGGCTGAACAAAGCGATGGCAGGCTGGAACCTCTCGCGTGGTTCGCATTATCAATTAGCGAACCGGTTTGCTTGGGCATGGAAGCTCGCATCAATGGGTGTTCCGGTCGTGCTGGTCTACTTGGGATTCCTCTGTGCGACGGAAGTGAACGATCTTGGAAAACCATTCGTTGATTGTGCCGACTGGTCACGCGTTGTCCTGGAACATTCTCGGAATATTGTGCCCGAGCGAGCATGGGACCAGGGCATCAAGGCAGGCTGCATTACAATCAAGCCACTGATCCGCGTTTGGAAACAAGAGTTTTCGGGAAATACCGTCTCATGAGCCACGCCGATACCAGTGGCTAGGCCGCTTCTTGCTCTCTCTCCGGCCCCGCAAGGGCTTCAAACCTGGTGTACTCCTGGTGGGTAACTTTCGTGCTCGTGGATTTCGTCCAAAGTGCCGCCATTGACTTCACCCAATAAAATCAAGAGGTTCCCATACGGGAACATTTGATTGCTGCTCAGCGCCTCGCAGGAAGCGATTCAGCGTTAGGCGCTGAATTTTCAAGAAGTTCCCATATGGAAACATAAGTTCCCATACAGCACCCTGCGGGGGGTGACGTGTCACCCCTGCACCCGGCGCGCAGCGCCGCACTGCCGTCGCGCAGTCCTGACACTGCCAAGTGACGCTCCGCTGGCGGCGGATGTGGCGTGCATGAAGGTGCCGCTGCTTGTCAGCGGGCCACTTACGGGCAAGGCGGTACTCGCGCGCCATCCACCCCGACACACCTATTCCTCATGGGTGGGATGGCTGCGGCGGACGCACGATCAGTACCAAATATTTTTCACTGGTCCAATGGTTTCTCAATAGGGTGTGAATTAGTTCTTGCAACCATTTGCAAGTCTGAAGTGCCACCCTCGGGACTGACCCGTCCTACACGAAGTAGCCCGTTGCAGCGATTACAGTTGCGGCCCTGCCTCATTTGCAGATTCCAAGGGTTGCCATCCAGACACATCATTTTTCGGTGAGGCACCCTCCTAACAAGAAAAATCCTCAGAAGTCTTGCCTTGGGATCACGCTAAGTTATAGACATCGTGGTGATTCGTGTCTCCAAACGCAGACGTTGGACCTGCGTTTCCTGGTCGGACGGAGAACCTCCGTTGTCGTCATTTGACAGAAAAAAAAGTTCGACTTATCAATCCCTATGATCGGGCAATACTCGCAAGCCTCGATCTTGCGGGCCAAGCGGGTGGCCTGCTGCGGGTCGTGAGTGCGGACACCGCAGGCTGGGTGAGGTCACGGCAGGACCAGGTCCCAAACGAGAGCTGGGGCAGGTCCCTGGGAGGTTCTAAGCTGCATGGCAGAAGGAATTGAAATACTTCTTACCAGCAAGGAAGCGTCACGGGTTCTGAGGATTCATCCGAAAGTGCTTGAACGGATGGCGAAACGGGGAGAGGTCCCTGCGCTCAAGGTGGGGAAGTTCTGGCGGTATCGCGTATCTGCGCTGGACGCCTGGATCAACTCAAGGCTACAATCAGGCAGCCAAGCGTGCCGCACGGCAACTTCATTCTGATTGGAGGAACCATGCAGGCACGATACCAGTACGGAGATTTGAGAATTCGCAAGCGGAACAAGGGGCCAGACGTTTGGCAGTTTCGCTATTTCGAGAACGGAAGGCGAAAGTCAGTGTTGGTCGGAACGGTTGAAAAACTCCCTACGAAGGCCGATGCGGAAAGGGCTGTCGAGCATCTTCGCATTGAGGTTAACGCGCAGAATCCGCAGCAGCAATTTCACTCGGTTACGGTGGGTGGTTTGATAGATCGCTTCGTGAAAGAGGAATTGCCGAAAGAAAGGCGATTCCAAACGCAGTCTGAGTACCGCACCTATTTTGAAGCCTACATCCGGCCACGGTGGGGCGACATGTTTCTAGACCGAGTTGACCCCATGTCGGTCATGGATTGGCTTGAATCCCTGCGAGGCAAGAAGACAGAGAAGCCTCTTGCACCAAAGACCAAGGCCCACATCAGGAACGCTCTCTACTTGCTCTATCAATGGGCTTGGCGCTGGAAGTTGGTTGACCATAACCCCATTCAGCTAGTTCGGCAGAGCACCAGACGGCTCAAAATCCCGCGCGTGCTCACACCGGAACAGTTCCGGGCTTTGTTGGACAAACTGAATGACCCCTACCGGACTATGGTCTTAGTGGCAGGATGCACCGGACTGCGGGTCTGCGAAATCGTCGGGTTGAAGTGGGGCGATATCAAGTGGCAGAACCTTGCAATCGACGTTAAACGCAGTGTGGTGGCGGGCAGAGAAGATGCGACAAAAACCGAAGCCTCAGAAAAGCCCGTGCCACTTGATCCAGGGCTTGCTACAGCTTTGCTCGATTGGCGCAGAAAGGCGCATTACACCGCCGAGTCAGATTATGTTTTTGCCGGGGATACCGGCAAGGCCCGTTGGCAGGGAATGGTCCTCAAGGATTACATTCAGCCAGCGGCGACGAAGGCGGAAATCAGCAAGGTGGGCTGGCACACGTTTCGGCACACTTACCGCGCAAGCCTGAAACGGTGCGGTACTTCGCTGGAAGTTCAAAAAGAACTTATGCGGCACGCCAACGTTAGAACAACAGCGGAGATTTACGGCCTTGACCCGGACTTGACCCCGGCTCATCGTGAGGCCAACAGCGGAGTGGTCAAGATGCTATTGGGGGTCTAGGTGGTACGATTTGGTACTTTTTCGATTCCGTGTCTTGGGGCTAAGTTCTTTGTTGTGTTGGCTCCTCGGCCAGGACTCGAACCTGGAACCCTTCGGTTAACAGCCGAACGCTCTACCATTGAGCTACCGAGGATTATGCGATCCGTACCACCCTTTGGGATTCTCGCTTTTGCTGAGCTTGCCGTTGAACAATGAAGGACAGGGGCAGAGAAAGATCTTCGCAAGAGTGGAAATGCGGAGGACGGCTTAGGGCTTCTTCTCTTCCTCTTTCTTTTCCGAGCTCCCCTCCATGCCGCCTTTGATGGCATCCTTGAACTCGCGAATTCCCTTCCCCAAGCCCTTTCCGAGTTCCGGCAACTTTCCTGGTCCGAACAGGATCAACACAATGAGCAATATGAAAATCAAATGGGTTGGCTGAAACAAACCCTCCATAACACATCCTCCTCGCCCGCCCACCCAATGTCAGCGGCGCACCAATCAAACCTATTATAACTCAGGTGGCAACGAAACCCAATCGCGATTTGGTAGTGTCCCAATTCGACTGTAGGGCCGCCCCTCTCCCGCCATGGCGGGACGGGACGGGGCGGCCTGGCCGGTCCCGCCTTGCGGGACCGGCCCTACATCCCATACTAGGACACTATCGCGATTTGCGCCCCTTCAAAACCATATTACCTGGGGTCTTGCCTTCTTCCTGGCACTTCTGACAGTAAAGAGCCAAATAGCTGCTGGTGATGTAATCCTGGCGCGAATATCCAAGCCGGGTCGCAACCTCGTCGATCCATTTCTCCGGCCCTTCAAGCTCGAGGTAGTTGCCTATGGGCGTCTCGTCGTACGCTACCTGGGGCAGTCCATGAAAGTCTGCTTTGTTACCTTCGGCATAGATGGTCCGGTACTTTTCATAAATGAATACTTGCTTCAACCCCAGGTTCTTCAGAATCTCGCGCAGGAGCACTCCGTCTTCGACTCGGGTTTCGATTTCGCGTCTGGTTTCGTACCAACGCTGGCGGAGCGATGGCCCCTTGAACGTCAACCGGTCTTCGCCGTGAGCGAAACGCAATCGGAGAAGACAGCGAGACCTGCGAAGCCGAAGGTCCGGGAAGTCGAAAAGGTAATTGCTCTCAAAGTGCCGTGCCTTCAAAACCTTGAAGCCCAGATGAGACAGGCCTTTCCCCAACTGTTTGCGGTCACGAGCCAGCAACTTGATTTCGGTTTCGTGGCGGTGCTTCATGCCGGGGTAAGAAGGTGTCCTTAGAACTCGCGATCCAGCATGAAGTCAGGCAGGGATCGCAGGGCATCCTTGTAAGGCGTGTCCGGGAACGTCTCCAGACAGCGTTTGGCCTTCTGAGCAAATTCCTGGGCCTTTTCTCTCGCGGCCTGCAAGGTGTTATACCGGTCGATCAGGTCTAGAATCTCACTAAATCCTGCCGAGTTGAAGCCGCCATCTTCGAGCACAGACCTCACTTTCTGAGCCTCCTCGTGTCCACAGCGTTGCAGGAGATAGATCAGCGGTAACGTGACCTTGCCTTCGCGAAGGTCATTGCCGATAGGCTTTCCTAATATCTCCTCGGAGGAAGTAAAATCGAGTACGTCATCGATAAGCTGGAAGGACAAGCCAAAATTGTGGCCATAAGCACCTAACTGTCTTTCCTCCTCCTCGCTCCTTCCTGCCAGTACCGCACCCAATCGGAGAGAAACGGAAAACAGGCAAGCAGTCTTGCGGTAAGTCAACTCGAAATAGACATCTTCGGGGACGTCAATCCTTCTCTGCCAAGTGAGTTGCAGCAACTCGCCCTCGACCATGGCCTGCGTTAAGGCGATGCAGAGGTCAAGTATCTTGAAGTTGCGCTCCGCCAGGGCAATGTTAAAGGCCTGCATGTAAAGCCAATCCCCGGCCAGCACACTCAAGTGGTTGCCCCAGCGGGAATTTGTGGAAGGTCGTCCCCGGCGCGTGTCCGCCTCGTCAATCACGTCGTCGTGAACGAGCGTGGCGGTGTGGATGAGTTCGACCACGGTCCCGAGCCGAATCGCAGCCGGCCCCTCAAAACCACACAGTTTGGAGGAGAGCAGCACCAGGGCGGGGCGCAGTCTTTTGCCCCCGCTGCCTCGAAGGTATTGGCCGATCTCGGTGATGGGCTGAACGCTGGAGATGCTCTGCAGGCGAAACTCCTCTTCCACCTTCTCGAGGTCAGCACGCACCAAGTCGAAGACTTCTTTGATTGTCAGGCTATTGACAGAGGCCAAGTATCAATTCCCCGTCGTCCCTTCGGTTTTGAAACGCCCACTCAAGTTTGGGAGGGGACAGGAGGTTCACGTTGCGAACCTAAATACTCCCACAATTCGCATTTGAAGGGAAGCCTGAACTTCGCAACAGTACGATGCAAGGGCAGTACACTAATGAACCAGCATACCGGGATTGAATTCCGACGGCTCAGTTGCTCGGCGTTCCCACTACAGTGTTCGGATAATAATGGGCGAGAATTTCCTGGAAGCCGTATCCCTGCTTGGCCATCCAAGCCGTGCCTAATTGGCAGAGGCCCACGCCATGACCCTTACCGCGGCCTTCCACCACCACGACGTCACCCTCGCGTTGCAATTCGTAGTTGTTGCCGGGTACAGCGTCCCAACCCAAGATGCGGCCGAGCCTCAACCGGCTTCCTTCAGAGTGGCTTGCGAGCTCGGCGGCTTCTTTGGGGTCGAGTCGCGCCAACCAATGCGGGGCGTGGTGCAGGCAGTAATTGCAGGGCACGGAGAAATAGGGGTAGGGACCCGGCGCGAGACCAATCTCCGCAAGAGTCCGGGTCCTTCCGCCGCAGCTCCCGGTGAACAGGGCCGGGATGGTCGTGCCCTCGTACAAGAGGACAAGGCCGTGCGTGGCCGCGGTGGCCTGGGCAGCGAGGGAATGTGGAGAAGGCGCTTCGCGAAGGAACTGGCAATGAGTCGTGTCGCAGAAATCAAACTGTCCGTGGCGCAATTGCGAAGCCAGATAATACGAACGCGTGGCAACCGCCTGGGCTTTCAAAGCCTCGAGAGGAGCCCCGGGCACGCTCTCCGCGGCCACCGCTGAGGCGACGGCCGTCTCCAGGTCCATTTCCACCACAGCTTCCAGTTCGTTGATCTGACACTTCACTGCAAGCTTGCCGCGAAAGCGGCGCGTGACCTTGCCGGGAATTGATAATAGGAAATCTGTGCCTCTTCCCATTCGATCTGCCACGTCTACTTCAGAGGCCACGAGGCTCTCATCATTGAATCGAACACGTACTTGGTTCCCTTCCAGATACAAAAAGGCTCCTCCACCATCCGAAACGACGATTTGCTGTGTACCAGCGGTGACAATCACCGTTTGCGCGGGCAAGGCGGAAATCACCACCCGCTCAGGATGAAAGAGGCCAAAGACGCCGATCCGCAGCCCCCTGGCGGCACAGACGCAAGGCGCCAGCAAAATGAGCGCGAATGCGGATTGGGCAAATCGTGTGCGGATGCGATTCTCCTATTGGCCGTTGACCACGCTGTTCAACATGCGGCCTCCGATTTCGGCAGCGCGGGCGCCGGGAACGCCGTGCACGCGGACGAGCAACGCCAGGCGAGGCTGGTCCGCCGGGTAGAACATCACGACATAGCCGTCGCCGGGCGCTCGGGGTTCGTGGACACAGGGGGCAGTGCCTGTCTTGGCGAGGGCGGCAAGTCCGCGGAGATTACGGCCGACGGCCTCCGCGGTCCCGAACTTGGCGCAGAGCGCCATCCCACGCAGTAGCTCGGCAGCGCCGGGGGGTTGTGGTACGGCGGTGAGAAGAAGGTAAGCGTGCAAGAGTTCCTGGGGTGCCATGCGCCAAGCCCCACCGAGGCCGATCATCTCCGCTGTGTCAAGCGGTGCTTTCCCAATGGCAAGGCCGTAACGCTGGGCCATCAAGTCCACGTCCTCAGCTTTTAATGAGGAGGCTAGGTTCAGGAAATAGGCATTACAGGAATAGGCGATAGCTGTTCTGATGTCCACCTTTCCATGCCCACGCGCAAGCCAGCAGCCGTCGGCCGAGCCGTGGCAAAAATAAGTGGGATAGCGGAAATTGTGTTTCTGCCCGTAGGCCAGGGCGACGAACGGCTTCACGAGAGAGCCGACGGGCACGGGTTCCGCTATCTGGTCCCAGCGGGAGGCAATCAGGCGGTGCGTGTTGGCGTCGATCAGGATGTACGACAGGTCGCTAGAATGGTAGTGCTCTGCCAGCAGCCGGGCGACGGACTGGTCGTAGAGCGAGGCCGCGGCCAATGAGGAAGCCACGAGCATGTAAGCCAAAACCAGGTTCAGGGAACGGCTCATTTCTTCAACCGATAAGTGACCGTCTGGTGCAACTGTGGGCCGCGGTCTTCCACCACGAGCGACTCTGACTCTATGCTCTCCAGCGACTGACTAAGGCTCGCGAGGTTCTCGGAAAAGAAGGATGGCGTGCGCCCCTCCTCGCCCGCCATGCCTCCGTACTGTTGTGGCAGCGGCATTTCAATCAGCCGCATCATCTTCACGATGTTGTGGCGCTCGGCAGAATGGCGAAAGCCCGCGGCATAAACCACGTTCGGACCCACCTCGGGACCCGGAGAGTTCGCCAGCAGGGACTTCAGCGTTTCGACGGAGCTTGCCAGCAGGAGAATCGGTCCCTTGGTAGCGACGGCGAGTGGAGCCAATCCATCGAGTTGATAGTAGTCAGCATTGCCCTCGTGCCTCGCCACCCAGCTCACGCCGATTTGTGAAGTTGTCCAAAGATCCATGATCGCCGCGCGGAGGGCGTTGCGCGTGGCCTCCGAATCCCAGTTCGCTGAGCTGCGAATGAGGACGGCGGAGTGAGGTTCGATAAAGGCCGACTGCCTGGTATTCTGGAGCGAATGAAACTCCAGTACGGCCTCGAGCGGAACCGCATTCAGAAGTTTCTTGAGTGCTTCGGCCCCTGGGGCTCCGGTTGTTCCCTGGAGCGGGGGAACGTCAATGCGCGTCTCGAGGTCGCTCTCGCTGCCGGTTTGGCCTTCCGTCAAGGTGACGCCCGGCGCGATCTGGGAAGCCACGCCCGGTCCTGCGTGGGGCATCAAGACCTTTTGCTGCACGAGGTCAAGCACCGTGTCGGCGGAGGGAGCTCGCCAGGCGAGGTAAATGCCTTCCTGTGCCGGGACCATGCCGAGAAGTTCGGCAATGGGGGCGGTGCTTGCGCTGGCGCGCTGCTCTGTGTCTCCGGGTGGGTTAGCTTTGAGCAGGACGCGCTCTTCCCGAATTTCCGTCTCCGAGCGATGGATGTCCGCGACTTCGGCTGAGTATTGCTTCAGTGCCGTAATGTTGCGTTGAATCCAGTAACTGCGGAAGTGCGGCGACTTCACTAACAGCGGCAGGTTCAAAACCAGGCGAAGATCGCCGGCCGGCCCCGCCCCGTACCATACGGTACGCGGCCCCGCCGCCGAAACCGCGCTCTTATACCAATTCTCATCCTGGAGCGTGGGTTGGGACTTGCCGGAAAGCAACGCCAGCGCGCCGGCCATCAGGTCCTCGCGGGTGGCCAGCAGCAGGCAGTCGCCCGCGGTGGCAAAGGCCACCAAGCGGTTCTTCTCCGGTTCGGTCCGAACGTAATAAGGAATGTCCGCCGCCTTGCGAGGCTCGAACTTTTCCCGGTTCGTCCATAGAACATTCTGCATGGCGCGTGCTGACGGCATCCGGGTGATGTAGAGGAATTCCAGGTTGCCGATGTCATAGAGCGCCAGCGCCGATTGTGCGCCCGCCACCCCATCCAGCAAGGCCATGTCCGGTGGGGCGCCCGCGGCGACGGCGAATTGCCGCTGCGCTTCCTGAAGGCGCAGAAAGAGACGTGAGCGCGAGAAGACCTGGTAATTATCGCTCTCGAGCCACTTCTGTTTTTCCTTCGAGTTTTCCCAGTCGTGGACCAGCGTGGCGAAGTTGACTGACTCCACAAAGAGCAGCGAACCCGTCGGCATGAAGGCGGCGAGGCTGGAGGAAGATGGCTTGGGTCCCCGGCCGGGTGGCGCCATGGCGAGGGAGATACTTAGGAAGCAGAGAATCGAAAGCGGGAGTTTCCTCATTGCCCTGCACCTCCTCCTACACTTTCAGCGAAGCAGGCTCGCGACCCCCTCACCCGGCCCGCCCCGGCTGAAGAAAGCGCCGGCGGCGGGCCACCCTCTCCCCCAAGGGGGAGAGGGCTAGCCTCTCCTTTGAGCGGTACAAGGCGTGGCCTGACCAGACCGTTCTGCTCGAGATGCTCGGTGATCACCGGCCGTCGTTCTCGGTCGGCCTGCTCGAGCTTCATTTGGGCCCGCACTTGTTCGAGTTCATGGGTTGCCTGTGAGCGAAGGGAATCGTCCGTGGCGAGCGTGGAGGCCACCTTCCAGAGTTGTGCGGCTTCCCGGAGCCGCGCGAGCTTCTGAAAGGCGCTTGCCATTTGGGCAGCAATCACCGATTTTTGGCTGGCGCTCAACTCCTGACCGGCAAGGAATGATTTCCACATCCCCTCACGAAATCCGGCCCGTTCGATTTCTTCCCCAGCGGCTTCGTTCATCGGCGATTCGGGCGGCGGACTTACCATGATCCTCTGATCGATCAGCGGCGTTAGGGCTGAAACCGCGAGCTCATTCTGGTTGGTCGCAGCCGTCGCCTGAGCGAGCAGAATGCGCGGCGATACGTTCTCGGGATTGGCGGCGGCAGGCGGCGACGCCGCGAAACGCTGCGAGAAGTCCTCGGGACGAAGGGCGATCGCCTCGAGCAGGAGGCGGATTTGGGTTGCCGCGTCGGCGGCTTCCCTGGCGGCTCGTAGGCGGGCATAGAAAAAGCCCGGCGACTCAGCGGCAGCCACTGGACCACCTCGAATCAACCATTCGAGCTCGGCGCTGCCCAGGCTTGGCGCAGGAGCCTTGAGGGCCGCAAGGGATTCGGCAGCCGCGGCACGCTTCGCATAGATAGCGTTCGGAGAGGACGCCACAGAGATGAGCAATTGGATTGCGCCGTTCCGTTGCGTATTTGCAGCCGCCTCCGCCTGGGCGAGTTTCAGGCGGGCGTCGTCATCCCAGGGAACAGCCTTCACGCGCAGGGCGTAAAACTCCGTTGCTTCTGGGGGGTGTGCCGTCTTCACGAGCAGGTCCCCGGCAGCCGCCAGGTTTTCAAAAGGCTCACCCGCCACGCGATTCATGCGCCGCAGCAGCGCCACTGCCTGCGCCAGATCGCCCTGTTGTAGTCGAACTTCTGCAAGCCCCAGGAAATTTGCGGGCGCGAAATCGTGTTCGTCGATTTGGCGCGTGTAAACGTATTCGAGGAGCCGGCGCGCGTTGGGGGGATCTTTTTCCTCCCAACTGCGCGCCGCATTACGCAGGACATCGAGGGCAGGAGCCTTCCCGGGGGCTTGTTGAAACTGCTGGAGGAGCTGATCGAGTTCGTTCGACTGGGCCGCGAGGCGAAGCATGATGGAGGCGATTCCAGGCTGGAGCGGGTCACGGAAATCCTCCGGGAGATTGTTGAAAGCGGTCTGTGCGTCCGCAACCCGGCGATTGTCCAGCAGGAAATTGATCCAACGAAGCTGCCAGTCGTGCAAGGTCTCGAGCGCGGTCGAGTGCTCTGCGCCGAAGGTCTTGGTCACTTGATCTTGCGCCAGGGCAAGGATCTTCTGATAGAGAGGCGCCTTGTGGCCTGCGGGAAACCACGGGGCGGAGACAAGCTCCGAGAGGAAAGCGATGGGGGATGGGGCGGCGCGAGAAAGGTCCACGAGCCAATCCGCCCCCTGCGCGGGATCTCCCGCCGCAGCCAGCGCGCCCCGCAGGATGGGAGCGGCGCGGTAGCTGCCGTTGCGGCGGACGTAGGTCCGGACGACGCGGTCGGCGTCGTCACGCAACTGTGGGAGCAGCTTGCGTTCGCCGATATTTTCGAGTGTGCTGCGAAGATTCGCCCAAAAAGTGGGCGGAACCTTGCTGTTGTCTTCTTGGGCACGCAAGGCCGCGAGCGCCAACGACCATTCCTTGACGGCGCTATCCTGCTTGCCCTGCTGCCAAAGGATCTGCGCCCTGCGGTCGTGGGCATCGGCACGCCTGGAATTCAGTTCCAACACGTGCGCGAAATCCTCCAGGGCGTTCTCGAGCTGGCCCGCGTCACGGTAATAATCAGCGAGCGTAAAGTAGACATCCGAACTCGCTGGAGTCCCCTCCAGCATGGCCGGCAGGTAATCCTCGGGGTTGCCCTGGTGCGTAATCGAAAGATACTCCCCGTATCGCGAGCCGTAATAAAACCAAATATTGCCGGCCAGCATTTCGTCTCGGTTCCCCGGCTTTGCGACGCGGTCGCCAATCGTTCGTGTATCGAGAGCCTGCTGATAGGCAGAGTTCACGACGGGTGAGGGCTCGGAATAATAGAGGCCCACCAGGCCCGTGTAGGCGCGCGTCCAAACGGGCGGCAGGCCGCCCCCGCGCGCGGCAACGGCCCGGAGGGCCAGATCAACCTTTCCCGTCGCGAGCGCCGAGGTTGCTGCTGCGTCGCGCACTGGATTTCCGCGCGCTCCTCCCGCGATGGTTACGAGCTGCTCAGGTGAAGTCCTCGACACCAGCTCGAGGTAGCGGAAGAGATGCTGACCAAGCAATCCCTCCCCATCGAAGGCCTCCTGAAGCACTCGTAGTTCCGCAGCAGTGTTTCCTGCCGAACCGTAGCTGTCCGCGGCCCTTTGGAGGATGTAGTCTTTGCCCGGCCTCTGGGGGAATACGTTCCAGTAGGCTTCGAGCTGCGCTCCGAGTTCGTTGAAGCGCATGCGCTGCCTTTGCAACACACCTAGGCGCGTTTCCATGCCTTGGGCCTGGGGCGAGCCGGGGCTGGCCATCATCACCTCATACCGCCAACGCGCCTCGAGGTCCGTCAGGCCTGTGTATTGCGCCAAGGGGATGACCGTCTCGATGAAATCGTTCGTTTCCAGCCCTTCCTTCTGTTTGAGAAGGAACTTGGCGAAGGCGCTGTTTTCTTCAGGCGTGTAATATTCCTTCACCACGCCGCCCATGGCGGAGAGGAACGGATTCAGATTCGGTTGGACTTGCGCGTCCCGCGCCGCCTTCGCGGCCTCTCTGAGGCGCGCGTAGGCCGTGCTGTAATCACGCAGGCGCGTCAGGAGCGTCACGTAGGTGAGCGTGCCATTAGTATCCGCGGGGTGGATCAACAGATCCTTGCCCGCGAGAGCGACGCCGCGCTCCGCGAATTGTCGAGCCTGTTCGAGCATATTCCAGCCTGTAAGGCGGTCCGCGGCGGCGAAGTACGGCTCGGGTTTTTCCGGCCGACCTTCGATTAAGGCCTTCTTCAACGCTGCGACTGCCGCGTCGGTTTGGCCCTGACGCGCATTTAGCTCCGCGATCTTCTCCATCCATGCTGGATTCTCGTAAGCCAACTCGTAGAGGCGCGAGTAGCTCTTCAGAGCGTCGTCGAAGCGCATCAAGCGCTCTTCCAGGTTAGCCTGCGCCGTCAGCAAGTCCGTGCGGTCGGGCCGGACGGTGCGCGCTCGAACGTAGGAGGCGATGGCCCCGGAATAGTCCTCGAAGTAAGTCTCGATTCGTGCCAGGACCATGGGCCAGCGGAAGTCCTTGGGTGAATCGGCGGTGGCCTTGGTGTAGTAGTCGAGCAGTTGCTTGCGCCGGCCGTTGCGGTCGGCGAAGGCTGCGGCCTCCTGGGCCAGCCCTTCGTCCTCCGCATACTTGTTGAGGATTTCGATGTACTGGTCGACCGCCCCGGCCGAATCTTTCAGTCGTGTGAGCGCCGGAATGAGGCCGCGGCGAAGTGCGGCGATGCGAGCCGTCTTCTCATCGGCAGGCAGATTGGAGTCGCTGAAGTCGTGGATCCTGGCAAGGTAAAAGCCGCGCAGAGATTTGTCGTCGCCTTGGCGAGCGTAGGTGTCCGCCACCGCCGCCAGATATTCGGCGTTGTAGGGCTGATTCTGGAGCAGCGCCGTGAGCAATTCGCGGGCGCGCGCGTATTCCTTGGCTTCGGTTGCCTTGCGCGCCCCCTCGAAGGTGAACTGCTCGCCGAGGGCGGGGTAGGCGGACTTGGCCGCCTTCAGCAGAGTGTCGATGGCGGGGTCCCACATCTTGTTACGCCAGTAGAAATCGACGGTGGAACGTACCACGCCGAGAAGCAGCGGGGTCTCGCTATAGAGGCTCTCCATCAGCGTGCGAGCTTGCTCCATCTGATTTTTCGACTCATAGAAGCGAGCCAGTTGCAGGCGGAGCTGCAGCTTCTCCACCGGGTCGGTCATGAGAGCGATCTGCCGCTCGAGGGTGAGGATGCGAACGTTGTCGAAGCCGTAGCGGTCCGCCAGCGGCTGGATTTGCGCGAGAAGTTCCAGCGAAGAAGTGTCCTGCGCCAGATGGGTCAGAAAGCTTTCGAGATCGGCGCGCCGGTTGAGCGCCTCCAGCACGGCAATGCGCAGGGAGACAGCATTCCAATCCGGGTTGGCGCTGCTCGCGGCCTTCTGCGTCGCCTGGTCGATGGCCCCGCGCAAGCTCGAACGCTTGACCAGGCGCAACAGGCGGTTGCGGGCGGCGGAGTCCTCCGCGGAAGCCAGCGCACCCTTCAGGTATTCATCGACCGCCCGGGGAAAGTCCCGCTGGCCTTCGTAAACGGCTCCCGCCTCGTAAGCGAACAGGGCGGGATTCGAGAATTTCTTGCGCGCGTCATTGATCACACGCAACGTGTCCCCGAACAGGAAGTAGTCCCAAAAAACCGTCGCCGATTGCAGGAACGCATCGGGGTTGCCGGGCTCGAGTTCCGGCACGCGGTTCCAATACGGACGTGCCCTGGCGAACATCTCGCGGTCGGCGTAGATGTCGCCGATGCGGATGAGAATTTCGCGGTCCCCCGGGCTGGACTTCGACAGCGTGTTTTCGATACCCGCAGCGATCTCCGTGTATTGAGGATTGAAGGGCGCTAGCGATCGGAAGACAGAGGAGGCGCGCCGGCCCATCTCCTGGTCCGCTGGATAGACCTCCGCGAGTGCCTTGATCACGGGCGCGGCGTCTTCAAAGTGCGAGCGCCACAGCTCCGCTTCGGCGATGAACTGTGCGGCGGCGGGATTGGCCTGAGTAAGCTCGTTCCATTTCCCCCCACCGGCCTGGGGATTTGTGGCGCGCACCGCCTGAACCTCGGAATCGAGGCGGCCTTCGCTGGACAAATAAGCAAAGTACTCGGAGCGCAGGTTGTCGTCATAAAACCAGTTTTGCCGGATGAGGGCTTCCCAAGCCTGGGGGTTGTAGGTCGGCTTGGAGCGGAAGGCTTCCAGCAGGTTCCGCACGAACGTGAGATTGTGAGGAAACCGCTGGCGGGCATAAAGGTTCAACTGCACATACATCGGGGGCATGACCGGTCCGCTCCACCTAACCGACCGGAAGTATTCCTCAAGCTCCGTGCCGGAAAAGGTCTGGATCACCTGTCGGGTCAGTTCTTCGAATTGCTGGTTCTGCTGTCGGCGCAAATACCAGCGGGCCAGCTTTTGGTACCAGGAGCGCTCAGGAAACTGCTGGATGGCCTTCTTGTAAACGGCCTCGATGCGCTCGTCCATGCGGTTCTGCGCGAGGAATGTGGCCAGCCGCTCGTAGAGGCCGGGATCGTTGGGATTGTGATCCATCTCGCGCCGGAAGAGATCAAGTACCTCGAGCGGTCTCTCGAGAGTGACCAGACGCGAAATGTAGCGTTCGAGCACCTGAGAGTACTCCGCAGAACGTGCCTGACCCGCTCCCCCCTGTGTCGTCTGACCCCTGCTGGCATCGAGCCGGCGGCGCATACGCTGGCGAGCCAATCTTTCCAGGCTGCGACCCGCGACAGGAGACTGGCTCGGGGAGGGGGATTGTTCATCAGTGTCAGCCTGTTCGTTTGCGAGTTGCCCCTGGGGCCAAGGCGGTTGCACCACTGAAACATCCGATCGGCCGCCCTCGCCGAGCGGGACGTGATCGGCGCGCGCGGCCAGCTCGTTGAGAAGCTGGTCGTAGAGCGCGAGTTCCTCCTTCACCATGTTCTTGCGCGCGAAAGAATCGGCCATCAACATGGCCACATGGACGCGCTGGGGCGCCTTGGGGAAGGAATCAAGGAACCGGCGGCCCCCGCGCAGGATGGCGTCGTCGACCGCATAGACAGCACCAACATCCAGCAGCCTGGCGTGGAGTTCGCTGCGCTCCCCCGACTTCGGAAAGCGCTCATCGAACAGCGCGATCAAGTCCGCTGCCCGCGCGCGATGGAAATATGCGACGGCGGTCCCCTCCGCCTGCGAGTATTGAAAGGCGGGCGACTGGGAGTTGAGCAGCAGGGAGACGATCCCATTCACGAAGCCTGGGTAGGGATCCATGGCGCCGATGTCGCGGAGGAAAGAAATTGAGTTGCTGCCGAAGCCAATTGGCTGTTCGGGGGCGGCCAGGAGAAGATTCGCGATTCCGGCCAGAGCTTTCTCCTGAAGCGCCGGCTCCACGCCCGGCAGGCTGTAGAGGGCGTAATAGCCGCGCGCGGCGTCGTTATACGCGTGGATGTCATCGAAGAGGCGGGAGAGCGTCCAGAGTTGGTCACCTTGCCAGGGAGCGTTCGTCTTCTCCATGCGCAGCCGATACTCGACCAGTGCGCGCTGTGCCTCGCCGAGATTGCCCTGTTGATGGTAGTAATAGAACAAGCGCGCGGCGGCGGTCACGTCGCTCGGATCGGCTGTGGCGGCAGCGCGGGCGCGACTGAGGAATTCGCGCAAGCGGTGGGTTTCCTTGAGCAGATTGAAATAGTCCTGGACGAGCTCGGGCGACCAGAGCGGCTGAAAACTGCGGTCGTAGAGGGCCAGCGCCTCATCCGTGGAGCCGCGCTTATAGGCCAGGGTGGCGCGGGCTTCGATGGGGAACACCTTGTCTCGTGGAAACCCCTTCTCGTACCGGCTAATGAGCCGCTCCGCCTCTGAGAATTTCTTCTCTGCGATAAGGAAATCAAAGAAGCGGGAATAGGTTGCCGCGTTCTTCGGATAGCGCGCCAGCCAAGCGTTGTATTGCTCGAGGGAAAGCGTGTCGGGCAAAGCTTGCAGGCGGATCACCTGGAAGATGCGCTCGAACGTTTGCCAGGCCCGCTGCTGATTGGAATGCAGCAGTTTATCCGCGGGCGAAGAAGGCCCCTGCGCCGCGGCGGCCAGCGCCTTGATCTCGTCCAGCGGGCGCAGGCGCCGGTGGTAGAAGTCGGCAAGCTGGAGTTGGCCATCGACCTTATCGGGGGCGAGTTGGGCATACCTTTGCCAGTCCGCCTCCGCGGCAGTGAAATCCAATTGCGCCTCGTCGGCGCGAGCGCGCATGCGGTAGAGTTCGGCGTCGTTGGGGGATTTCGAGACGAGGTCGTTCAAGGCGTTGCGCGCCTCGGCCGGCAGGCGGCGAACGGTCACGGGACCGCCAAGCAGTGAAACGGTGCGGAAGAAGACCGCCTCAAAACGGCCGCTCCCCTCGAGGTTCTGTAACCATTCAACGAGGTTGCCACGCGCCGTCAGGCCGGCGATGAATAGGCCGACGACCGGGAGGGCCATCAGAATTCGTGAACGGAGGCTACGGTAGGACTTCAATGGTCACCTCCTGGCTGCCGATGTTGTGGGCAATATCTTCCGCCGTCACCGTCAGCGTGTAGGGGCCGGCGGGGAGGTCCGCCGGGACGAGCAGATTGCCGGTGTTAGCGCCTGCGTCCTGGTTCCAGGTCAGATAAGCGGGTTCGGCTCCATACATCCGCGCGAGCACGGTGCGCGTCCGCGCTGAAGCGCTGACGCGCAAGGGAATGGACTCGCCCCGCCGGAATCGTTTCCTGTCGAGGCGAACCCGCACTACCGGCGGCTGCGTCACCATGACGAAAGTCTTCGACTCGCGATAGACGTGCCCTTCGCGGTCGCGCAGAATAAGGCGAACCAGGTAAGTCCCGTCGATCATGTCCTCAGGAGCAAGGAAGCGGGTTTGCCACATGTCCTCGCTCGGCAGGTAACGCAGATTTTTGATCAGGCCAAAGGGGAAAAGCGCGACGACGGAAGTGATGGAGGGGTCTGTCTTCACGCGAATGACCGGATCGCCGGGCCGAATAACGCGCGGGCGCAGCAGGGCGCGCGGCGCAGCTAAGAACGAAGTGTAGGGCGTGACGAACTTGTACTTGCGAGCCAGACGGATGATTTCATCCACGGAAGCGCGGTCCTCACCCTCGCGCTCGATCTTCGCCAGCAGCGCATCGACGCGAGCCTTGGCCCAGGTGCGCGGCAGGTCCGGGTGCTCCAGGTTTTCTTGGGGGAGCGGCACGCTCGAATGCATCTTCGCGGCTGCGCCCTCGCGGATGGCCTGAACGTCAAATTGTGCGGAAGGCAACGGCCTTTTGTATTGCCCGATCCAGGCGGCGACGGAGCCGGGGAAGACTGCGTCTTCGAGCGGATAAACAAGATCGAAGTTCGCCGCTGGCGTAGAGGTGAGTTTGAGCCGCGAGAGGGGATCACGCCCAATCTTGCCGATGAATGCATTCAGCTTGAAATCCATCGGCTCCGTCGATCGAACCCATTCCATCAGGCCACGGTTCTGGCCGAGCAGGCGGAGAAGAACCTGGTTCGCGTCATCGCCCACGCCGAAGGTGTAAGTTCGGGGGCGTGAGGCCTCGGGCAGGGACTTCCACTCTCGGGAATACCAGGCGGCCAGCCGGCCCGTGCCGATGAGGCCGCGCGTGGCGTCTCCATCGCTCAGAAGGACGATGTAACTCTCACCCGTAGAGCTTTTTGCCTGCGTGAGCGCGGCATCCAGTGCCTGCTGAAGATTGGTTCCGCCGCGCAAACCGCTTGCCCGCACAAATTCCAGAGCGCGCTCCACCGCGGGCTTGTCCGCCATCAGGGGCTGCTTTTCAAACCAACTCAGCTCCGTATTGAACAGGAGAAGATTGAAGCGGTCGGCGGGCCGCAGCGAGCGGAGCAGTGTTTCCATGGCCAGGTAGCTGCGCTCCAGCTTTTCCCATTGCATGGAGAGCGAGGTGTCGAACAATACCAGGATAGTTCGCGGCGGCCCGGCTGAAGTTGCGTCGCCAGCGGCGGGCGCATGGCCGTGAGAGGCGAACAATGCCGAGGCCTCGAAAAAACCCGGCTCGCTGGTATTAGGCGGAGGAGGCGCCGTGTCCGCGGCATCGGGCTGGCGAGGGCGCGCGTTGCGATAGGTCAGGACCTCGAGCGAATCGGCCTTGGCCTCGTCAAATGCGTACCGCACGGCAAAGTCTTCCTTGAACAGAGCGTTGCTGGCTTCGAGCGTTGCCTTCACCAGGTTGGGCCCGCGTTCCGTGATTTTCAGCGGAAAGGTCTGGCCAATCACCTGGAAGTCGCGGATAGCGTGCTGAGTGTGCAGCTCAAAGTTGATGTCGAGGTGAGCCGCTGTTTGAGCCTGGTAGGCATCCGGGTGCAAAGGCACGGCGAAGAACGATTGCAGGTTTTCAACCGGAAGGGTCTCGTGATACTCGATCTCGAGGCGTTTCGTGCCGAAGGCCGGAATGGGAACGATATGCGCGCTGAACACTTGACTGCGCCGCGCCTCCTCCGCGCCGCGCTCGCCCATCTGTAATAGGCCGGGATCGATCGACTGCCATTTCAGGGCGTTATAAATCTCCTCGGCGCGCTTCCGCTCCAGGATGACGCCGGGAATGCGCGTAACGCCGTCCCACACGGCAAAGTCGGAGATCGCCGCGCGACTGGGCAAGGCAAAAATGTAATTGCCTTCCAGGACGCCGTCCTGATGGCTGCCGTAAATCTGCTGGATGAAGACGCGCGCATCGCCGTTGTCGATGTAGACGGTTATGCGCATCTCCTCCAGCGATAGGATTGAAGGGTCTGGCCGTTCCTGCCCGGTGGGAATGATGACGCCGGCATCGCCAAAACCCCAGGAGGCAGTGGATAGGAGAACGAGAAGGATCAGTAAGCAGCAGATATGCTTCATAGGTTACTCCGTCATGTGCGGTGAAACACGGAGCTGCAAACGGACGGGCGGAGGCTCGCGACCCCCTCACCCGGCCCGCCCCCGCTGAAGAAAACGCCGGCGGCGGGCCACCCTCTCCCCCAAGGGGGAGAGGGCTAGAGTTTCTACACGGGGCAAGCCCCGGCCCTACACGGGATATCAAGGGCGCAGCCCCTGGCTAGTCAAGTTCTGCTCGAGAATGCGAATCAAGCCGTTGTCCGTGCCGATGTACAGGTAGCCGTTGTGGACCGCGAAAGCCGTGACGTTGGGCGAGGGCAGGGCCGCGGTGACGTCGCTCCAGCGTCCCAGGGCGCGGTCGTAAACGTACAATCCTCTTTCCAGGGTTCCGGCGTAGACGCGCTGGCCGCTGGCGAGCATGGCGTTGGGGTTCACCACGAACGCCCCGGTGGCGTCGGGAAACGTCTCGCAGCGCCCGGTGGCGTCGAGGCGAAAAATCCCGCCACCGTAACTTCCCACAAACCACTCGTCGCCGACCTGCGCCAGCGCAGTAATCCAGTTAGCTTTTAGCCCGGAGTTTGCCGTGGTGTAGTTCATGCGCACTTGGCCCTCGTTGAGAACCGAGAGGCCGCCGAGCGTTCCCACCAGCAATCGCGTGCCCTCTGCGCCCAGGGTATAGACGTGATTGTTTACCAGGCCGTGAAACGCGTAGATGCTGCGCGCGCCGGTAGGTGTAAGAAAAGTGATCCCGGCGGGCGTGGCCAAAGTCATGCCCCCGGGTGTGAGCGCGACATCGGTCACATGGTCGGCAATCAAACCCTCGTTGCGCCCCAACACCTCACGCTGTCGGAGGGCCCCATCAAACACCACCAGGCCATTGGCCGTGGCCACGTCGGTGGTGTCGTGCTGCGAGTCATGAACGATGCGGTTGACGCAGAAGACGTGCTCGTCTTCGATGTGCGTGGCCCGGTCGCCGGAGGGCGAAAGTACATCGAGGCCGCGATCGAAGTAACCGACCCAGAGGCGGCCGGACGAGTCAAAAGCGAGCGCGGAGACGTCACGGTCCGCCAGCAACGTATCTTCGCGTTCGATGACGGGCCGCCACGTCCCACCGTGCGGATTGAAGCTATAGAAGCCGCTATCCGTCAGGGCGAAGAGGTTGGTTTCGGCCGACAGCAGACGCATGATTCGGCCTGAGATTTCCTGGCCGCGCGGGCGTGGGCCGGCCTTTGAACTTGGGGCGAGTGGGACCTCCAAGATGCCCTCGTCGAGCGTGCCCACGACGAGTGTCTGGCCATCCGCCAGCAGGGCGCCGGCAAAGAAGCCTGAGGCCAGCACGCGCGTGAACTTGCCGTCCCGGAATTCCGCCACGCCCATGGGGGTGCCCACAAAGGTCCGGTCGCCGTCAATGGCCAGCGAGAGAACGCGCGGGTCGGGCAGCCCTTCGGCCTCCGCGAAACGGTCGGCCTGGCCGGCGTGCCAATGGATGACACCGCCGTCGAGCGTGCCAGCCCAGATGCTCGAGTCGTCCCCCGCCAGCGCCGTAATGTGCAATTTCGCAAGCTGCGGATGGAAGGGCGTGAGGTGTGTGCCGTCGTAAACCAAGACGCCGCTCTTCTCTGTGCCCAGCAAAATTCGGCCAGTGGGCAGTGGGAGCACAGCAGTGAGTTGGCGAAGCGGGTTGGCCTCCGGAAGGATCTGCCGGGAACTCTTCTCGCTGAACGCCAGAACACCTCCGCCTCGAGTGGCCAGGTAGAGTTCCGGTTCCGCGGCGTCTGCGGCGCGCCCGATGGACATGCCCACGAGCGGCGCCGCGGGAAGCTCCAGGCCGACTCGGTAGCGGGCAACCAGCTTCCCGTCCGGGGAATACTCGGTCAGGCCCGAGGGGCCACATAGGTACAGGCGACCCTCGAGAAAGGCCGCGTCATTGAAAACCGCAGGGGAGCTGATCCACTCGACGCCGGAAGGGACGGCATGGTCTAGGCGCAAAACCGTGAATTTCAGGTTTTCCGCTGCGGCCACTTCCTCTGAGGCGCGGTGGAGCGCCTGCGACGCCTTCCAGATGGCCAATCCGGCGAACGCCAGAAAGATGCACAGGGCAAGACCTATAAAGAGGGGCCACTTCGCTTTGGGGAGTCGCATGGCGATTTCACACATTATAAACCACAATGTCTACTCGAACGCAACCAGGAAGGCCACGGCTTACTCGGTTGGGAGATTCGAAGCCGGCAGGCGGGCGGCAGACGCATTGCGTGCGGCGCGGAGTGAGGACATTAAGTCCGAGACGAGATCAGGATTGGTCTGGTCTGACGTGGGATTTTCTGTCGTAGATGGGCACCTAATTAATCTCGACTGAAGATATTAACCTGCCTGTTTTCAAATACATCCCCGCTTTAAACGGATAACTACCTTTATTTTCATAAACATTCCCGCTTCGTTCCCACTTTTCCACAGCGGTCCTTTGTTTTCATAGACATTCCCGCGTCGTTCCCGCAAAAAAAAGAATTCTATCTTCGCTGTGCATTCGGCGGGGGACAGCCGACCTGCCGCGGCGGGGCAGTCTACAGGTGACGGTGAAAGCCTGCATAAGGACTGTTTCCCAGCTCGCACGGTCCGTCGGATTGACGGGCCTGTGGGCAAGAATCCTTTCCCCACCTACCACCTACTACCTACCGCCTACCCTCTTTCCGGCCATACGCTAGCACTGTAGCCGATGTGTTAGGGTTTGTCAACCCCCCCCCGCTGGTTCAGCAAAATGTGCGACATCTGAGGTTTAGCTACTCGTTTGGAGTCGTTGTCTGTGATAATCTACTCCCATTATGAGGTGGATTCCTATAGTGCTTCTTGCAATTCCATTGGTAACGATTGCCATTCCAAGGACAGGGACGGAAACTGCGCTAGAGATGCGTCGCGCTCAACTGAGTGCGGCGCTTCAACGTGAGTGGGAATATCAGCTTCAAGTTCACCCTGAGATGGCAACCTATATCGGCGACAACCGATTCAACGACAGGGTGAGCGATTATTCGGCCAAATTCTTCGCCGAGGACCTGGAGCATGCGAAACAGACGCTCCGGAGCATCGACTCTATCGACACCACCGGTTTCCCAGAGCAAGAACAGTTGAATAAGATTCTCATGGTACGCAGCTTGCGCGAGCAGATCGAATCATCCAGGTTCAAAGACTGGGAAATGCCTGTCGACCAGATGAACGGAATCCATCTGGCCTATGCAGCTCTGGTCTCCGCAACGCCCTTTCGCTCAGTGAAGGATTATGAAGACTATCTCTCGCGCCTGCACCAGCTCCCCCATATCTTCGAACAGATCGTAGCGGATGTGCAACTCGGCCTGCGTGACGGTCTGATTCCACCGCGATATCTGCTGGAGAAGGTCGCCCTCCAAGCACAGGATATCGCTGACAAGTCTCCGCACGACAGCCCATTCACACAGCCTGTGTCTAAGTTCCCCGCAGGCATTTCGGAGGCTGCTCAGAAGCGCCTGCACGATGCCATCCTCGCCGCTGTGAAGAATGAAGTGGCGCCTGCGTACGCGAATTTTGCCGCCTTTGTACGCACCCAATACGCTCCTAAGGGAGGCACGGAAGTTGGCATTTGGGCATTGCCGGAGGGTGACGCCCGTTATCGCTTCGACATGCGACGAATGACGACTACTGATTTAGGCCCGGAAGACATCCACAAGCTGGGGCTCAAACAAGTGGCTGAAATCGAGACCGAGCTGCTCGAGATTGCTCACCAGCAGGGCTTCAGCGACTTGGCGAGTTTTAACCAGCACATCCGGAACGATCGCCATCTCTATGCGAGCTCCGGTCAGCAACTTCTCGGCCTGTACCAACATTACACCGACCAGATGTATTCCAAGCTTCCGCAACTTTTCTCTCATTTGCCGAAGAACAAACTGGAAGTAATTCCCATGGAGGCGTTTCGCGCTCCTGATGCCGTCCCTGCCGATTACTCACCCGGAGCCGGTGACGATTCACGCCCTGGCCGCATCAACGTCAATGAATATGATCCCCAGCATCGGCTCCTGCTCAATGTGGAAGCGATTGCCTATCATGAGGGCATACCTGGTCATCATCTGCAGTTCTCCATCGCGCAGGAACTGGCTAACCTTCCGCCCTTCCGCAGATTTGCTTCTTACAATGCGTATTCCGAGGGTTGGGCGTTTTACGCGGAGCGATTGGGCAAAGAAGCCGGTTTCTACCAAGATCCCTATAGCGAATATGGACGGTTGGAAAATGAGATGTGGCGTTCTGTTCGCCTGGTTGTGGATACAGGTGTGCACTACAAGCACTGGTCGCGCCAGCAAATGGTGGACTTCTTCCGCCAGCACACCGCCATGGATGAACCCAACATCCAGACCGAAGTGGACCGCTACATCGCGTGGCCCGGGCAGGCGCTGGCTTACAAACTCGGCCAGATGAAAATTGTCGAGCTGCGCCAACGCGCCCGGGACTCCCTCGGCGACAAATTCGATATTCGCGCCTTCCACGATGCCGTGCTCGCCGACGGACCACTCCCCCTCGAGGTGCTCGAAACAAGAATCAATGAGTGGATTGCTGCACAGAAAACAGGCAGATCCTCCGCAAATTAACGGACCGGTGGGATTGGAAGGTACCCTGTTTCAACGCTGATTCTACGAGGCCTATAGGGTCACACATGGGCGTCACAACGCCGCTGGATTCATCGATGTCGCGACTGGCCTCGGATTTTTCAGAGCCTAATGCCAGGGCCGGGGCGACTTAAATTGCCCCGGCCCCTCGGTCACTAGCTGGTTTTGACTTGCCCATCCGGCCCAACTATCGTGACGACGTGCGCCGGAAGCGGGTCCCGCCCCTTGTCGAAGTGATCGACAATTTCGACCCTGGGGGGGTCCGACTTGACCTGAACTTGTGTCAAGTGGTCCGGACTGCCTATGTTTACCGTTTTACCCATTGCACCCTCCTTTCTGATCAAGGCCGGCTATCTCGCGTTGGCCTTGGTCTGCTTTCTCTCTGGACGTATAATGAAGCTGAGTCCTCGAACGCGCCAAGAGCCAGATATAAGCCCCGCTTATACGGAGTCGGCAAGCTATGGAACAATCAGATTCAGGCGCTGGAGCACCATCCGAACAAAGACCACAGCGTCTTTCCGAACGCGGCCTGCGCCACGAATTCGGAAAGCTGTTGAAGAGAAGGCGCCTGGAGTTGCATTACTCTCAGGAGGACGTTGCCCGGCACCTACGAATCACTCAGCCCGCGTATTCGCAATACGAGAGTGGGACCACAGTGCCAACCTTTTCCCACCTCGATAGGCTCAATAGGCTCCTCCACTGCCACTTGCAAGAGGAAGCCCGTCGGTCCGGCGACGCGGCGCGGCTGGGCGTCCACCCCGAAGATCTTTGTGAAAAGTATCTCAACCTTTCAGCACGACTTGCGGAACACCCCGGGTCGGCGCACGACTGGCAGGAGCAGTTTCAGCAGGTGGATCCAGAGGAGTTGGTGACCGTCTCTTACTACCTAATGGGAAAGGACCTGAAGGGTTACAAGAGGATGGTCCAGCTGTATCTGGGCGCGCCCGACCTGAGGATGGGAATCGCTCACTTTTGCGCTTTGTATGGCAGACACGCTCCTTCCCTCGTCGAAACCTGCTGCGATTGGATCATCCGCGAGGCACGGAAAGTGGGTGGTGCGGAAGACCGCTTGATCGAGGCACAGTCCCAAGTTACGAAAGTGGCCCTGTACGCCAAAGCGTATCGGCCAAATGACGCACTGGGCGCACTCGAGGAATGCCGGTTGGTGGAGAGTTGTCTGAGATCTCGGCCGGAGTGGCGTTACCAACTCGAATTGGCGAAAGCGTTCGCTTGGTATGAGAACCGTAATCCTCGCGCGGCAAGGACGGCCTTCACAGAGGCCGATAGGATTCTCGGCGAGAAAAGCACCAGGGATGTAGACGCGGGTCTTTTCTCGTATATTCAGGGCCTGCTTTGTTTCGAGGAGTGGGCCCTGGATCGCACCAGACTGGACAGGTCGTGTGACAATGCAATAACCCGTTTTAGGGAGACACAGGACCTGGCCCGCAAAGAGAAATGGATGCCCCGGGTCGATTACTCGGCCAGCGCGACGGCAAACGTACTGATCGCCCTTGGCGGCCCGGAGCAGCTAAACGAGGCTAGCAAACTCCTCGGCGGATGCTACTTGAGCAAAACATTCAGAGTGGAGCCGGACTTCGCAGGCTGCCTTGACGTTTCTAGTGCGGTACTCAGCTGGAGGAGGGGAGAAGTGAACGAGGCTTTGAGGCATTCTTTCGATGCCGCAATGCACTTTGCCCAGGGCACGGAGCGGCCGCGAGAACACAAGGCACGAGACCTCAATAAGAAGATTAACGAAGTAGAAAATCCCGCGCGACTAAGCGGCCGACATTTTGCCGAATGGCTGCTCTGAGGCGCCACCGTGGGAGATGCTCGCCCCCACCGGTACGCCACCGGTGGCGGCAGCGGTCGACGGTTTCGCCGAGGGGCACCCGCAGTTCTTTGAGTCACCTTCCCGCATTGCTGCGGTGTACGATTCTCCCGAGGAAACCCAGCCGCGCCGTGAGGCTCTCGCGATTTCGGCAAATGTCTTCCTCGCTAACGCGGGTGTACAACCTGGGAAGCGCCTCCATGCTGCACGGCTTACCGAACAGTTAGCTGGCGTGACCCAAGTGGGGCGTCTCCGCCGCCACACCGTTGGCACACCTTCGCGTTGAATCTATATGGGCTTACCTGTATACTGGGCGCTTGTTGGCACCGGTTTTCGGTCAAGGTGAGCGTGCGAACAGTTGCCGACCCATCCTGTCCCCGCACCTGTTTAACCCGACCGTCATACGGCGGCGTAGCGGGCAAAGCCACCTTAGTACGGGGTTTCATGAGTGCGCTAACGTGTTCGCGCGGGGGATCGAAGGGCAGTTTGCCACGGCGCGCCCTTGGGTCACACAACCCGCCCTGAGAGTGAAGTATTCTTTTCGAGTGCGCGACAATCCGACCTGAACGGGCCTCTGCTGCGCCGTTGTCGCTGAGCAGCGCGGGCGGGCTGCCTGCAAACGCTTCATGTCGATTTCCGAGCAGGTGCGTGACCGCGGGCAGAGGATGACGGAGTTGACCACCGGTCACGAGCACAGTTTTCGTGGAGACGAGCATGAAAATCCCAGGTCTTGCGCCCTCAGACTTAGATTATCTCCGCCCTTACTTCATGGGCGAGAATGCCGGTCCCGAATGCTATCGGTACGTCGTCTGGATCGACATCATGGGCGCACGCGCCAAGCTTCTGCGTTCCGTTCGCACAGCAGCGATTCCCATTATGAAGCTCCATGTCGCCGCGTTGACAGCGGTCCGGAAGAACAAAAAGACGCCGCTGGAACTGTTTCCGATGATCGACGGAATATACATCGTCTCGCAAGAGGCCGATCCGGTGAGGTTCTTCTTCTCTGACGTGTTCCGCTCGATGGCCGCCGAGTTTCTCGCTGTTGAACTTTGGGAACGCTCAGTTGTACGCGCAGCTGTGGCGTACGGACCTGTCATACTCGGCCGAGAATGTAAAGCAGGCGCTCAGATTCTCCAGGAAAGCACGTATTCGGACTCGATGCTCATAGGTATGCCGCTCGTCCAGGCCTTTGTTTCTCAGACGAATGCTCCGCCATTTGGAATCTATGTTCACGAGTCAGCCAGAGCGTTCGCGCCCGCCGGTTCAAAGCCGCTTTCGCATATCTTATGGCGATGGTGGCTGACGGATAAACCCGCCGGCAAATTGGCGCGCGCGCTCTTGAAGGAGCTGGATGCATATTACGATCACTGTGCCGCTTTCCCGACCACGACCGGTTACGCGGTCGACAGGATAGCCGCACACCGTAGGCTCGCGCACGAATACTTTGCGGAGTTCGAACAAACCCAATCAGTGAGGAAGCCAGGCAAGCCTGGGAAGGCGGGCGCGTGAGGGTTCGACCGTTTCTCAGCGGCGCCGCTGAGCCGAGACACAACAAGACCGACCAAGCAGATACAACACGTTCGGCTTGCTGGTATCCAGGGTGGCGCCATCCGGTTCGTAATCCGCTGGCCGTTCTTCCCGAGTCACGGCGTACTCCGAAGGTGCCCGGAGCACGCCGCAGGCGAGAGCCCGCGCTTAGCGTGTATCGTTCGCAATACGTGCCTGAATTTCTGGAACTGTGTACTTAGCTACCAAGGTAGTGAGTTGGGCAATTGGGTACCAGCCGAATGAGGCTGGAGAAAGATCATGAGTCAAATGAAAGCAGCAGTTTTTTACGGGCCGCGAGACGTGCGGATCGAGGATGTTCCGAAGCCCACGGTTGGAACCGGGGAGGTTGTTTTGCGGGTCCTGCGCTGTTCCGTGTGCGGGACGGACAAGCGCATTTACACCCATGGGCAGAAGAACGTAGTGCCGCCGGCGATCACCGGGCATGAGATTGTTGGAACTGTTCACGAGATTGGTTCAGGTGTAGGAGGTGGGCTGCACATCGGCCAAAAAGTTGTGGTCGCCACCGTGGTTGGCTGCGGAAAGTGCGTTTACTGCAAGCGCAAGCAATACAATCTCTGTGACTCCTTCACAGCGCTGGGTTACGATTACGCCGGGGGATTCGCGGAGTACGTCAAGATTCCTGCCCTTGCGGTGGCGCAAGGCAACGTGATTCCAATTCCGAATTCCATGTCCGTGGAGCGCGCGGCGCTGATCGAACCGCTTTCCTGTGTCCTGAACGGCCAGGAGTACTTATCTCCTCAGCCGGCAGATCGTGCCGTGGTCTTCGGATCGGGGCCCATTGGCCTGATGCACGCCAGCATTCTAAAGGCGCGAGGTTGCGACTCGGTGATGGTGGTGGACGTGTCGCAGGAACGTTTGAATTATGTTCGCGAGTTTGGGGTCGGTCTGCCCGTGAATACGTCCAGTGGGGACGCTGTCCATAAGATTATGGCGGCAGGCGGGGAAGAGAGATTCGATGTGGCCATAGTCGCCTGTTCCGTGAAGGCGGCCCAGGCTGATGCGCTGAAGCTGGTTCGCAAGAAAGCGCGAGTTTCATTCTTTGCCGGCGTGCCCAAGGACGACCCGGTTTTGGGCATCGACACCAATTTCATTCATTACAACGAGATTTCCGTCTTTGGCTGCTTTGCTTCCAACCTCCAGCACTACCACCAGGCCCTGGAAATGGTCTCCCGCGACGACTTGCCCTGGGATCGCTTCCTAACGCACCGCTTTAAACTGCAAGATATGGTCAAAGCCTATGCCGTGGTCGAGGCGGGACAAGGAATCAAGGTCGTCATCGATTGTGAATAGTAACCACCACGATGGATAAAGAATCTCTGGCACAATTAATTGCAATCTCTCGCGCGGTCGGCGCTAATCCGGACTACGTCCAGGCGGGCGGCGGCAACACATCGGTGAAATCTCAGGACGGGCGGACCATGGCCATCAAGGCCAGCGGTACGCCCCTGACGGCGATGAGTGAGTCCGCCGGGTGGGTGGAACTGGATACGGCTGGAGTCCTGAGCATTTTCGATCGGAAGGACCTTGCCACGCTGGCGACGAATGCCCGCGAGGCGCGCGTGCTGCAACATCTGTCCTCCGCAGTCAGCGGCGGCAGCGGGCGGCCATCCGTCGAGACCGCGCTCCACGCCATGCTCGGCAAGGTGGTCATCCACACCCACCCCGTCGCGGCCAACGCCCTGAATTGCGGGCCGGGGTTGAAGGCCCTGGGGGAGATTACGCCGGCGAGTGAACTCCCGCCGCTCTGGGTGCCCTACACCGACCCCGGCTGGCGCCTCGCAACCACCATCAAGTCTGCTGCTGAGGCTTACGAAAAGAAACACAACCATCCTCCGGTTGTCATTTTCATGGAGAACCACGGCCTTCTCGTCTCGGCTCCTGAGGCACGGACATGCCTGGCGCTCCACCATGAATGGGTGGGACGTTGCGGGCGGTACTTCCTGCCGGAAGCGCCGCCGGTGCGCGCATCCTCTGGCCTGGATTCTGCGGCCTTACGCAAGGCCATGGTCTCGTTGCGCCGCACGTGGCGAGAGGCGCGAGGAGGCGCTCCTTTCGCCCGCTTGACGAATGATACGGAGTTGGCCGGGGTGGCGTGTGACGAGAGGGCGGAGACGTTGGCCGGTGGCTCACTGACACCCGACCATATTGTTTACACTGGCTCCCGCGCCGTGCTGGGCGAATCACCGGACGAATTGGCCGCGAAGCTGAAACCGGCATTGCGCGAGAAGGCTCCGCCAAGGGTAGCCATGATTAGAAATGTGGGGACCTTCCTGCTGGCTGAAAGTGCTACCAAGCTTGATGCGGCGGAGGCGCTGGGGGTCGCCGCCGCCAAGATCACGCGTTTGGCGATGGGGCGGGGCGGCGCGCACAACCTCGGCCCGGCTTCTGCCGAATTCATCATTAATTGGGAGGCGGAACACTACCGCTCGGCTTTATTTGGCGCCGCCGCCGCTCCGCTGGCTCGGAAGGTTGCCTTGGTGACAGGTGCGGCCTCCGGTCTGGGCTGTGGGATTGCCCAGGGTTTGGTCGAAGCGGGAGCCGCGGTGGCCTTCTGCGACCTTGACGACAAAGGCGCCGAAGAAGCGGCAGCCACCTCGCCGGAACCCTCGCGCGCACTCCCCGTGCACATGGACGTCACTGACGAAGGCGCTGTGGCAGGCGCATTTGACACGCTTTTGCGGCATTGGGGAGGTCTGGACATCGTCGTTTGCGCGGCGGGGGTTGCGCCTGCTTACGAGTTGGTAGACATGCCGGTGAGTAAGTGGCGGCAGGCGCTGGAGATCAACCTCACCGGTTATTTCCTGGTGGCGCGGGAGGCGGCTCGCATTATGCGCGCACAGGGTGACGGTGGCGCTATGGTGATCCTTTCCTCAAAGACCGGCTTGGACGCTTCCCGAGCCAACTCTGCTTACAACGCTACGAAAGCTGGCGAGCTCCACCTGATGCGTGGCTGGGCGCTCGAGCTGGGGGCGGATGGCATCCGCGTCAATGCCCTCGCCCCAGGCAACGTCTTCGAAGGGTCAAAGATCTGGAACCCGGAGTACATCAAAACCGCCGCCCGCAAGAAGGGGATCAAGCCCGAAGAGGTCATCCCCTACTATGTTTCGCTGACCGCACTGAAGCGCGATATCAAGCGCTCGGACGTTGCTGCTGCCGTCGTCTTCCTCTGTTCCGATGCAGCGCGCTGCATCACCGGCCAAACACTGGTGGTGGACAGCGGGCAGGTCATGGTTCGATGAACAGCCCGGCGCTCGAAAGAACGGTCGAACTCGAGACGGAGCTTTACCAGGGAGGGCTCGAACAGCGCTTGAGCGCTCTCCGCCAACTTTGCGCCCAGCTCGGCCCCAGACCGCACCGTGGAACCAACTGCCACATCCACACCAGCGAGTCGTTCAGCGTCTTTCGCTCCCCGACGGAAGCGGTGTGGCAGGCGGCGCAGGAGGGCCTCGCAGTCCTGGGCATCAACGACCACTACACGATTGCGGGGCACGAGGAGTTCCGCCGCGCCTGCGAGATTGCGGGCATTGCAGCGGCATTTTCTCTCGAGGCCGTCGCCATGGACCGTGACGCCGAGGCGGACGGCCTGCTCCTCAATGACCCCGATAACCCGGGCCGTGTGTATCTGTGCGGCAAAGGCGTGACCAGGGATCCGCCTGATTCCTCGACCGAAATGCGCAACCTCGCGCGCCTGCGGGCGGCCCTCGAGCGGCGGAATCGTGAGATGACCGAAAAGGTCGACGCCCTCTTCAAGGATCGACTGCATGCCGATGGCCCGACCTGGGAGTCCGTTCGTGGGTTGACGCCGCGCGGCAATGCCACAGAACGGCACGTGGCCTGGGCAACGCTGGCGCGGTTACGCGAGTGGGCCGCAGTGCAGGGAGTATCCCTTTCAGAAGCTCTTTCGGTTTGTTGTGGGGCTGCTCCGCGGGCAGCGGCTGACGACGCCGCACTACAAATCTTCCTTCGCGCCAAACTCCTCAAGGCGGGCGCTCCTTGCTTCGTGCGCGAGTCCGAGGAGGCTTTTGTCTCCGTCGAGGAGCTGCGCAGGATCTTCCTGGCTTTCGGATCTATCCCAACTTACCCGGTCCTCGGAAATCCGGTTACCTCCGGCGAGCGGGACATCGAGGCTCTCCTCCACCGATTAGAGGCGACGGGCTTCTACGCCATTGAGGTCATCCCGCACCGCAATACGCGCGAGCGTCTGTCCGAAATTGTCTCGACCGCGCGGCGCCGCTGGTGGCCAGTCTTCAATGGCACGGAACACAACACGCCGGAGGCCCGGTCCCTCCTCGACCCCTTCGCCCTCGACCCGGAGTTCGAGCCCTGGTTCCGCGAGAGTGCCGCGCTGCTGCTCGGCCACCAACAGCTCGTCGCGCAGGGTGAGGGGGGGTACGTTGATCTTGAAGGCAGACCCACGATTGCCGACCCACGCGCCAGGTTCGAGCGCTTCAGTCAAGCGGGTGGTTCTGTGAGCCGGGAATTGCCCCGAAGGGGCATGCCGTGAGTAGTCCCGCGCCTGCGGGACTGCGGCTACTCAAGGAAGGCCCCTTCGGGGCCTTGGCCCCCCCCAAGGCTCTCGACTTTGACGGGACCAGCACCACGGTGCAAAACCGATTGCAATTTCATGCCTGTTGGCGGAACATAGCAGGTTTGGTTTGATGAATTGATTTCCTGCCTAAGAAGCGGAGGACGAGAAAAGTGACAAAGAAAGAGATTCCAATAGCAGAACCGAAAGGGAAGTTAGGTGTTCTTACGGTCGGAATGGGGGCAGTCGCGACCACAATGATCGCAGGGGTGGAAGCGGTTCGTAGAAAGATTGCGCTGCCTATAGGTTCTCTTACACAAATGGGTACGATACGCCTGGGAAAACGCACGGATAAGCGGATTCCCAAGATCAAAGATTTCGTGCCCTTGGCTAATCTCGAGGATCTGGTTTTTGGTGGCTGGGACCTTTTCACTGACAGCGCCTATGAAGCAGCCATTAAAGCCGGGGTTCTGGAAAAAGCCCAGATTGACCAGTTGAAAGATTTTCTCGACGAGTTGCGGCCGATGCCCGCCGCGTTTGAACAGAAGTGGGTGAAGAACCTTCATCCCAACAATGTCAAGACCGGCAAGTCAAAAATGGATCTTGCCGACCGAGTGATGGAAGACATTCAGCGCTTCAAGAAGCAGTCAGGCGCAGACCGCCTGGTCATGATTTGGTGCGCATCGACGGAAGTTTATTCGAAGCCGCATCCTGTTCATGACACCCTCGAGAGCTTTGAAGAAGGGCTAAAGTCAAACAGCCCGGACATCTCTCCCAGTATGATCTATGCCTACGCTGCCTTGAAGCTGGGCATCCCGCACGCCAACGGGGCACCGCATATCACCACGGATATTCCTGCGCTCACCAGCTTCGCCGTCGAGAAGAAGGTTCCCGTCTGCGGTAAAGACTTCAAGTCAGGTCAGACCTTCATGAAGACCCTCCTGGCGCCCGGCATCAAGGCCAGGCTGCTGGGACTGAAGGGTTGGTTTTCAACCAACATTTTGGGTAACCGCGATGGCGAGGTGCTGGACGATCCCGAAGCTTTCCGCAGCAAAGAAGAAAGCAAGCTTTCGGTGCTCGAGTACATCATTCAGCCTGATCTCTACCCCGAGCTTTATAAGGGTTACTACCACAAGGTGAGAATCGAGTACTACCCACCACGGGGCGACAATAAGGAAAGTTGGGATAACCTCGATATCTTCGGTTGGCTGGGCTATCCGATGCAGATTAAGGTGAATTGCCTCTTCCGGGATTCGATCCTGGCCGCTCCCATGGCGCTGGACCTCGTCCTTTTCATGGACCTCGCTCAACGCTGCCCGGACCTAGCGAAGATGGGAATCCAGGAATGGTTGTCCTTCTACTTCAAGAGCCCCATGTGCGCCGCCAGCGTTTACCCCGAGCACGACATCTTCATTCAACTCATGAAGCTCAAGAACACTCTCCGCCATCTGCGAGGTGAAGAGCTGATCACTCACTTGGGATTGGAGTACTACGACTAACCAGGCAACCTTGCGCGGCCATGACGAGCGAAGTTTCCGGGGTGACCCCCTCACCCGTCCCGATCAGATCGGGACACCCTCTGTCGCCGCGGCGACAGAGGGGCAGGGGGTGAGGGGGTTCTAAGGTCGAACAGTGAACAGCCTCCTTGAAAAAGCTTAAGTGAACAGCATTGGCCCTACACGCCATTTCACGCGTCGCCGATGGGTCTGCGATCTTTCCCATCACACATTTCATGTTGCGGGTAGCCTGGCGGAAAATGCCGACCGGGAAAGGAGCGTCTCTGTGTCGGTTCCTGCTTATATGCGCGCACTAGTTTTGGATGGGGTTGGTTTCGGTCACCTGCAAGTGCGACGAGTACCGACTCCGCGTCCTAGCCCGCGTCAAATGCTGGCCCGAGTAGATGCTGCGGGGATTTGCACGTCGCTCATCAAGCTGGTTGAGCAGGGTCCGGACCACAAACAGTTGTATGGCTGGGACCTCGAGCGCTTTCCACTGATTCTCGGAGACGAGGGGTCCGTGACGCTTGTGGAAGTGGGGCAGGAATTGAAAGACCGCTACCATCCCGGCGAGCGTCATGTCATTCAACCTGCAGTTAATCACCCACCGATCAACCACCCGGAGCGATATCGCGACGAGGGCCGAGGCGTCGCCAAGGTCGCTGTCGGCTATACGCTGCCAGGACACCTCGCGGAATATGTTCTCGTCACGGAAGAGACTGTGGCAGCGGGGTGTCTTCTCCCGGTTCGAGACGCGGGTTTCCCATTCGCCCATGCTGCCATGAGCGAGCCTTTGTCCTGCTGCGTCTCGGCTCAAGACCGCCATGTGCATTTGGTGCAGGAGACACCTCTGGGACCGCGCAAAGTCATAAAAGGGCTCAAGCCCGGAGGAGTAACCGTGGTGATAGGTGCAGGGGCTATGGGCCGGATGCACGTGGACTTGGCGCTTAGCTACAGACCTCGTGCCATGGTGGTTGCTGACCTCGCTGAGGCACGGTTAGAGCTTGTAAGGACTCTGTTGGGACCGCGGGCAAGCAAGGCCGGAATCGACCTTCAGGTCGTCAACCCGGGGACAACTGATTTGAACAAGTTGGTGAACCAGCTCACGAATTATAACGGGGCCGATGATGTGATTGTGGCCGTTGGCTCCAAGAAGGCCATCGAGAGCGCTCAGAGCCTGGTCGGTCGGGGCGCCGTCCTGGACCTGTTTGGTGGCTTAAAAAAAGGCGAAGAGGTTATCGGCCTCGACACTGGGATTGTCCATTACAAGGAAATCAACGTCACCGGGTCCAGTGGAGGTTCCCCTTGGGACATCGTCCGAACGCTGGAGTTGATGCTTACCGGCGAGATTGACGCCGGGTGCCACATTACTCGAATTGGCGACCTGGAACACGCTATCGAATTCTTGAGAATGGTAATGGCTCAGGAAATTGACGGCAAAGCCGTGGTTTACCCTCACCGGCGCACCGCTGAAATCCGGGCGGTGAAATCCTGGAGCGCCCAGGATGAGCGGGAATACCTGCGAGCGTCGTCCTGAGCAGCTTCACAACAGTGACAAGTGACGAGTGACGAGCAAAAATCAGGAGACAAGAAGCAGTGTTCGAGGGGTGGAGACGGCCAAAGACCCCCGCCCCTAGCCGCTAGCCACCTCCCTCAACTGACGACTGATAAATGACCACTGACAACGGACAAACGACTTTGGAACTTGTGGGTCAACGCACGTTTGTTCGCTGATAGCTGAGAGCTGAGAGCCTCCTAATGACTTTGGGAGTTACCGGTCAACGCACATTTGTTGGCTTTGGCTTCGGCGCCATCCAAGCTGGACTGTTTCTTTATGAAGCCTTCCGGTCCGACAATTTCGGCCGGCTGATGGTTTCGGAAGTGGTGCCGGATGTCGTGCACGCGGTGCGCGCCGCCGGAGGACGTTTCTCCGTGAACATCGCGCACTCGGACCACCTCGAGGTCGCGGAGGTTGGGCCCTTGGAAATCCAGGACCCGGGCTCTGAATCTGACCGGCGCCGCTTGGTGGAAGCGGTCGCGGAAGCGGAGGAAATCGCCACCGCGGTGCCCAGCGTGCAATTCTACACTTCTCCTGATCCCGGGAGCATACATGGCCTTCTGGCTGAGGGGTTGCGACGCAAGGCAGCCGCGCAGGGGCCACAGGCAATCGTTTACGCGGCTGAAAACCATAACCATGCGGCGGAGATCCTGGAAGCAAGAGTTCTTGAAGAGATTCCCGAAGAGGAAAGAGAGCGTGTGCGCTCTCGTGCCAGATTTTTGAACACCGTGATCGGAAAAATGAGCGGAGTCGTTTCCGACGCGGACGAAATCAGATTGCAGAGCTTGGCCACGATAACCCCCGGCGGCCGGCGCGCCTTTCTGGTCGAAGCGTTTAACCGAATCCTGATTTCCAAAATCCGATTTGCGGGTGTCGGTGAGGCCCCGCCTATTCAGCGAGGCATAAAGGTTTTTGAAGAGAAGGATGACTTGTTGCCTTTCGAAGAAGCCAAGCTATACGGCCACAACGCCACCCATGCCCTCGCTGCCTATGTCGCCGCCCTACGCGGCGTCGAACGTATTGCTGACCTCAGCAAACACCCGGATATCTTCGCTTTCCTGCGTGCCGCGTTCATTCAAGAATCCGGAGAGGCGTTGGTCCGGAAGCACGCAGGTGAAGATCCGCTCTTCACTCACCAAGGCTATCGGGAATACGCTGACGACCTGCTTGCCCGCATGGTTAATCCCTTCCTTCACGACAGCGCGGAAAGAGTTGGGCGCGACCCGCAGCGAAAACTGGAGTGGGACGACCGCTTGGTGGGAACCCTGCGCGTGGCGTTACAGCAGGGCGTTCACCCATCTCGTTATGCTTTCGGTACGGCAGCCGCACTCGCCGTGCTGGATCGTAACACCCTGGAAACAAATATTCCGCTGGAAACATGGCTTGATCCGCTCTGGCAGACCGCCTCGCCCGATAGGGAGGAAAGAGAAAAGGTCCTCGACCTGATCGAAGAAGGCCGCCATCGACTCAAAAGATGGCGGGAGTCCGGGTTCCGAAACCTGGAGGACTTATTCTCGAGGGAAGGTTGAGCCGGCCTGAGCACCGTCAAATCTATCAACAAATTCATGTCGCCTCGGCGCGAGAGGACTGTTGCGCAAGAAATCATCGATTATCTTTATCGTATCGCTCAGGGCTGTGGTCCCACTAACGGAACTCGCGAGGCGCGTGCGGCATTGGGCAAATCATTGTCGAGCGTCATCAAGGGAGTACTTTCCCGCATCGCCAGTTCAAGATAAGCCGCATCGTAGACCGTGAGTCCGTATTGCTCCGCCACTGGGAAAGCCCTCTCGCGGACTAGATTCTTTGTAGTTGTGTCGACACGAATGGGAAGGAATTCCAAATCCTTGAGAAACTGGTGGGCATCCTCGGGAGAAATGCGCTTGCGACGAACCGCAATCAGCAATGCATTTGCAACCTCAAGGGGCCAATGTGCCGGGACAATTGCTTCATCACCCGTCCGTAGGTGGGTCAGCACCGCATTGGTTGCCTCGGTGCCTTCGTCGGCAAAGCACCAGGGCAGCGTCGCCGAAGCGTCGATAACGAACGCCGCCATCAGTATTTGTGCCCTTCGTGAATCAAATCTTTGATCTTGAGTCCGCCCAGGCGGTTACGCTTCTGGATTTCCAGAATGTCGGCGACCGCCTCAGCGGGAGTTTTAGTCGCGGGGCCAAGATGGAAGGGAATGGACTGTTTTTGCGCGAGGGTCTCCAGAGCCCGCTCGATGACCTCTTCGGGCGAGCGATAAGGACCGCGTGCGAGCTGCTTTTGTAGCAATTCCTCGCTGTGAGGTGTCAGGCGAATAGTACTCATGTGTAGAGTATACGCGAAATGTCAGATGCCTCGCAATGAAAAGGCCTTTCCGGCAGGGCAGGGCTCCAGCGCAAGGGCGCAGGCGTCGAGAAAGCGCGGTGCGCGCCTGCTTGACGGTAATTGACAGAAACCCGGAAGCGGCAGAGAAGGCGCTCATGAACGAGTCGTGAGATGCCGGCCTCTATCCTATTCCAGCACGAAAATGTTTTTCTTTGCGCAGATCTCCTTCAGGACTTTCGGCCACACAGTTACGCTAACCTCACCCAGGTGAGCCTTTCTGAGCAATAACATCAGCGTGCGTGATTGGCCGATGCCGCCGCCCATCGACAGAGGAATGCGGTTGGTCAAGATCCCCTGGTGGTACGGCAGCTTCATGAAATCGAGTTGATTGGCCAGTTCCAACTGTTCTTTCAGAGTTTCAGCAGTCACGCGGACACCCATCGAAGTCAGTTCATGCCGCCGTTTTGTAACGTGGTTCCATACCAGAATGTCACCATTCAAGCCGTGCGTCGGCTTGCCGGTTTCTTTACTCGTATCCGTGACCCAATCGTCGTAATCAGCGGCACGATTCTCGTGGGGATAACCATCTTTCAAAGGCCAGCCAATCCCAATGATGAAGATTGCCGGGTACTCCTGCAGTACCTTTGTCTCCCGTTGCTTGCGCGGCAGATCAGGATACATATCGAGGATTTCTTCGGCATGCAGGAAGGTCAACTTCTCAGGCAGATTAGGATATCGTGCGTCGCTCAACTGAGGGAACATCTCTTGTGCAAAGCGTTCCGCACCTACAAGCACCCTCCAGATACCTTCCACTACTTCCTTCAAAAAGGCCAGGTTACGCTGTTCGGCGGTCATGACTCGCTCCCAGTCCCACTGGTCGACGTAGGCGCTGTGGTCATGATCAAGGAAGTAGTCCTTGCGGACGGCTCGCATATCCGTACAAATGCCCTCGCCCACTTTGCAATGGAACTGTTTCAGCGCGACTCTCTTCCATTTCGTGGCCGCCTGCACGACCTGAGCGTCGATGGGGTGCTTGTCGTGATCGTTTGAAATATGGAACGAGATCGGCGTGCGCGATCCATCCCGGTCCAGCATGTCATTCACGCCGCTTTCGACGTCCACGATCAGCGGCACCTCGACCATCATCAGGTTTAGTTCTTTACAGAGGTTATCTGCGATGTACCGTTTTACATGGAAGATCGCCTGCTGGGTTTCTCTCTCGGTCAACAGGGAGCGATAGTCTGAGGGGAGAATCCTTTCCAATTCGTTGTAGTCGCCAATACCCGGGCCTGCGAGATCAGCTTTCTTGTTCGATATGACTGTATTCATTATCTTCATCCCTTCCTTTGCGGATACTCTTTTCAGTTGGTGCGGTTCGACTTACCTGCGAGACTGGAACTTCCAGCCAATGCAGAGACACAGAACTCGTCTCCCTATTCTCGAAACGCAAGTTCGCCACGTGTCACCGCGCGTGGAGTGTATCGGCAGATCATGCTTCGCAGAGTACCAAACTTTCTCACCAAAATCACTGCTTGAGAGTTTCCCGGGGAAGAAACAGCTCTATTCACTTCTCCTTGGGCCAGTGCCGGATTCGAGGCCCCCGTGATTCAAGCTTGAGTTGACAGGGCGGCTGGCGTATGCTCCTGAGAGAAAACAAGGCTGAAATCGGAGATCCCGTTGGAAAGCCCCTCCACATTACCATGGCCCGGCGAGGCAGGCAGCCGCACCACCAGCTCTGCCACCTTCTCCTCCGACGAACTGGTTGCCGGCCGCTACAAGATCGTTCGCTTCATTGGGCGGGGAGGCATGGGAGAGGTCTACGAAGCTAATGACCTGGAACTACGGCAGCGTGTGGGACTCAAGACTGTGCGCCCGGAGATCGCACTGGACCAGCAGGCAATCGAGCGCTTCAAGCGGGAGATCCGAATCGCCAGACAAGTGACGCATCCCAACGTCTGCCGAATCTTCGACCTCGGCCATCACCGCAGGGCGCCGTCCGGGGACGAGATCACCTTCCTGACCATGGAGCTCCTTCCTGGCGAAACCCTTGCCGAGCGGCTCCGCCGGACGGGGCGGATGAGCACTGCCGAGGCCCTCCCGCTGGCCACACAAATCGCGGCAGGGGTAGCGGCGGCCCACGCGGCAGGCATTGTTCACCGCGATCTGAAGACCGAGAACATCATTTTGGTTCCTTCCCAGGAAGGGCAGCAAACCACACGCGCCGTAGTCACCGATTTCGGGCTGGCGCGTGCCGGCGCTGCTGCCGACCGCCTGGCAGAGCTATCAACCGCTTCAGGCAGGATCGCGGGGACTCCCGCTTACATGGCTCCGGAGCAGGTCGAGGGTGGGAAGGTCACCGCGGCATCGGATATCTACTCGCTGGGTATCGTGCTCTATGAGATCGTGACCGGTGCTCTGCCCTTCGTGGGCGACACGCCCATCTCCACCGCAATTAAGCGCCTGAAGGAAGCACCTCCCTCCCCCCGGTCCCTTGTATCGGACCTGGATTCCAAATGGGATGCTGCCATCCTGCGCTGCCTGGAGCGCCACCCGGCCAACCGCTTTGCGAGCGCCGGGGACGTGGTAAAGGCGCTGGGCGGCGAGACTGTGACACCGGGAAGGCGGGCACAGCGACTTCGGCTTGCCATAGCTGGGGCCTTGCTGGTCATCCTCTTCACTGCGGCGGCGATCTACTACCTGCGTGTTACGCGAAAAGTTCAGCAAGGCGCACGACCCACCGTCGCCGGTCTTCCTGCCGCGCCTGTCAAGACCCGACGTTCTGTTGCCGTCCTTGGCTTCAAGAACCTTTCGGGGCGCGCGGAAGCATCCTGGCTTTCCACGGCACTCTCCGAGATGCTGACCACCGAACTCGCTGCTGGGGAGAAACTCCGAACTATCCCCGGTGAGAACATCGCCCAGGTAAAGATCAACCTCTCGCTCGCCGATGCAGACAGCTACTCGAAGGAAACGCTCGCCCGGATACGGACAAACCTGGGGGCAGACCTAGTGGTGCTCGGTTCGTACCTTGCCCTGGGAAAAGAATCCGGCGGGCAGATTCGTCTTGACCTGCGCCTTCAGGACGCGCTGGCGGGGGAGACCATCGCCGCGACGGCGGAAACCGGCACGGAAGCCAAACTCTTCGAGCTGGTTTCGCAGGCGGGGGCGCATTTGCGCGACAAGCTGGGGGTAGGAGAGGTTTCCGCAAGGGAGGCAAAGGTGGTGAAGGCCTCGCTGCCATCCAGCCCCGAGGCCGCGCGACTCTACGCGGAAGGGCTGGCGAAGTTGCGGCTGTTTGACGCGCTGGCGGCGCGCGGCCTGCTGGAGAAGGCCGTGTTGGCCGATCCGCAGCATGCCTTGGCGCACTCGGCATTGGGGGCTGCCTGGTCGGCGCTGGGCTACGACGCGAAAGCCACAGAGGAAGCGAAAAAAGCCTTTGATCTTTCCACCAACCTCCCCCGCGAAGACCGCCTCTGGGTCGAGGGCCGCTACTGGGAAACTGCCAAGGAGTGGGAGAGGGCGGTCGAGATCTACAGGACTCTCTGGATGTTCTCTCCCGATAACTTGGATTACGGTCTTCTTCTGGCAGAGGCCCAAATATCCGCGAGCAAAGCCAAAGATGCGCTCGCGACAATCCAGGGCCTTCGCACGGCGCCGCCGCCCGCGCGCGACGATCCACGAATTGACTTGGCGGAGGCGAGAGCCGCCGATGCCCTCGCAGATTTCAAACGCGAGCAGCTTGCAGCGGAAAGGGCAGCTACCAAGGCCGGGGCGCTCGGGGCGGGGCTCCTCACTGCCCGAGCGAGACGCCTTCAGGGCCTGGCGTTTTATAACCTCGGGGAGCTCCAAAAGGCGCTTGCCCTGTTCGACGACGCGAAACGCATCTACGCTGCCGCAGGAGATTGGGGGGGTGCAGCTTGGGCGGTGAATAGCAGCGCGAATATAGTCTCAGACCAAGGGGACCTTGCCGGCGCAAGAAAGATGTATGAGGAAGCCTTGAAGATCTGGCAGGAGATAGGTGACAAGCACGGAATGGCGGCCGCGCAAAATAACATCGGGGGCGTGTTCTTGGCGCAAGGAGACTTGGCCGCCGCAAAGAGGATGTACGAAAAAACGCTGGCGATATCCCGCGAAACAAACAACAAGACCTGGATGGAGGCGGCGCTGAGCAACCTCGGGGTTGTGCGCTTTCAGCAAGGGGACCTCGCGGGTGCGAAGCAGATCTACAGCGAGGCTCTGGCTGATTCTCGGGAAATCGGCGATGAGGTCGGCGTGGCAATTCTGCTGACCAATGTCGCGTCGACCCTCTACCTACAAGGGGATCTCGCTGGGGCTACGACGACCTACGACGAGGCGTTGGGGGTATGCCGCAAGATCGGCGATGACCACTACCGGGCGAGTGTCCTGAAGGGATTGGGTGAGGTCCTCGCTGCCCGGGGAGACCTGATCGGCGCCCAAAAGAAGCATGAGGAAGCCCTGGCGATCACGAACCAGCTTGGTGAGAAGGGAGCGTCGGCGGAGATTCGCGTCGCGCTCGCGCAGCTTGCAATTGAGGGTGGTCATCCAGCCGTGGCCGAAGCGCCCGCAAGGGAAGCGGCCGAGGAGTTTCGCCAGGAGAGAGCCACTGATAGTGAAGTCTCAGCGCACATCGTCCTGGCGCGCTCCCTTCTTGCGCAGGGAAAGTACCCCGCCGCACAAGAAGCCATTGACCGCGCGAAGGCGCTGTTAAATAAGAGCGAGAACCTCGACACGCACTTCTCCTTTCGGATCACCGCTGCCCGTGTGCGCCAAGCTTCGGGTAGACCCTCTGATCGGCTGGAAGCCGCGAATAGCCTTGAGGCTGTCCTCGGGGAGGCGAAGAAGACCGGTTTCCTCGGTCACGAGCTCGAGGCTGGCCTCGCCTTGGGAGAAATCGAACTGCAGTCTGGCAATATAGTCAGGGCGCGCCGGCGGCTAGAGGCTCTTGAAAGGCAAGCTGCGGCTCAAGGGTTCGGCCTGATCGTCCGGAAGGCCGCCGCCGCGCGAAAATAGATGTTACCTTCTCAAGGCCCGCATAGGCATTGAGTAGCGCACACCTGTTTTGGAGGTCTGCGGTTCGTCCCCAATTGACAACAAAAAACCGCGGACCTAAACGACCGGTCCGCGCTACGCTTGCTGCTGCATTTTGTCTCTTGACAGGCGGAACTTAATAGGCTAGGATAGTAGGTGGGGTTGTGGAAGAAACAGAAGTCAGAAGTCAGGAGCCAGGAGTCAGAAATCAGAATGAAGAGCATCTGCTCTCCGCCTTCTGCCGGCTGCCTTCTGCATTTGAGGGAACTTCGAGTTGGCGGGGCTCTGGGCCCGTTCCACAGTCCACGACAAGATGTCGCAATGGCCGAGAAAGGAGAAACACTAGTAACTTCAAAAAAAGACAGAGCGACGCGGGAATGTCTATGAAAACAAAGGGTCGGCTTTCAGCAGCCCAGGGCGAAGCTGGAATGTCTATGAAAATAAAGGTACTTACGCGTTGAAAGCGGGAATGTTGTTGAAAATACAGGTAGTTAGTAGGTTGTAGGTGGTAGGTGGGGGAAGAACAGGAGTCATGAGTCATGAGGCAGGAGGCAGAAGAGCCGGGGGCAGGTTTCAGCGGACAGGGAAAGGGGCGGGTCAGCGCGACGCCGCAGGGCGAATCGGCTCGAGGCTCATGAGGCAACCGTCAGGTCCCGAGGCGAAGCGGACGGTGACTACGTCGCTTGGGCCCAACTGCACCCCCATATGCTCCATTCGCGCGAGGACAAACATGCGCAGCGCATTCTCAAGGACAAGGGGATGCCAAGTGTAAAGGCCCACCAACTCGGGGGAGACACCTAGCCGGCTGGCAGCGGCAGAGCGCAGGGCTGCAAGGGCGGGCACTCGCTCGCCCTCCCGGATCTGCCACAGGGGTTGCAGCGGGCGCTTCAAGGTTAAGCTGTGAGTGGCCGGCAAGTAAGCGAAGACTTCCGAATTCCCTTGCGGTCGTGTAACGGAGAAGTAGAGCTCTTCTTTCGTCTGGGGCAGGACTTCGAGCCATTCCGCATCGACGCGAATGGAGACGCTCGGCAAAGCCAGGCGCCGGCCACGAGGCAGCGCTGCAAGGCTGGCGGCGAGGGCGGCTTCGTCCTCAATCAGGCGTGGGAGCGGCAGTGTACCAAGGGCGTCCGGGGCGGGCTTGCGGGCATCGCTGGCTGGAGCATGGGTTACTCCCGCAGCCTCCGGCGCCGGCTTCGGGTCAGGGGAGACAACCTGACTTGGTGGAGGTCGGAGGCTCAGTTGTAACTTCGGCAACGCCGCCGCAGGGGGGGCAACTGGAGCGGCGGCTTCCGCCGGTGGGTCCGCAACTGGCAGCGGATGCGACTCTTGGGCCGGCTGGTCCGGATCAGAATGAGGCGTTGCGTTCCCGTGGGAATTCAGGAGCGGTGGGTTTGCGGGCAACCAGAGTGGCCCGCGTGCCATAACGATTTCCGAGATGATCTCCGCGTGCGCAGGAGCAGTCGCGCTCATAGGGCGCGCCAGAACAACGGCCAGAACCACAAGCGCGCTCGAAAATCCGAAGGAGAGGGCGAGCGCTCCGGGACGTGGTGCACGCGCATCGAGCAGTACAAATTCAGGGGCGTCGCTCGAAGCAGTGTGGGGGGCGGCTGGGGCGGCCATTGGGTATGGCAGATCCGCCCAGGTTTCAGCTTTGGTAACGGGAAAAGTAGCCGGCATAGCTGTCCACCGAGCTTGCATACCAGTTAATGTAGGCCCACAGGTCTTGAGAGTAACTCCGGTCGAAGACTCTGGGGCCAGCGACGTATTTAGCGGCGGCGCGCGCCCAACTGCCTTCTTCCTGGTAGTAGCGGGCGAGCAGCCGGGTGCCCAGCCAGGCGTTAAATTCCGGCTCCTTCAGACGCTTGGGCGGCCAGCCTTCAAGGCGACAACGCTCCGGCAGAATCTGGAACATCCCCACTTCGCCGGCGGCCCCGTGGGGCGGATAGGTCTGCAAGCGAGACTCAATCCATGCCACGCCCAGGGCCAGTGGCACCGGCGTACCATTAGCCTTGGCGCAGCGGACCACGCGAAGGTAGGCTGAGCGATTAACTGTTGCATTCGCGAATCGAGACCCCCTCACCCGCCCCGCCCCGGCTGAGGAAAACGCCGGCGGCGGGCCACCCTCTCCCCCAAGGGGGAGAGGGGAGAGTTGATCCGAGAGGCTGCCGCGATGCCTACCCAAGGATGCTTGCGGGGCCTCAGCGTTTGCCGGAGGGGACTCATTAGGCCCCTGGTTGGCCGGCGGGTTGGGAGGTTCGCCGGAAGCATCATGGAACAGGTGCCAACCCGGGTGTGCCGATGGGGGGTTCTTGGAGTTTTCATCCCGCAGGCCAGCGCGCACCTGCTCGACCGTGCGGCGCAGTTCATCGTAGAAGGCGCGACGCGCGCCGGCATCGTCGCGCAGGCGGCTGAGCTCATCCTGGATGCGCTGGGCCTCAGGATCGGGAGGGTTTGAGTCGCCGTGCGGGTTGGCGTTTGGCGTGGGCGTGAGCGCATGGGCAGCCGCGGGGGTGCGTCTTGTGGCGAAACCCGAACCGGCAGGAGTCACAGCCCACGGCTTCGTAACCGTCGGCTTCTTTCCCTCTACCTGCGCTCCGAGGAGGGGCGACTTCGCGGGCGGCGGAGCCTCGGAAGGCGGCAGCACAACTTCGGTTTGGGGCGGCGTTGAAGCTGGCCCGGAATGCCAGGCGGGCTTCGTCGAGTCGGCGCGCCTGGAGAGCGAGGGGGGGCGCACGTTGGACCCCTCCTGCGGCGCGCCCAGTGGCGTCGCGATCCCAAAGAGATACAACCCTGCTACGGCGAAGGCCAGACAGGTGGATGCGTCGATGCGTCTCACGCGAGTCATACCTCCTCCTTCGACCGGGCGTGATTAGCCGTCAGCAGTCAGCGCGAACACCGCAATGTGGCTAGCGAAGGCTGACGGATGTTTGCTGATAGCTGAGGGCTGATAGCTGACAGCTTCATCGTGATGGAGGTGCGCTCGCCCCCACCCACTTTCGCCGGTCGATTTTCACTTTCTGCCCTTTGGAGTGGGCCTCCACAGGTTGTTTGACGTAGTAGGCATAGCGCTCTTCGAGTTTGCCGGACTCGAGTGGCTTGTCGGGCAGGCCGCACGCCTGGGCGCCATACTCGATGCGACAGGACTCCGAACGTATGGCAAGGTGATTCACGTCGTTCTCCAGGTCCGCGAGCGGGGTGCGGGTGGCCTCGAGGTAAAGCGCCGCACGCTGTTTGCTCAGAGCTGCGGGCTGGGAGTCGGTGCTCTGCGCGCGGCTTGAGGCGGCAAGCGCCAGAACTAGCGCCCCGCCAGCCGCCATCATGAGAACCCACCGCGCCGCCGCCGAGCCGCCTGAACCTGATTCTCTATTTGTGTTCATAAGCTACTCCTGGTGCGCCTGGCGAGCCTTGTCGTGACAAGCCTTCACGTCGCCTGACTGTTGAATGCAGCTCCTCAACTGCTCCAGATCAGTTTCCGACTTGGCGCTTGACCCTGAGCTGTTGAGCGTCTTATCGACCTCTGGGCTGGCCGAGAGGTGTTGCACCGACTGCGTGGCTTTGCGGCCTTGCTCGAGCACGTCTTCTGCCTGGGCGCGGACCACGTAATACTCGAGCCTGTCGGCCAGCCCCAGCCGGTTCTCGCGGGCCGAGAGCGCGTCTGCCGCGAAGGCCTTTGACTCTTTCTCGTAAGACTGCTCGAGAGCCTTGAGCTTGGCGAGTTCTTCAGCGGCGCCTGCCGCTTCCTCCTGAGCGCGAGTCCGCCGGGCAGGCAGATCTTTCTCAAGGCGCTCGGCCTCGGACAGCCGCCGATCGATTTCGCGCATCTGAGCCTCCGTCTCAGGTGACTCAGGCTGATGGGCCAGGTTGGCGAGGGCCACCTCGAGATCCTGGGGATTGACGCCCACGTTCTGCTTGCTCAAGTCGTCCAGCGTCTTGCGGCGCTTGTCGATGAAGTCCTGAACCGCCTGCTGCTTGCTAAGCACCTCGCGGGCCTGTTCAGCGTAATCATTGGCCAATTGCTCGCTGGTCTGCTCGCGATCGAGTTCGTCCTTGAGTGCCACCTGCACCTTGCGTGGGTCGGCGAATCGCTCCAGACCGGGATCATTCCCACTCGCCTTGCTGTAGGAAGCCATCTCGAGCTCGCGCTGGTCGCGACGTTGGTTGTACTCATCTAGGCGGCGATGGACGCGAACATCGAAGGCTTCAGCATCCAGTGGCGTTTCGCGTGCGCCCTGCGTATTTTCAGGCGCCGTCTCGGGAGTTTCAGAAGCTGCGGGGGGCGGCGCCTCCGACTCCGTTGTGCCAGGCGTGGGCGGCGGGGGCGCCACGCCGGCAGGGGGCGGGGGTGGCACGTGGGTTGTTGGAGGCTGCTGGGCAAGCGCCACGCTGGCGAGCGCGCACCCTAGGAGGGTCAGAATCAGTGTGGGCCTCATTGGTTTTCCTCCACCAGCGCCGCCTGCACCTGAGGATCGTTCAGGAGCGGGTCGCGTTCCCAATCCTTCTCCGTGGCACGCAGGATGAAAACAAGGTTGCGCGCCATCTCGGCGCGTGCCGCCGGGGGCACCGCAGAGTTCTGCGCGGCACTATAGGCCTCTCGCATCACGTTGAGCGTATCCTTGCTGTGGTCACCTTTTTGGAAGCGCGCCACCGCCTGCAAGTACTTCGCAAAGGCGCGATCCACACCCGGACGGTCCTTGAACCTGATCTGCTTCAACTGCTGGAGCACGCCGTCGGGATCGGAGTCGAGCTGGTCAGCCAGCGCCAACAAATCCTCCGAAGGCGGGATCACCTGGCCGCGACCCCACGTGGACGGCTGAAGCTTGGGACTATCATCGACGACGTCACCCATGGCAACGAGGGAAACCGGCCGGCCAAGCACAAACTCGAGCACGGTGCCGGCGGGAACTGTCAGATCGGGGCCGCGCCGCGCCACTGTCCAAATCGCGGCTACAATAAGACCACCGCCGGCGCCTATGGCTCCACCTACCGGCCCGGCCGCCGCGAAGCCAGCACCCGCGCCGATCACCACCGATCCAAAGTCCACAGCGCCGTCCTTCACCAGTCCCCTGTGTCCGTGCGCCGTGCCCTCGCGGTCCACCTTGCGACGGTTCAAATCCGTGGGGTAGCCATCGAGGGGGATCACTTCACCGTCCGGTGTACGTACCGAGTAAAGGCCCAGCCGCAAGCGGGACCTACCCATTATGTGTCCGGCGCGCTTGCTCTCGAGTACCGCGACACGGATTTTTGTGCCTGCCGGCAGCGCCACCTGCCCGTCGGACGTAACCAAGTCCTGCATTAGCGCTCCGGAAACCGTGCGCACGTTACCAAAAGAGTGCCATTGGTAAAACTCTTTGGTTCCTACGCTGCTTTCGAGCCGGACGGGAATCTTCGTGCCCGGCTCGATCCGAAGCCGCTCGGTGGCTCGGATGGGAGAAATAAGAAACGCCAACACCAAAATAATCGTGCTTGAGGGGATTAATTTGATTCTCATGGTTTTTCGGGACCTCGACCCAGTTGGGGCAATTTGGTGACCAGAACACTAAAGCGGCTGGATTGATGGCTGGGGACGCCAGGGGGCGAGTGATTCTGTGGGCGGGCCATGTTTCCTCGGCAAGCCCCCCGAAGCGAGTGCCAGACATCATGTGAGGTATGGCACGTCAGCGTCAGAGGGTAGGCGAAAACGTTGACCTGCTTTGCCTTGCGGGTAGGCACGCCGATTCGTGACCCTGCTGCCCTGCAGCTTTGAGGAATTTGACCACTGTTCCCCTACTCATCGCAACCCGAGGCCGACTGTCCCCTCTCTGAGACAGTACTTTCGACGTTTCCCGGTGGAAGCTTGCGGACACCGAGGGGCGCGACATGGGACTGGCCGATTTCCACCAAGCTGGCTGACTTCGGCCACCGGAGTGGTTACTTTGAGCCTGCCAAGCCGTTGCATGCCACATCTCAGTTAACTCTTGGCAGATGTTCACATTGTCGACGATGACCTGGGTAGAGGAAGTGGTAGGTTCAGTTCAGACCTCAAGGGAGATCTCGAAAAGACACGCCGGCTCACTGGTGCTGCGACCGTTCCTGTTCGCCCTTTTCGAGTTTGGCAAGGAAACCCTTGAGGAGCGGAAACAGTTCACCATAGGCTTCGAGTTTTTGCTGATAGATCCGATGGCGGATTGGATCCGGCTCAAACACCTTGTCGGGTTTGACGAATTGGCCTACTCCTTCGGCGGGATGGCGAAAGACTCCTGTGGCGATTCCGGCGAGGATGGCAGCCCCCAGGACGCTTGCTTCAGTGACGCGTGGCCGCACAAAGGGAACACCAAAGATGTCAGCCTTGAGTTGAAGCCACTGGTCCGATTTCGCTCCGCCCCCGGTGGCGACAAATTCCGAAGGATTCACTCCAAGTTCTTTCAAGGCCTGCAAGCTTTCGGCAAAATAAAAAGTGACCGATTCCATGATGGATTTGAGGATCTCACCGCGCGTGGTGCTGGTTTTGAGCCCCACGATGACGCCGGAAGCATCGGCGATAAAACCAGGTGGACCGGTAATCTCAAAATAGGGGAGTGTGAACAAGCGCGTAGGCTCGGGGGGCATTTCGCGGGCCAAGGCGTCGTAAATGTCTTCGCCGGCAGGCAACAGTTTGCGCTCCGCGCCGGCGAAGGTGTCGCGGAACCATCGCACCAGGGTCCCGCCTTGGTTGCAGATGAAGGAAACAAAAAGCCCTGGCAGGACGTGATGTTCAAGATTGAGGCCGTGGCGCAACATCGCCGCAGCGTCCGGGAGGTGGTCGTAGGTGGGGGTAATGCATTCGAAGGTTCCAATGCCGCAAACGGCTTTTCCAGCCTCGTAGACGCCCGCGCCCAGTGAACTGCAGCACTGGTCGTGGCCGCCGACCACCACGAGCACTTCTTTCGGCAGATTCAGCTCCCCAGCAACGCGCTCACAAACGGTACCGGCGACAGCGCCGCTGGGCATCGGAAGCGGAAGCTTGGCGCGTTCGATTCCAGTCAATAGAAGCAATGGGTCAGACCAATCCTCTCTGCGAATGTCGAAAAGGAGCGTGCGATTGGCATGGGAGTAACTGGTAACCGGGTCGCAGCCGAGCATGAAAGCCACGAGGTCCCCCCAGAGGAGAAACTTGTGGGCTTGCGCGTAAAGAGCAGGCTGATATTCTCGCCGCCATAAGAGTTTAGGGAGAGAGTATTGCGGGCCAAAAATATTAGGGTTGATGCGGAAGAAGGCCTCCTGAGGAATCTGGCGCGCCAGAGCTTCAACGTATTCCATGCCGCGCGTATCCGAGGACAGGATACAGGGACCAAGAATTTGCCTGTCCTTGGACACGGGGGTCATGGCTTCGCCCATGGAGCTGACGCAGAGCGCCCGAACAGGATGCTGGGTCACCCGACCCGACACCTCGGCGATCGTGTCCCGCACGCAGTTCCACACCTCGCGACTGTCAAGTTCTGCCCAGCCCTGGCGCGGGTGCAAGGTGGCATATTCACGGTAGGCGCTGGCGAGACACTCCCCGCTTTCCAAAAAGGCCGCAGCTTTGCACCCTGAGGTTCCGACATCGATCCCCAGCAGACTCATACCGATGTCACCTCGTATCCGAGCTCCGGATTAATCAGCCGTCGGGAACCTTGAAGCTCGAGTTCTTCAGCCAGCACTTGCACCGCGGCGTCGTACGCCGCCTTCTTGGCAGCCTCCAGCGATTCTTTGAGAGCTACCTCATAAGGCTGGCGGATTGCGGTGGCGATGTTGATCTTGGCGATTCCACGATGGATGGCTTCCTGAATGTACTTTTTCTTGATCCCACTCCCACCGTGCAGAACCAGAGGAATTTGAACCGCTTCGTAAATACGCTCCAAGTGCTCAATGTTCAGTCTTGCCTCGACCTTTTTGTTGTGCCGCGTGACCTCCGCAATGGCCCCGTGCACATTCCCCACCGCCACCGACAGCCAGTCGACTCCTGTTTCCTGAACGAACCGGCGCGCGTCCTCTGCGGCCGTGAAGCCCTTCCCGCTTGCGAAGAGTTCCTCGTAAGGAGGAAGCGGACCAGCCTCGTGACCAAACACGGCTCCCAATTCGCCTTCCAGCGCAATTCCTGCGGCGTGCGCGAGGCGAGCGATCTTCTTCGTCGCTTGGATATTCTCATCCAAAGGGAGACGCGAGCCGTCCACCATCACCGACTGATACCCGAGTTGGACGGCTTCCTGGATTACCGCCTCGTAGTCCACGCTCAGATTGTCCTCATCGATTACGGGGACATGATCCAAGTGCAAGCGTGTAAATCGTTCGTCCTTTACCCGCTGGTACTCCTGATAGATGGCTCGAACACTTCGAGCTCCGAACTTCATCCACTCTGGCCGTGCCACGGCTATCAGACCGAAACAATCGGTAGCATGCAGTGCCTCGACAACCGCTTCCATCATGGGCAGAAACGGGATGTTGAATGCAGGGATGGCTGTCCCTGCTCGTCGGGCGTTCCACATGCAGGCGTTGGTAGAAAGTAGTTTCATGGCGACAGCATCACGAGCGCGTCAGCCGCGGAATCCACCTGCGCACAGCTCTGCGGTACTCCTGGTAGGAACTCCCAAATTTCCGTGTCAGGGTAGGTTCTTCGTAAAAGAGGACGAACAGATGAACAAGAGGAAACAGCAGCAAAGCAAGGAACAGAATCGAAATCGAACGCTCATAGAGACCGAAGCCGATGAGGAGCACCAGCCCCCCGATATACATTGGGTTGCGAACGTACTTGTAGGGGCCGATGGCGACGAAGGCTCGCGGAGCATCAAAAATAGCGGGTGTTCCTCGTCCTCGGGAAATGAAAACACCCGCGCACGCGAGCCCAAGAGTTGCTCCGATCACCAGCAAGATAGCGCCGGGTATTTCGGTCGCAGCAGGTAAGGAGACTCCAAAACTCTGGTCAAAGGTTCGCACCAGCAGGGCAATCCAGCCAAAAAAAAGCAAAAAACCGCTCATGTAGATGACAGATCTGAGTGCGAGAAAGAGAGTCTTCATTGCGTGTCTCCAATGGAAACTACGTGTGGAACAAGAAGATTATCGTGACAATCGCATCCAATTACCAGCCCTTCCTGGACATGGTTCGCATGCGCACGCTGCCATTTCGGAACATGAGAGTGACGCAACGGCTGGCCGGGCCGCAGCCCAACCTGTCACGCAGTTCAAACCGGTTGCATTTTAGTTTGCGCGATACCCGCTATTGAATTCGTTCGGGGCTTGGCATATAGTGGCCCCGCCGAATGGCATAGCCTTGCCGCCTAGCTCGGAGAACCAGCCGGTGCAAGGAAAGAGGCAAGAGAGAACAAGTGACCCAAGGGGTTGACTGGAGCCGCGACTCAGGGTCGCAGGCCGAATAATCCATGCCCTCACTCCCTCAGGAGGTAAGCAGATGCCGAAGGGGGCCATTCTCTTTTTCTCTGGAAGAGTAGCCGGCGAAATATAGAATGTCAGGATGGTCAGATTCAAGGAAACGGAAACAAACAAGACGATTCCAGGCGTCCGCGTCGGTCACGCCAGTGACTTCAAAGGGCTGACAGGATGCACAGTTGTCCTCTGCGAAGGGGGCGCGGTCTGCGGAGTGGATGTGCGGGGCTCCGCTGCGGGAACGCGCGATTTGGCTCCCTGCCTTCCCGGTCATGTGGTGGAGCGCGTGCACGCGATCTTCTTGAGCGGAGGGAGCGCCTTCGGCCTGGACGCTGCAGCAGGGGTTATGGAGTATTTGGAGTCACGCGGCGTCGGATTCCCTGCCGGGAAAGTCCGGGTGCCCATCGTTCCCGGGGCGGTCATCTTCGACCTCCACTTGGGCTCGTCAAAGGCTCGACCAAACCGGAGGATGGCACTTCGAGCCTGCCGGAGTGCAACCGAGAAAGTTGTTGAAGGGTCGGTGGGGGCGGGGACTGGGGCGACGGTTGGAAAACTCTATGGGATTGGTCAGGCCACCAAGGGTGGCTTGGGGTTCGGGAGTCGCGGGTTGCCGGGCGGGGTCCGCGTGCAGGCGCTTGCGGTGGTGAATGCCTTTGGCGATGTAGTCGATCCCAGGACGGGTCGAGTGATTGCCGGAGCGCGAGTGTCTCCTGAATCACCTGAATTCGCGGTCACTGTGGAAAGCATGTTCAAGGGGGGAGTGCCCAAAGGCTTTGGAGCTACCCACACGACGCTGGTCGTCGTCATGACCAATGCCGAGCTGGACAAAGTCCAGACGACCAAGGTTGCGCAGATGGCTCACGATGGACTGGCACGCGCCATTCACCCCGTTCACACCCAATTGGACGGCGATCTGGTCTTTGCTCTTTCGCTGGGCAGAAAGCGGGCTGACTTGAACAGCCTCGGGACGGCGGCGGCGGAGGCGACCGCGGAAGCTATTGTCAGGGCAGTAGAAGCCGCGCAAGGGCTGGGCGGAGTTCCGTCATGCCGGGAATTGAGGGGCTGGGGGCAATTCTGAATCGTGAATTCTGAATTGTGAATTGAAGAAGTGCAGCGGTCAGAGGCCCTGGGCGCGGCGCGCAAAGCAAGTTTTGCATCCCCAATTCACCATTCACCATTCACTATTCATAATTCTTCTCCTTACTCCTCTCCTGACTCCTGCTCCTCAGTGGCTCGGCTGGGGACCCATGTCAGTGGGGTTTGTGGACGGGGATGGCGTGGGACCTGCGGTGTCCCCATGCGGAGTTGTTCCGAGCATGCTGGCGGTCGAAGTGGATTCCACCTTCCATCCATTGCCCGATCTGCGCAGCTTGTACTGTACGCCAACCGCCATGTTGGGCGCTTGCTTGCTGCGGAACTTCACTGGGGCCTCGGCAGTGTCCCCGCTGAACGCAACGTCGCCAACCTCCACGGTCATGTTCTGGAAAACGACGTTCGGCTGCTGCTTCAGGTGTTCCTCGATCGCCTCCTGAACCGCCGCTTTGGAATGAACCCCGCTCAACCGGTTGCAGGCGGCGAAGCCTGCCCATGCCATGACCACAAGACCCATTACTAGAACGCGCATCCGAACCTCCTCTGTCTGAAACAACCCTACCCCTGCGCTATAGGATTGTCAAAAAGAAGCAGGCGGTGGGGCCGCGCATCGCTTCAAGTTTGACACGCTCACACGCCTGGTTTAAATTGACGGTTCAGCTTCCAGGAGGTTGCTGAAAGGAATGAGGAGTCGACATGCTCGATCTGAGTTTTGTGCGCGACAATCTGGAGTTTGTGAAGCAGAAAATGGGCGAGCGCGGGCTAGGGGACCCGCTCGGAAGCTTTGAAGCCATTGACCGCGAAAGACGCAAATTCCTGGTGGAGGCAGAAACGCGCAAGGCGCGCCGCAATAAGGTTTCCGAACAAATCGCCGCTTTGAAAATGGCGAAGCAGGATGCCTCTGTCCTGATCTCCGAGATGAAGCAGGTGGGCGCGGAGATCCAGGCGCTCGATGAGAAAGCCAAGGAATACGATGGACAATTGCAGGAGCTCCTGCGCAACATTCCGAATGTGCCTCATACGAGCGTTCCCGTCGGCCGGTGCCCAGAGGACAACCAGGAGGTTCGGCGTTGGGGCCAGCCGCGCCAGTTCGACTTTGAACCCAAAGCGCATTGGGACCTAGGCCCTGCCCTAGGTATCCTGGATTTCGAGCGCGCCAGGAAAATAGCCGGGGCCCGCTTCGCGGTTTACAGCGGCTTGGGGGCAAAGCTGGAGCGAGCTCTGGCAAACTTCATGCTCGATCTGCATACAAAGGAGCACGGCTATACCGAAATTCTTCCTCCTTTTGTCGTGAACTCCGCAAGCCTTTTCGGCACCGGCCAGTTGCCGAAGTTCAAGGAAGACCTTTTCAAGCTCGAAGGGACTGATTACTGGCTGATCCCCACCGCGGAAGTCCCCGTCACTAATCTGTACGCGGGAGAGGTGCTGGAAGCCGAAAAGCTGCCGGTGAAGCATTGCGCATGGACCGCCTGTTTCCGGAGTGAAGCGGGCTCCTACGGCAAAGACACGCGTGGAATCATCCGCCAGCACCAGTTCCAGAAGGTCGAGCTGGTAAAGTTCGCGCTTCCTGAAAGCTCTTACGATGAGCTCGATTCTCTCACCCACAATGCCGAAGTCATCCTCCAGCGCCTTGGGCTCCCTTATCGCGTGGTGGCCTTGTGTACGGGTGACCTGGGCTTCAGCTCCGCGAAGACCTATGACCTGGAAGTCTGGCTTCCCGCTGCCCGCGAATACAAGGAGATATCTTCCTGCTCGAACTTCGAGGCATTCCAGGCTCGCCGGGCGAACCTCCGGTTCCGCCGTGGCAAGGCGGGCAAGACGGAATTCCTTCACACTCTCAATGGCAGCGGGCTGGCCGTGGGACGGACCTGGGTTGCGATCATCGAAAACTACCAACAGGCCGACGGCTCGGTCATCGTTCCTGAGGCACTGCGGCCCTACCTTGACGGCCTCGAGAGGATCACCGCGCGGTAGGTGGTAGATGGTAGGTGGGGCGCGTACTCTACATACCACCTACTACCTACCTATTTCTGTCCGCCCTCCGTGTTCGGGGCGGGTTCCGGCATATACCGATGAAAGTCGCCGGGGGGGTGGGTGTGTTCGAATTGGACGGTGGAATGCGTGATGCCGAACTCGCTGGCTAGAACGTCGCGAATTCGCTGGCCAATTCTTTCACTCTCTGAAGTGGGCATGTCAAGGATGTGGACGTGGCAGGAGAGGGCGTGAAACTGGCTTCCCAGGCTCCAGATATGAATATCGTGGACCTCGCGCACGCCGGGGACCTGCAGCAATGCCCTCGCCACCGCTTCCAAACTCATGCCCTTGGGCAGGCTTTCCAGCAAGATGTTCGCCGATTCCGTGATCACCCCCAGAGCTGTCCATACGATCATGCCGGAAACCAGGAATGCGATCAGAGGGTCGATCAGCCATTGGCCAGTCCTTTGGATCAGCCAGGCTCCGGCGATGAGAGCGAGGTTGGAGAGCGCGTCGCCCAAATTGTGAATGAAAACCGCGCGCAGGTTCAAGTCGCTGCGGCCGGATGCCAACAAGAGTGAAATGCTTCCGTTGATGACAAAAGCTGCGATCCCCACCACCAACATGGCTTGAGCGGCGATCGGCTGCGGCCTCAGAATTCGCTGGTAACCCTCGTAGCAGATGAGCACGGCAACTGCCACCAGCAGCAGGGCATTTACAAAGGCAGCCAGCACACCCGCGCGTTGGTAGCCGTAAGTTCTCTGATCATCGGGAGGCTTGCGTTCGAAGTAGAGGGCAATCCAGGCGAGGACGAGCGTTGGAAGGTCCGTCAGCTTGTGCCAGCCATCACTGATGAGCGCCAGGCTGTGCGCGAGATGACCGGTCATGAATTCGATCGCAACCAGGGCCACCGTCACGACCAAGGCGGTCTTAACAATCCAGTCCGGTCTTCGCGCGTGGCTGTGCGTGTGCACACGAACCCCCACCGGAATTCTATTCCATCAGGGAATCCCCACGCAATTCGGAAGACAGGAGTCAGAAGTCAGGAGTCAGGAGAAGAGTAAGGAGCAGAATTATGAATAGTGAATCGTGAATGGTGAATTGGGGATGCAGAACTTACTTTGCGCGCCGCGCCCAGGGCCTCTGGCGGCTGCACTTCTTCAATTCACAATTCAGAATTGACAAAAGAATTGCCCTAGTCCCCAGCCCCTAGCCTCGCTTCTTCAACTGACCACTGACCCGCCGCGGCGGGACGACTGACAACTTCGCTCCCCATGACGTGCGAATACGTTTCTTCCCAGGGGAGCGTCAAACCAGCTTCGCCTCCAGCGTGATCGGGGTAGCGGCGAGGGCTTTGGATACGGGGCAGCCTTTCTTGGCGCCTTCCGCCTGCTGCTGGAAGGTCGCGTGGTCAATGCCCGGGATCTGGGCTTCGGTATGCAATTCAATCTTGGTGATGCCAAATCCGCCCTCGACAGGTTCGAGGTGCACCTTGGCCGTAGTATGTACCCGTGTGGGCGTGAAGCCGGCCTTCGACAAGCCGGCAGACAGAGCCATGGAAAAGCATCCGGCATGCGCGGCGGCGATCAACTCTTCGGGGTTAGTCCCTTTCCCGGTTTCGAATCTCGAGGCGAAGGAATAGTTACCTTCATAGGCACCGCTCCCCAGCTTCACAGTGCCCTGCCCTTCCCGTAAATTCCCTTTCCATTCGGCTTCCGCAGTTCGAACAGCCATAGTGGTGTGCTCCTTTTGAAGAATTTAGAAAGAATGTGTGGGATGCTCGTCAATTAGGCCCCAGACGCCATAGCGCCACGGCCCGCCCTGAATACTCTTGCCCACTAACCCTAAGGAATCAGTATACCACGCTCGCACGCCGCTGACTCATGGTGACTCAAAGCCGGGTGTGCGACATAAGAGTGGGAGTCCTGCCGCTGGTGCGTGACATATTTGTGAAAGCTCACGGTAGCAGCAGGGTGGTCCGGGGAGCCCGCCTAGCGGGCGACAGAACTTAGCCCAGGGCGCAAGCCCTGGGAAACCTAGCCCCAGCGCGGGTCAAGCCCCGCAAGGGGCGGCAGAACCAGGGAGAGTTCCCGCGTCGAAACCTCTTCTTTCGCCCCGCTGGGGCTCCCGCGAAGAAGAGGGCTTTGTGGACCCAGGGCTGGCGCCCTGGGCTAAGTTCTTTCGGCCCTCCGGGCCTTTTTGCCCTTGCGTACCAGTACGTTCAGAAGCGTGCAACAAATCAAGAAAAATGCCCTGACCTCCACTTCTACGTCGCGCACACCCCAAAGCCGTGTGGCGCGCGGGCAACTTCAACCCGAAAGCGCGCCGCATCGCGTCTCAGCGATGCTCTTCATCCACCCCAGCGCCCATCGGCACCGAGGACTCGGAGGAGATTTTCTCCCAGGCACTGGTCTTCCAATTGTCAGCCCGTCCGGCCGCAACTTTCCAGGCAGGGTAAGGCATTAGAAGCCGCTCCGAAAACCCATTAAGGTAGGGTTCATACGTGGACCGCAAATCCCGCAACTTCTGCTCGGCGGCCGCTCTGCTGCACACAGCCACACGCGCCGATGCAAGAAGACCGCGCAACTGCTCGAGGTCATTCTCGGACAGGCGATCTGCGACGGGTTGTTTTGGTGGAATGTGCATGACCTGAGCAAGGTCCACAAGAGCGTGTCGTGAGATCGCGAAGGTAAGCTGCGCCTGCCACTGGAGAGCGCCCTCCGCGCATGATTTCAGCAGGGCGCAGGTGTCCAGGACGGCGGTAAGAGCGGCAAGCCAGGATTGGTTGTCGTGCTGCGAGCGGAAATAGCACAGCACGGGAAAAGAAAGGTGGCTCTCCATGAGTTCAGCCGACCACGCTTCCCAATCGCGAAGGAATTGGCCGAGCGCTTCCAGGTTCTGACCGCAAACGTGCCGCCGCACAAGTTCTGCAGCCGTGGGAGGAGAACCAGCACGCGCGTCCAGAAGCGAGATATTCACTTCTCGCCGCGAAAAGGCGCCGTAAAGCACTGGCAGGTAAGAGATGACAATGGCGAGGAAGCCGAAGCCTGTTCCTGATTCAAGCACGGTAATGAACCGCGCGGCCCGGGTGTGCGGGGTGATGTCGCCGAGGCCCAGCGTGAAGAAGGTCGTCCCGCTCATATACATGTCAGTCCAAAAGGCGGACGATTCACGGAACGAAACCTCTGCGGACCCGGCGGCCCAGTGGAGCAAGGCGAAACTGAAGATCAAGCCTACTGCCCACATGAAAAAGAGCAGCAAAAGAGAGAGCGGCCCGTAAATGCTGAGAAGTGTTTCTCGGCGTTTTCCGGGCTTCATCCACCTGGCCACAGTCGACCAGGGAATCCAGGTGCAGCGATAGAAAAGCCTCGTTAGCCGTACACGGCGCGTGACCCGCCGGGGCAAAATAATAGTTTCGAACCCGTCCCACAGGATAACCCCGAGGAGGAAAATGCCGGCTATGGCTGCAATGCATCGCATTCGCTTTCTCTCGGCAACTGGAGAGGGCCTTCAAGCTCGGGGAAAGATAGAATCTTACCTCGCCTCTCGACTCAATGGTGAGAAGATTTTCGGTTGTGGGTCAGTTTCCGGCAAGAGCGTTATCTGACCCAGCGCCCCGCTGCTCAGAGAGTGGCAAGATTTCTTCCGAGCGCGCCGTCGCTCGCCCGGAACTTCTGATCACCCCTGTGGATTCGTCGATAAACACTTAGTGACCGTTAGTGATGCCAAGACCGATAGGAGTCCGGCCGGTTTTCGAAGTGCAGTCGCATTATTTTCCGGGTAGGGGGTTTATCGGGTACTTCTCCCAGCTTGCTGCAGAGTTCGGAGAATAAGCAGCCTATCTTGGTTGACTTGCCGCAGGTTGGTATCTAGAATGCCCTCTATGGCGGAGCCCCCTTCTCTCATTGGCCAGACCATCGCGTACTTCTGCATTCTTGAAAAGCTCGGGGGTGGCAGTATGGGCGTGGTCTACAAAGCCGAGGACACGTGCCTGCATCGCCCTGTTGCGCTGAGCACCTCGGCACCGATCATTACCGTGAAGATCCGGAAATCTGATGCTTGACCGGTCCCTTCTTACTTGCATACAATTGCTTCCGGTTTTGCGAGACTGAATTGGCTTCCCTACTGACCATCGTGTTCATTGACGTGGTGGAATCGAGCGCCGCCAAGCGCGACGTATCGCTGGGGCGGGATAGCCGCGAGCGCGACCACGCCTATCTGGAAAAAGTCCAGAGTCCCTATTTCAATCTGATCCGCGATTGTTACCGTGCCCATGGGGGGAAGGAAGTAAACACCATGGGCGACGCCTTCTATCTCGTGTTTGAAGATCCTCTGCAGGCAACGCGCTGCGCGATGGAGATTCAGAGAAAGCTGGTTGCCGAGCCCATCGACACACCGCGCGGGCCTTTGCAGTTGCGCATTGGGATTCATTCTGGCTACCCGGAGATGTTCGAAGGAACATACCACGGCACGGACGTGGACACGGCAGCGCGGGTGGAAGCCTTGGGCACGGCGCAGCAGATCTTGCTTTCCTCCGCCACCTACGAACTGGTTCGCAACATGACCGACGTTCGGTTTCACCGGCTGGGCGAGTTCACGCTGAAGGGGATAGGCGGGGAGGTCCTGTGGGAGGCGGACTGGGACGGCAGGGGTCCACGACCGACAGCGGTCCCGCCGTTGACCGTTCAGCCCAGAAAAAAGAGGCGGGGCCGGTTTGGAGTTGGGGCGGTAGCGTTACTTGCCCTCGTGTGCGGCATTGCTTATTTCTTTGCGCACCAACGGCACTTGAGAGGGCTCACCGAAAAGGACACCGTAGTCCTGGCCGATTTTGCCAACAACACGGGGGACGCGGTTTTTGACGACACGCTGAAGACCGCCCTGAGCGTGGCGTTAAACCAGTCGCCGTTCTTGAATGTCCTGCCGGACAGCAAAGTGGCAGCAACCCTGAAGCTGATGGCGCGCCCGGCGAACACGACATTGACCGCCGAGGTGGCGAGCGAAGTGTGCCAGCGGGCAGGAAACAAGGCCTACCTGGCCGGGTCGATCAGTAATCTGGGCAGCCAATATGTGCTGGGCCTCAAGGCGGTGAATTGCCGGAGTGGCGACGTGCTGGCCGAGGAGCAGGCCACCGCTGCGGCCAAGGAGAAGGTGCTGGACGCGGTGGGCGGCATGGCGGCGAAGCTGCGCGGGGAACTGGGCGAATCGCTGGCGACGGTGGAGAAATTTGACGTGCCGCTCGAACAGGCCACCACGTCTTCGCTGGAGGCACTGAAGGCTTACAGCCTGGGTAGAAAGTCGGTTAACGAAAAAGGCCCTTCTGCTGCGCTGCCCTACTTTCAACGCGCCATTGAGCTCGATCCCGACTTTGCCATGGGGTATCGGGAAATCGGTAGCCAATATTGGAATCTCCAGGAGCTCGGGCGGGCCAGCGAGTACTTCACGAAAGCGTTCCAGTTGCGTGAACATGCCAGCGAGCGCGAAGGGTTGCTCATTGCGGCCACCTACTACTTGGAGGTAATGGGAGAACTCGACAAAGCGACACAGGCAAACCAGGAATTCCTCGGTAGCTATCCGCAAGATGGCCGTACCTACAACACGCTGGGCAACATCTTTGCGATGCAGGGCCGGTATGAGAAGTCGCTGGAGGCCTATCGCCATGCTATTAGCCTCCAGCCTGATTTATCCGCCCCCTCTCTGAACCTCGGTAATAATTTGCTGGCCTTGCAGCGGTATGAGGACGCGCGGCAGGCGATCCGGGAAGCCCAGGCACGGCAACTGGACGACTTCCTGCTCCATGTCCAGCTCTATGCTTTGGCTTTTCTGAAGACGGATGCGGTGGGCATGGCGGAACAGCAAAAGTGGTTTGTGGGCAGGCCGGAAGAGAACTTTGCGCTGTCGCTGGCCTCCGATACCGAAGCGTATGGGGGGCGTCTCACCAAGGCGCGGCAACTGACCCGGCAGGCCACCGACTCCGCCATCCGCGCCGACGCCAAGGAAACCGCGGCGATCTGGCAGGAAAATACCGCCCTCCGCGAAGCCGCCTTCGGCAATGCCGTAGAAGCCAAACAGTACGCGGCGGAGGGGTTAAAGCTTGCTCCAGCGAGTCAAGGGGCGGGAGTGGAGGGGGCGCTGGCCTATGCGATGGCGGGCGATACAGCGCGGGCCGAAACCTTGGCCCAGGACTTGAACAAGCGCTACCCCGTGGACACGCAGATGCAGGCGCTGTGGTTGCCGGCCACCCGCGCGCGCCTGGCGATGAATCGCCGGAATCCCACGGAAGCTCTCGACCAATTGCAATCGGCGACTGGCCCGATCGAATTTGGGCTCATTCAGTTTCTCTCGAATGTCTCCTGTCTCTATCCAACGCACATTCGCGGCGAGGCGTATCTGGCGGCCGGGCAAGGCAGTGCGGCTGCGGCCGAGTTTCAGAAAATTCTCGACCATGGCGGCATCGTGTGGAACTGCTGGACGGGAGCGCTGGCGCACTTGGGCGTGGCGCGCGCGAATGCTTTGCAGTCGAAGACTTCGCAGGGCGCGGACGCCGACGCCGCCCGCGTGAGGGCTCTTGCCGCTTACAAGGACTTCCTTGCACTTTGGCAAGACGCCGATCCCAACATCCCCATCCTGAGAGAAGCCAAAGCGGAGTACGCGAAATTGCAGTAGTTGGGAGTGAACGGCAGCTTGTCTATTGGGCTAACTCCTGGCAAGTCGGTACCTGGAAAATGGCCGATTGCCAACATAGACCCTCTGTAACCCGGTAGGGTAGAGCGAAGTCGCTCAACTCCTGTATCGTCGCCTCAACGGGAAACTAACCCACTACCAGAACCAGGTTTTCGCAAGGTCATTCGCGCTTGGCCCTGGATGCTCCGTTAAGGGATCAGGATGATCTTGCCGTAAGCGCCGGGTTCCATGACCGCCCGATGGGCACGCGGTGCGTCCGCCAGGGGCACCTCGCGGCCGACGACGGGGTTCAACGTTCCGCTTTCCAGGCCCGCGATGAGCGCCGCGTGGATGCTGACCAGCTCCTCCTTGGTGGCATTCATCAACGTAAGTCCAAGGATGCTCAGGTCGCGTTGCATGGTGGCCCGAGGATTGATTTCAATGCTGCCGCGGTTTCCGATCACCACCACGCGGCCGCGCAGGGCGAGCAGGGTGAGGTCTTTGGCCAGATTCACGTTAGCCAGCATTTCAAGGATGACGTCAAGGCCGCGGCCCTTCGTTAACGCCATGATCTCCTCCGCGTAGCCCTCTTTGCAGTGATCCACTACGTGCTGCGCGCCCTGCTCGAGCACCAACTTTCGTCCCTTCTCCGTCCCTGCCGAACCGATGACTGTAAGCCCGCCCGCCCGCGCCATCTGCACTGCGGCTATGCCCACGCCGCCGCTTGCCCCATGGACGAGCACAGTCTCCCCCGGCTGCCCGTGCGCGCGGTTGTAAAGCGCCCGGTAGGCCGTGGCGTAGGGAACGTTGACACCGGCCCCTTGCGCAAAGCTCACCCGTTCCGGCAAGCGGTGAACCTGTGAGGCGTCGCACAGCGCCTGCTCGGCGTAGGCGCCGCTCAGCGTTCCGGCAACGTACACACGCTCACCCACCTCGACGCTCTCCCGTTCCCCGACCGCCTCCACTGTCCCCGCGGCGTCAAAGCCGGGCGTGTAGGGTAGCGGGGGCTTTGCCGCATAAGCGCCTGAGCGAATGTAAGTATCCACAGGGTTCACACCGACCGCCTTCACACTCACAACCACCTGGCCCGGGCCAGGCGTAAGGTCCGGCACTTCCTCCAGTTTCATTACTTCCGGGCCACCGAATACATGAACGCGAATTGCCTTCATCGTCTGCCTCCTGAAATGGTATGTAGCAGGTGGTAGATGGCAGGTGGGGAAAGACATCCGCCGCACCTACCCATAACTACCTATCCCCCTACTTGCCACTAACTTCTTTGGTCACAATGACACGCTTAGTATCTTTTTTAGTATGCCGCTAAAGTTGGAAACTGCGGCAGCACTGTTGAATCGGGCGCTGGCCTCTCCAAATGCTCTCCACACGGCGTTCAACCTTGCTTCTCCAGCGCCTTGACTTTATTCAGGCGCCGCACGTGCCGCTCCTCGCCCGAGAATGTCGCCTTCATGAAGGCGGGAGCGAGTTCACGGGCAAGCGCCGGCCCGATCACACGCGCGCCCAGGACGAGCACATTCATGTCGTCGTGTTCCACACCCTGGTGCGCAGAATATGTATCATGACAGACTGCTGCGCGGATACCCTTAAGCTTGTTGGCGGCGACCGAGGCGCCAACGCCGCTGCCACAAATCAAAACTCCCCGCTCAGCCGCACCCTCCAAAACCGCATGTCCTATCGCCGCCGCATAATCGGGATAATCCACAGGATCTTCGCTGTTCGTCCCGAGATCCACAACCGTGTAACCCAACTCCCCGAGGTATTTCACCAGATCCTGCTTCAACTTGAAGCCCGCATGGTCCGAGGCAATCGCGATTCGCATCATTTTCCTCCACTCCAGGGGCACTGGGGACAGCGTTGCGTTGTTTCTGCTTTCGCGGTTTGGACCCCCTCACCCCCGGCCTCTCCCCCAAGGGAGAGAGGGGCGAATTTAGAAAATCGGGGCCCTCTCCCCAACGGAGAGGGCTTCTCCCCCGTATTCTGCCCTGCTTCCCGTTTCACAGACCCGCGTCCTCCGCCACCACTTTAGCCAGCGCCGCCCAATCCATTTCTCCCCATCCCCGGGCCACGGCACTCAGGTAATGGTCCCGGATCACACTGGCCACGGGCATTGGAACAGCAACTTCATCCGCCGCGGCGAGCACCAACCGGACATCCTTGAGGCCCAGGTGCAACGCAAACCCTGGGGGCGAAAACTTCTGCGCAATAATGATTTTGCCGTAGTTCTCATAAATGGGCGATTGGAAAAGAGAACCGTTGAGGACCTCCAGAAACTTCGCTGGCTCGACACCGGATTTCTGAATCAGTAGAAATGCTTCCGAAAGGGTTTCCAGCATGGAAGAGATCAAGAAGTTGCCGGCGAGTTTGAATGTGTTTGCTTGGTACGGTTCCGTGCCTATCACGAAGAGTTTCCGGCCGATTCCTTCCAGCAGCGGCCGCACGCGTTCGACCGCCTCATCGGGACCCGCGACAACCACCACCAGCCGCGCCGCCGCGGCAGCATCCGGACGCCCGAAAACCAGGGAGGCAATGAAACTCTGACCGCGAGCGGTGTGCGCCACGGTAAGCCGCCGTGAGAGCGCAGTGCTGATGGTGCTGAGGGAGAGGTGAACTCCTCCGCTGGCCAGGGTGTTAAGGATGCCTCCGTCTCCGAGAGTCGTCTGCTCAACTGCCTGGTCGTCAGCCAGCATGGTCATGACGACTTCGGCCGTGCTGGCTTCGGTGAGAGAATTCGCCACCTTGGCCCCCGCCGAGGCAAGCGCTTCAGCTTTGCTCCGTGTCCGGTTGTAGACAGTCAATTCATGGCCCGCCTTGAGCAGATTGCGTGCGATCGGCAGCCCCATATTTCCTAATCCAATGAATCCGACTCTCACCGTTTATTCCTCCTGAAATTGCCATTATCTATGGCCTCGGGCCCCTCCAAAGGCGTTGCGGAGCGCGCCGGGGAGCCATCCGGCGCGGCGCGCAAATACTGCACTGGCCAAGAGAGCTTCTGGCCCAGTTCCCGCGCCGCGCGTAAAGGCCAGTAAGGATCGCGCAACAACTCACGAGCCAAGAGCACAAGGTCGGCTTGGCCAGTGCGGATGATGTGATCGGCCTGTGCAGGCGACGTGATCATGCCGACGGCGCCCGTGGCCACTCCGGTCTCGCGACGAAGGCGTTCGGCAAACGGCGTCTGGTAGCCGGCACCGATTGGCATTCGCGCGCTCGGAACGCTACCGCCCGACGAGCAGTCGATCAGGTCCACACCCAGAGGCCTGAGCTGGCGGACCAGCTCGACGGATTGCTCAATATCCCAACCGCCTTCCGCCCAGTCGGTGACAGAAATCCGTATGAGCAACGGAAACCGCTCCGGCCACTTCTCGCGGATAGCGGCGGCGACTTCGCGAACCAAGCGCGTGCGGTTCTCGAACGACCCGCCGTAATGGTCAGTTCGCTTGTTACTGAAGGGCGAAAGGAACTGGTGGAGAAGGTAGCCATGCGCGGCGTGAATCTCCGCAACTCGAAAACCAGCCTGACGCGCTCTCCCTGCGGCGTCCGCGAACCTTCTGATAACCGCGCCAATGCCGTCTTCGGTGAGCGCCTCGGGTACCGCGTAGCCTTGGTCAAACGCCATGGGGCTCGGGGCGACCGGTTGCCAGCCGCCCTCCGCCGTGGGTATCGCTCCTTGCCTCTTCTCCGAGGGACGGTAGGTGCTCGCCTTACGACCGGCGTGCGCAAGCTGGATGCCCGCCACGCTTCCCTGTTCATGGATGAAGCGCGTGATGCGCACGAAGGGCTCGATATGGTCGTCACTCCAGATGCCCAGATCCTGCGGGCTTATGCGCCCCTCGGGGACAACTGCTGACGCTTCGGTGAGCACAAGGCCCGCCCCGCCCACCGCGCGGCTGCCCAAATGAACGAAGTGCCAATCGCTCGGGAACCCGTCCACGCACGAATACTGGCACATGGGGGAGACGGCGATGCGATTGCCTAAATTCACTTCCCGCAGAAAGAGACGATCAAACAGGTGCGGCATTTTCAACCTCTGTCGATAGTGATATCAGAAAAACGACTCGCATTATTTTCGTTGGATCAGTTGGGGAAGAAGCGAAGGCAATAAGGAGTCGCCAGTACGCAGAAGGCCATGAAACCGGGGCTTGGTGTTGGCGGACTGCCTTTCCCTAGCCCCTAGCACCCAGCCCTCAGGAGGCCCGTCTTATTCATCGCGACCGGCCCTCGATTCTTGCGGAACAATGGGTATGGTCCTCTTCTCGCCGCGGCGGATCACTGTCACGACGGCTTTGACGCCCACTTTCTCTTCGGTCAGCAATTGGTGGAGCGTGTCAATTCCTTCTACGGGACGATCATCATAGCCGACAATCACGTCTCCTTCGAGCAGGCCCGCCTTTTCAGCAGGGCTCTGTGCCTCCACGGAGACCACCAGCACACCACTTTCCACTCCGAGGCCATTCAGCCGCACCACGCGGCGCTGAAAACGCCCTTCCCTTGCTGCGCGGGAGTCCCGTTGGATACCCTTTCCAGAACCGCTGGCATTAATCCTCCTGTTTCAAGGGTCGGTCACTACAATCCATTAGATTCCCCCGGCGCGTTTCGGTTTCAAGTCCCGCCCTCCCGCCTGGGACCACAAATAGTACCTTAGGGTAAAACCGTCAACTACATCAGGGTCGCGTCAAGGTCGCGGAAAAAGCGGCTCTGCCGCCTGCTGTGCGGAAAGCCTCTGGCTTTCCGGCGCAGACAGCCTCCCTTCTTCACCTCGGCTCGGCTGGAAGGCTCAGCCTTCCAGCCGAGCCGAGGGGGTTAGTCAGGGCGGAAGCCCTCGGAAAGGCGAAGCCTTTCCGCACAGCAGGCGGCAGAGCCGCTTTGGGACGGTACCTTTCGGGGACTTTGACGCGACCCTAAACTACATACGCCCGGCTACACTCCGTGACACGTTTGAGGTAAGATAGCAATTGGCAAATTCGGGGACGAATTCCGATTCAGAAACAAAGAAGGAATGACCGTATGCGCCTCCTCAACCCGGGACAAGCGAACAGAAGCCCAGCGCGGCGCAATGGCCCCAAGAAGCGTGTTTTGCGGAAGTTGCCGCCCCTGGTGTTTCTGGTTTGGCTTTGTGCTCTGACGTTCTATCTCCTTCGGGCGCAGAACCCGCCTCCCGGCTCAGCGGTGTCTGGCGGCAACAACCCTGCTCCGCAGACTTCCACTCGGCCAATCGAGGCCGGCCCCCCGGCAAGCAAAAACAAGATTCGCGTGCGGGTCGAAGTAGTGAACGTCCCGGTGACCGTCATCGGCAAGCGCGGTCTCCCCGTCATCGACTTGACGCAAAATGATTTTCGGGTCTTCGAAGACGGGAGGCCCCAGGCCATCCGCTACTTCAGCCAGGAGTCCCACCAGCCACTCCGCATTGGGGTCATGCTGGACACCAGCAACAGTGCGCGCCGCCAACTCAGCTTCGAAAAGGACGCGGCGACCGAGTTCGTCTTCCGGATGCTGGAGGGGAGGAACACAAAGAACCAAGTTTTCTTGGAGACGTTCGATGCTTCCAGTTCTATTATCCAGGATTTCACCAGCGACACTGAGCTTTTGAACGAAAAGATTCTCGGGCTTAAGGCAGGTGGTGGGAAGGCTTTTTTTGACGCCATATATAGCGCGTGCAAGGATAAAATGATGCACGCCGGAGAGCCCGAGAGCACGCGGCGGATCCTGGTTTTGATTAGCGACGGCCGCGACGTCCAAAGCCAGCATTCACTGGATGAAGCTATCTCCATGGCGCACAAGGCCGAAACGATGATCTATGTCATCGGTAATGCAGCTTATGGCTTTGAGAATCCGGGGGACGAGATCCTGCAAGCGCTTGCGGAGGGAACGGGCGGTGGGGCGTTTTTCCCGCTCAGGGAGGCGCCCGGCACTGACTTGGCAACAGGCTACCTGTCCCACGGGCAGATTGGGGAGACATCTCAGAATAAGGGACTGGGCGCTGAGACCGGGACGTTTTCCGCGCAACGACTGATCCGAATTGCCGATGCGATGGAATCAATTGGTCATGAGCTGGGAGCGCAGTACGAGATAGGATATACGCCGACCAATGGCGCCCTCGACGGCACCTACCGAACCATTCGCGTCCTGCTGGCGCGCAAAGGCGTCACATACCGCTGGAAACCAGGCTATTTCGCCACAGCGGAGTAAAACCAAACCGATGGACGTATCCAATCTGCTCAACAGCCTTCGCGGCGCCCGGATCATCGATCTTAGCCAGACCCTGGAAGAGCACATGCCCCACTTCCCCACGCATTCCATGTTCTATCACAACCTCTGGGGTTCATACTGGCATGGCGGGCGCTCGCTGAGCTACCAACTGGTGATGCACGAGCACAACGGGACGCACGTGGATGCGCCGGCGCACTTCATCAGCGATGCGAAACCGCAGGCTCACGTCACAATAGACCAGATCCCCGTGGCCTATCTGATCGGCCGGGGCGTTCACCTGGATTGCCGCGCCTGCAAGGAAGGTGATTACGTCTCGAGCCAGCAGATAATCGACTGGGAATCTCAGCACGGCGCGCTTGTGGAAGGGGACATCGTGCTGTTTGACTTTGGATGGTCAGCGCGCTGGGGGCTTCGTCCCCATGATCAGCCCTACGTTGAGCACTGGCCCGGGGTCAGCATGGAAGCCGCAGAGTACCTTATCTCCAAGTCAGTGGCTGCAATGGGCGTGGATACGCTCTCCCCTGACCCGCCGGAAGCGTTGCGTGCCAATCCTATCCACCCCGTCGTGCTGGAGAAGCACCTCCTGATTATCGAGAACCTCACAAACCTGGGAGAGCTACCGGATTTCTTCGTGTTTGTGGCTTTGCCACTTAAGATCCGCGCCGGCTCGGGCTCGCCCGTCCGAGCTGTGGCGCTCTTCTAACTCACTTCCTTTAAAGGGATGCTGAAAAACCCGTCGAGCCTGTCATTCCGAGGAGTCCCGATCTGATCGGGACGACGAGGAATCTCGCAAGTCCTCTGTTTGCAGGGCGAGATTCCTCTCCCGCAGAGCGGGATCGGAATGACAGCATTCGCCAAGGTTTCTCAGCGTCCTTTCAAAGACCCACGCGCTGCTGGAGAGCGCAGAAGAAGGATGAGGACTGCGCTCAAGAAATAGGCAGCGCTGAGCAGGCCGAAGGCGTGAACAAAATTCCCCGTGTGTTGGTTGATGTACCCTATGGCCAGGGGGCCAAAGTACCCACCCAAGTTTCCGAGGGCGTTCACCAAGCCCATCGCGGACCCCGACACGGACCGGGGCAGCGTCTCGGTAGGAATAGCCCAGAAAGGCCCTAACGCCCCGTAGGACCCTGCCCCAACGAAGGAGATTGCAAGGAAAGAGAGAGAGGGAAAGGAGCGAGTCAATAGGACGCTGGCCAGCATGAAAGCCCCACCCCACGCCATTGCGAACGCCACATGCCAGCGCCGCTCGCGCCTCTTATCTGAATGGTGGGAGACGATAATCATCCCCACGGCGGTTATGAGGTAAGGGAGCGTGAATAGGCCTCCGACCTGCGCGCTGCTGAGCTTCCGAGCCTTTTCCATGGCGCTCGGCAGCCAGAAGAGATAGCCGTAGTTTCCACTATTCAGCAAAAAGTAGAATCCCACCATCACCAGCAACTGGGGGCGTAGAAGGGAGCGAAGCAAAGGTTCGGGCGTGACAGGATCGAGCTCTGTGGACTCGCGCTCCAGTGTGGTTTCCAGGTGGTAGCGTTCCTCCGCAGAAATCCAACCGGCCTGGCGGGGATGATCGTCGATAAACCACCACCAGACCAGCAGCCAAAAGAACGGGATGACGCCTTCCGAGATGAGGAGCACGCGCCAGTCCCAGCGCCCCAGTATCCAGCCGGAAAGAGGTGAAGAAACAACCACCGCGATGGGAAGGCACAGCATCCAATAGGCATTGGCGCGCGCCCTTTCAGCGCGGGGAAACCAGTGGGCTAGTAACACCAGGGTCGCCGGCCAAACGCCGCCTTCGGCTACCCCCAGAAGAAGCCTCATCATCCAGAACTGGCGGTAGGTGTGGATCAGCCCGCAACCCATTGAGCAGGCTCCCCAGAGAACCAGCAGGATGCTCACGAAGCGCTTGGCGCTCCAACGCTGCGCCAGGTATCCGCCTGGGATCTGCAGCAGCAGGTAGCCCCAGAAAAAAATCCCCGCTGCGCCCCCAGCCTGTGGGGGCGACATGTGCAGAGCCCGGCTTATGGAAGGCAACGCCAACGAAATATTCGTCCGGTCGATAAATGCAATGGTGTACATGATGAAGGCGACCGGGATGATGTGCAGCCAGCGCTGTGAGGGCATGACAATCGGACCCGAAACGAGGCCGCAGCATATCAGCAGTCGCGCTCGGCTTGCAATGGCTTCTGAAATGTTCCAAACAAGCCTGGATTCCTGTGCCTATGAGACGGAATACGGCCTCGTTACCAGGGTAGTGACCAGGGTAGTGATTGACAAGCCTCACCGCCTGTGCTAACTAAAATCTGAGAGGCGTAGCGCCCCGACTGGTCGGGGCACGTGCCCCGACCAGTCGGGGCGCTACACGAGAGATATCGTATGGGCGTGGAAGAGTTCCAAGCCGCGTGGGAGTTGCTCAAAGAAGCCTATCAGTATCAGATGGGCGGGGACTACGATATGGCCGTCGAGCTCTACAAACGCTCGCTCGATCTTCATCCTACCGCAGAGGCTTTTACCTTTCTGGGTTGGACCTACCGTTTCCAAGGAAAAATCGAGGATGCCATTGCCGAATGCAAGAAGGCGATCCAGCTTGACCCTGAATTCGGCACCCCCTACAACGACATCGGCGCCTATATGATTGAAAAGGGTGAATTCGACGAGGCGATTCCGTGGCTCGAACGGGCGTTGCAGTCACGGCGCTACGAGTCCTATCACTACCCCCATTACAACCTCGGGCGGGCGTACATGGAAAAGGAAATGTACGTCAAGGCCCGCACCCACTTCGAACAGGCGCTCAAGCTGTCACCGGATTACACGCTGGCCAAAGAGGCTCTGGAAAAGGTCCGCAGAAAGTTGCAATAAGTTTTCAGCTATCAGCAATCAGCCCTCAGCTTTCAGCCGATGGCGGTCGAAGAGACAGGACGTGGCATCCGGGACTACCCCAGAGTACAATAGGAAGTGAAGTGCGGCGAGGTCATTTGGACGAGGTCAAGCGAATACTCGCATCTTTCATCCAGAAGCTGAAGACTGATAGCTGAAAGCTGACAGCCCAGCGTAGAAAGACATGTTCCGCCCTAGACCGAGTCGACAGGGAAAAATGGGCCGCTGCTGTGTCACTCAGTATGCCCTCTGCATTACCGACGCCGAACCGGACTTGCAACCGCGAAAGGTTTACAGGATTCTGCCGGATCGGATTGCAAGCAAGGACAACTACTTAAGGGTGATCGACGAGTCCGGCGAAGACTATCTCTATCCGGACCGATACTTTGTTCTCATCAAGCTCCCCCAGAAGGCCGAAAGCGCCCTTTCGGTGGCAACGTAGCCGGCGTGACATCTAACATTTGAGGGAATCATGCCCAAGGCTCAATTGCAGTATTTGACCGATGAATTGAACAAGCTGCGCGAGCAGAAGCTCTACCAGAAGCTGCGCGTGCTCGAAACCGAGCAGCTTCCCGTCTCCCGGTTCGATGGCCGCGAGGTCATCAACCTTTCCTCGAACAACTACCTGGGGCTGACCACTCACCCCAAGCTCCGCGCGCGCGCCCTGGAAGCGATCGAGAAATGGGGCGTAGGCTCCGGCGCCGTGCGCACGATCGCCGGCACCATGGCGATCCACATGGAGTTGGAGGAGAAAATCGCCAAGTTCAAGCACGTCGAGGCTTCGGTGGTTTTCCAATCCGGATTCACCGCCAATGCGGGAACGGTGCAGGCCATCCTGGGACGCGAAGACATCATCGTCTCGGACCAGCTCAATCATGCCTCCATCATCGACGGCTGCCGCCTCTCGCGCGCCGAAATAAAGGTTTTCCCGCACAAGGACATGGAGGCCTGCGAAACAATTCTCAAGGGGCTCGAAGGCCGCCCTTGCCGCAAGCTACTCATCACGGACGGGGTTTTCTCCATGGAGGGCGACATCGCCCCCTTGCCGCAGCTCGTCGAGTTGGCCGAGAAGTACGGCTGCATCATGATGATTGACGACGCGCACGCTTCCGGCGTCCTGGGACGCAACGGCCGCGGCACCGTGGATCACTACAACCTGCACGGGCGCGTGGATATCCAGGTCGGCACACTCTCAAAAGCCATCGGCGCGCTGGGCGGGTACATTTGCTCGACACGCGACACGATTGAGTTTCTCTACCACCGCGCCAGGCCCTTCCTCTTCTCGACCTCGCATCCGCCTTCCGTTGCCGCCACTTGCCTGGCGGCTTTTGAGGTGCTGGAGGAAGAACCGCAACTGATCGACCGGCTCTGGGCCAATACCAACTTCTTCAAAGAAGGTTTGAAGAAGCTCGGGTTCAACACCGGCGTGAGCGAAACGCCCATCACGCCCGTCATCGTGGGCGATGCCGCTCTGGCTCACGAGTTCTCGCGCCAGCTTTTTGCCGCCGGCGTGTTTGCCCAGGGTATCGGCTTCCCCACTGTTCCGGAGGGCAAAGCCCGCATCCGCACCATCGTCACCGCCACCCACACCCAGGAAGAATTGACGCGCGCGCTCGAGATTCTGGAAAGCCTCGGAAAGAAACTGAAGATCGTCTGACAGCCACCGCGGCGCTAGGGGGCCTTCGCCGGTGCAACTACATACACGTATTCCAACGGCTCGTCGCCGGTGTTCGCGACGTTGTGCCGCGTTGCAGGAGGGATGTAAACGAGCATCGGCGCCTCAATTGCGCGCCCTGGCTGGCCTTCGACGCGGGCCTCGCCACGGCCGCGCAGGACCACTAGCGCCTCTTCGTTTTGGCCGGTGGTGTGCCAGCCGACTGATCCTCCAAGCTTCAGCCGGACAAAGCCGCTGCGCATCCCGGCTGTCTGCGGTATCCCTTGAAGCAGCGGGCAATCTCCCTGCGCGCATTTAAGAAGCAGCGTCTGCGGCTGTGGGGGGTGCATCTGGGCTGAAAGAGGTAGCAGAGCTAGGGAAAAGAGAAGCAGAGTTCCGGCGAGAAGACTCAGCACGATTTGTTTCATGGAAAGAGTGGGCGTGTCAACGCCCTTGAGATAGTCCGCCCAGTGCGTCTCGGGATGAATATTAGATGGCATGGTTTCTGTCCTTCATATCCGAAGTGGCGTTTCAGCCGGGATCTCTGTTTTGGAATCTCGGTAGTCTTGAGTCTACATCGCACTGCCCCGTTTTGGAACGTTTCAGCAGCGCCGCCCGAGGCCGTTCTGAATTGATCCGCCATCCAATGTTTGACCTGACTGAAGTAGGTTTGGAAGCGGACGTTCTCCACCCCGCACGCATGTGCCCCCAGCCCCTGGCACCTGAAGTCTGAAACCTGGCACCTGAAACGTGATGCCTGGAACCTGCCTTTACCTCTTCCTGGCCCCCGACCCCTGCCTTAGAAGAGCCGCAGGTCCAGAGGGCGGGACCTGCGCTACGCCCCCGACTCCTGACGCCTGAATCCTGAATCCTACTCTTCCCGAGCCACCACCTACGACATACCATCTACCCGCTTTGTTTTCAGCAACATTCCTGCTTTCAGCGCGTAACTACCTTTGTTTTCTATAACATTCCCGCTTCGCCCTCACTTTTTCCACAGCGATCCTTTGTTTTCAATAACATTCCCGCGTCGCTCGTCATTTTTTGAAGTTACCAAGGTTTCTTCTTTCCCCGCCAGCGTGACATCTTGTCGTAGACTGCAGTACTTGCGAAGAGCCCTGCCAACTCGAACTCCCCTCAGATTCAGTAGGCAGTCGGCAGTAAGCAGAAGGCAGAAGCTGGAGGGCAGAAGGCGGAAAGCGGATGGTCTTCATTCTGACTCCTGACTCCTGACTCCTGAATCCTGGTTTAACCCCTGCTCTTCCCCCACCTACCACATACCACCTACCATACCTATCCGTGCTTCAAGGCATTGAGCTTGGAGTTCTGCTTGGCGGCAGCGCTGCGCGGTCCGGTGGAATGCTGGGCATTCTGGCGCGCGGCGGCGAGCAACGCGGGCGTAAGTTGGGGTGATTTGCGTAAGGACATGGTTCCTCCTGGGGCGGGATGTTAGATTAGCGACGTAGGGCCGGGGCTTGCCCCGGCCTGGCCGCCCCAAGGGGCGGCCCTACATCGTAACCTGGGCTTTTCACATAAGTAGGCTACCACAGGGGCGGGGCGTTGTCAAGAGACAATATGCACACAGGTGTAGCCCAGGGATTCTTCAATTGACTCATTGATTCATTGGGTCATTGAAGAGGGGCTGAAGGGCAAGAGCAATTATGAGTTGTGAATCGGATTGTGAATTGTCGTCGAGACGAACCTCTGACTCGATCCTGCCTTCAGTCGGGTTTTCACGCCCCTCGCTGATTTTTCAGCCTTAACCCTCTGACTCAAAAATGGGGAGAAGTCCAGGAACCGACGCTGCAACCTGGACATGCGGTCAATCTACGCGCGATGCCGTGCCGAGGCAATGGTGAACCGAACGGGCGAAGGCTTGCGAGCGCGAAAAGCCGCGGATCTACAAATCGGGTCCGCGCTACGCTTGCTTATGGATTTGAGAAACTGACCGTGATGGCTACCCGACGTGTGATATAATTTGGTGATATTCTCCCCGAGGGGGTTCATATGTCCCCGTCATTCATTCTCGATCCCGTAATGCAACAGCACGCTCTGGCAGTCCAAGCTCTGATTGAGGCCCACAACAATACGGGTCTGACGCGCCTTGAAATTGGACGACTGCTAGAAGGTGCTGCACCGACAGATCCCCAGGCCAGAGCAGATTATGATCAAAGGGTTGACTCTCAAGCAAACGAAGGGTTCGACCGCGTGCGCATGATCTGCCGGGCAATGTTCGACGGTTGTTTTGAGGGATGGGGCCTGATCTGGAATCGGCACATGGGCCCAGGAGAACGTCAATGGCACGTCCTTGCGAAAGTGATCGATAGTTTTAGAACACCCATCCTACATTGGTTTCCGGCGCATCACATCGCCGAAACCGCAGGGAAGGAGTTCCGAACAAGACGTCGTTCTGCAACCCGAATTGAGCTCACGCGCTTAAGATCGCTAGAAGCCTATGCCCGGACACTCCCGGACGCGGACGACCGGAAAAGACTCTTTTCTGAGCTTAACTCTCGCATGAATGAAGTCGAGATAAGATGCATGAGGCTGGCAGCACTCAACATGGATAGCGGCATGACCCTAGATGATTTCAGACAACTTGCAAACCCTAGGGATCGGCGCCTGCAGCTTTTTGCTAAGCAAACAAAACGGTACGTTGAATTGCAGGAACGAGCCAACAAGGAGCTCCGCGACCTCTGTGAAATGTACGAAGTATTTAAACAGATAATCGGTCGTGACCCCAAACTGCTCGGAGAAGAGGCTGGAAAGATTGACCGTGCAAAACCCTAACATTATGGCAGAACAACTTCGTGATATTTCGGTCGAAGACATTATCCCGGACCCAGAGAATTTGAGAAGGGGGTTTGACTACGCAGACATAGAAGCCCTGGGAGAGAACTTGGCAGCGGTTGGGCAAACGGACCCCATTCAAGTGTTTGTGCGCAGTGAAGAAGGCGGCCGAGTTATATATGATTTATTCGATGGCGAGAGAAGATGGCGCGCCGCGAAGCTAAAGGGGATTGAAAAGCTAAAAGCCGTTGTCGTCCCGCGACCGAGCGATGCTGACCTGCTGGTCCGCAAAATCAGCCGGATGATGCAGACTCGGGACTACACATTCCAGGAGCAAATCCATGCTCTTGAGTCTGGACTTAAGGCATTGAATGTGTTGGATGACCCTAGCAAGTGGGGTAAGGCGGCACCAAGACTCGGAGTGAAACCGGAAGAACTTCGGGAACGAATGAGAGTATTGAATCTCTCCCCCAGTCTGCAGGAGCGTTTCTTTGCCAATGGGCTTGACTATACTATCGCACAACAGCTTGGCCGTCTGGGTGATCATCAACGGCAGGAAGCAACTGCGAAATTCATTGCTGACCATCACCTCTCCAATCGTTTTGTGACCGCCAAGTTCACGACAGCTCTTATCAAGAATCCCGATAAGCCGCTTATAGAGATTTACGACATAGCTCGCAAGGACCTTGCCGACGCCGTCTACGCAAAAACTCGCCTAACCGACGAGATTCCTCGGACGCTGCAACAAGAAATCGACCTGTTCGTCGATTCGGTCATGGGCATCGAGAAACTGTTAGAAAAAGGTGCGCGTGATGGGTTCTTCCGGGAAGCATTTGGAAAGGACTTTGAACGGCATCGAATCGTGGGCTCGCTGGTGAGATTGAAAAATGTCATTGACGGTTTTCTGAAGGCAGCTGACGACCTCGGCGAATCTACCATTCCGACCTTGAGCGAATTTGACAGAAAACTCTTAAAGGACACGAATGAGACTTCGGAGCGCACCTAATCAGCCGAAATTGCGCTTCAGCAAGCGCAGACCTGTTTTTCAAGCCTTTACCCATGACCACAAACCCACGGTCGGCAAACCAGCGACCGTGGCTACCCGCTCGTCGGCGCTGAGGTAATTACCGTGTCTAAGCTAAAGAAGCCGATATCCTTCGAGACTACGTTCGGGACATATGTCGTCGATGAGTTCCTCGGGGAAGGTGGTGCTGGGCGCGTTTACGGTGGTGTCGGTATCGATCAGTCGGCAATCGCACTCAAGGTTCTCTCCGAAGATCGGGCATCCACGGATAAGCGGCGTCGGTTCAAAAACGAGATCGCGTTCCTTGCCCGCAACAAGCACCCGAACATCGTCACCGTAATGGATCACGGCATTGCGCGTGGCGGCGAGGTTGTCGGGCCGTTTTACGTAATGGCTAGGTACCATGGCAACCTGCGGCACCTGATGCGGGAGGGCATAGCGCCAGACCGTGTATTGTCAGTCTTTAGCCAGATTCTCGATGGCGTTGAAGCGGCCCATCGGCAAGGCGTAGTTCATCGCGACTTAAAACCAGAAAACATCCTGTACAACGGGGATGCGGGCGCGGTGGCAATAGCCGACTTCGGAATAGCCAGCTTCACGGCGGAGTTTCTCGCCACTCTGGTCGAGACCGACCCTCAGCAACGACTCGCCAACTTCCAGTATGCAGCCCCAGAGCAGCGCGTCCAGGGTAAGCCGGTCGGTGTTCCTGCCGACCTATATGCCCTTGGGCTGGTCCTGAACGAGATGTTTACGGGGGCTATCCCCTACGGTACTCAGTATCGGTTGATCGGCCAAGTGTCGAACGACCTGAGCTTCCTCGACCCCATAGTCGCAATGATGCTAAGGCAGGCACCAGAGGAAAGGCCTGCTTCCATCGGAGAGATCAAAGGGCTCGTGCAGCGGCACCGGTCGGAAGCTGTATCTCTTCAACGATTGAGCGGGATTGACGGAACAGTCATCAAGTCGACCGAGGTGGATGAGCCATTAGCTTTGGACCCGCCCCGCCTCGTCGGTTTTGACTGGGACGCTGGGCGGCTTACCCTGATCCTGGACCGTCCCGTATCTCCAGAGTGGGTCAGGGCGCTACACCAGATGGGAAATTACACCTCCGTGATGGGAAAAGATCCATCTGGGTTTTCCTTTCGGGGAAACCAGGCCTCCGTCAACGCTCAGGAACATGAAGTTCAGGCCGTAATTGGCCACTTCAAGAATTGGCTACCTAATGCTTCGCGAATGCTAAAATCCCAGATGGAACGGACCGTCCAGCAACAGGAGGCCAATAGAAGAGAACAATTGCGCCGCGAGCGAGAGGCTGAGGAACAACGGCTTCGCGTGCTGCGCAATACCAGGATTTAGCGGGTGGCCAGCGCCGCGCGGTCTATTGGCGCCTTCGGTTATGAAAAAATATCAGTTGCCGGAATTCTTGGCGTGCGTCGTTTCACAGGAGGTGTACGAACGCTGGCTGCATCGAAAAGCCGCAGCACACGTGCGACGGGATAGGAAAAGAGGCAACACGACAGCCGCGAACGAGCAGTATAAGGTTGCGATACACAAGGCCGCTAGAGACTCGAATGGTGTTGATGCTTATACGGGCGAGAACCTCGATTGGACGCTGATAAGCAGATACAACAATGACCAGTCTAAGAGGGGTGGAAGAGGATACAAGAAGAGATTCGCGTTACTGCCCACGGTGGATCATCTGGGAGCCGCAACGAGGAAAGCCGATTTCAGGATCTGCGCGTGGCGAACCAATGATGCCAAAAACGACTTGCCGTATATGGAATTCTTAGAGTTGTGCAAGAAAGTGGTTACCGCCAGTAAGCGGGTAGCAGAAAGCAGGTAGCAACGGTCAGTGCTGCCCTGACCGTGGGCCTTTCTCATGCCTGATACCCCAGCGGCAACCGCACGCCGTCAGTCGGGATGGGGCATGCCGCTGAAAATAAGTCTTCAGTTGTCAGTTTTCAGTTATCAGGAACGACGGCTGGCAAGGCTATGGCGGACAGCGGACAACTGATCCCGAATCCCCAGCCCCTAACTAGTCCTCAGCCCTTTCCGCGTTACCTGCTCAGCATCATAGCCCGCGCAGCGGGCGAAAGATGGTGGGTGCACGAAGCAGAAGTAGAGGTCAGGGCATTTTTCTTGACGCGTTGGACGCTTCTGAACGTACTGGTACGCAAGGGCAAAGGCCCGGAGGGCCGATCCTGCCTTGCGGGATAGCCCAGGGTGCCAGCCCTGGGTCCAAAAAGCCCTCTGGTTCGCGGGAGCCCCAGCGGGGCGAAAGAAAAGGTCTCGACGCGGGAACTCTCCCCGGTTCTGCCGCCCCTTGCGGGGCTTGACCGGCGCCTGGGCTTGGTTTCCCAGGGCTTGCGCCCTGGGCTAAGCTCTATCGCCCGCTAGGCGGGCTCCGGACAACCCTGCTGCCGCCGTGCCCTTTTCAGTCTGTTCTCGGGGTCGAGCTACGATGCGGAGGGCAAAGGCCAACTGCGGAGATTCTTCGCCCCGACAAGTCGGGGCTCAGAATGACAGGCGTTTGGAAAGAGCGTCCTTGATCCTTTCCGGTGTCATTGGCAGTTGCAACAGCCGGGCGCCGGTGGCATCAAACACCGCATTGGCGATCACTGCCCCCATACAGATTATGGGAGGTTCTCCACCCCCCTGACAGGGTGAGTCTTTCGCGTCCACTATTACCGTTTCGATTCGCGGCAACCAGGAGAAACGTGGAATGGTGTAGGTGTCGAAATTAGAGTGCAGAATTTCACCGCCCTTGAATCGAATCTCCTCGCTCAAGGCGTATCCCAGGCCCATGGTAATGGCGCCCTCCATTTGCAGCCTGGCGCCTTCCGGATTGACGCACAATCCCATCTCTTGCGCACAGACCACCCGGGTGACCACTACGCTCCCGGTCCTCTCGTTCACGGCAACTTCCGCCATATGCGCGACGTAGGTACCAGCATCGATCCCGCAAGCCACCCCATAGCCGCGCTTGCTCGGAGCCTTCGCGGGTGACCAGCCGAATTTATTGGCGGCGGCCTGCAAGACGCGTCGCATTCTCTCATCTTTCAAGTTCTTCAGTCGGAACTCGACGGGGTCCATTCCGGCCTTTACCGCCAACATGTCGATGTGGGACTCTCTGGCAAAGCTATTGGTATTGCTGGCGGGAGCGCGCCAAGGTCCCGTGGCAAACGGATGTGACCCTGGGGCCGCAGTCCACCCGGAACCATAGATGACCGTGCGATGATGTGGGATGTTGTAGAACTGCTGCGCGCCTCTCTCTCCGGCAAAATACACACCGTAGTCCCAAAACGTAATCAGCCCTGATGCTGTGACTCCGGCCTGAATTTTGACAAGGGCGGCAGGGCGGAAGGTGTCATAGAAGAACTCCTCGGCCCGAGTCCAGACTACCTGGACAGGTTTTCCGGTCAGCTTGGCCAGCCTGACCGCCTCGAGGGCTTGCTGATTGTTGCTCTTCCCTCCGAAGGCCCCGCCGATATAGGGTGTGATGACCCGCACATTCTGCGCAGGCAGGCCGAGAAGAGAAGCTGCCGCGTCCTTCAGGGCGAAGGGCGTTTGCGTGGAGGCCCAGAGGGTTAAACTGTTTCCTTCGATCTTGGCCAAAGCGGTGTGCGTTTCGATGGGGGCGTGAGAGACGTAACTGTTCAAGTACGTTTGCTCGAGCACATCGTGAGCTGCATTTCTCCCCTCGGTAAGATTTCCACCTTCCGCGACGGTCTGTCCTTGCGGCGCGACTTTGAGCAGGTGGTCAAAGATCGTCTTGTCATCCACAGTGGGCGCCGGCCGATCATATTCCGATTTGATTTTCGCCAAGGCTCTTTCCGCCAGGTCGGGATACGGATGAAGGACGGCAATCAGATCTCCGTCCTCCACGATCTGGACGCCTTCGATTTCTCGCGCGCCCGAGGTGTCCGCATGAATGAGTTTGGCGCCGTGAACCGGAGGCCTCAAGATGCGGGCGTGCAGCAGGCCCGGCTCCCGTACGTCCCCGGCAAACTTGGCTTGGCCGGTGACCTTCTCTCGAGCATCTCTTCTTAAGACGGGTTTCCCTATCAGGGCGAAGTCGGCGGGGGTCTTGGGTGCCGCGCCTTTCACGTGGCGCAATATCTTTTTTCCCTTGGCAAGCTCGGCGTAGCTTACTTTCTTTTGCCCTGCCTCCTCATAAACGACGCCCGCCTTGGTTTTCAGCCGGTCTTTCGTTACCTGCAATTGTTCGGCGGCCAGCTCAATGAGGACGGCCCTGGCTTCCGCGGCGGCGGCTCTGAAGGCCGGGCCGAAAAAGCGGGTAGTCATGGAACCGAACGTACCCCGGTCCCAAGGGCAAAGATCCGTATCACCCATCACCATGTCCACGGATTCCAGGGGGACGTCGAGCTCCTCAGCCAACATTTGGGCTAATGAGGTTATGACTCCCTGGCCGTACTCGACCTTTCCGGAAAAACCGGTCACCCGGCCGTCTTCCCCGATCCTGAGAAAGGCGTTGAAATCCTCAGGCAGCTCCTGGCCCATCCCACGGCGTCTCTCGCGCTCTTGGAGTGCCAGCGAATCGGGGATGGAAAAACAGACGACGATGCCGCCCCCCACAAGTTGCAGGAACTGTCTGCGGTCAAAGCGTAGGGGCGAGCGGCGCTCGCCCCAGGGCCGAACGCTGTTCGGCCCTACCTCGTCAAGTTCCAGGTGTTCTTCGTAGACGCTTCGTTGTCCTTTGTTTTCGCGTTTCATCTTGGCCCTCCTCTCATCTCTTTCGCAGCCGTCTGTATAGCCTCGACGATCCGTTGATGAGCTCCACAGCGGCACAGGTTGCCGTCCATATGTTCGATAATCTGACTCCGCGAAGGTTGAGGAGTATTCAACAGCAAGCTGTAAGCATTCATGATCATTCCAGGAGTGCAGTACCCGCACTGAAGGGCATCGTGCTCGACGAAGGCCTTCTGCAAGGGGTGAAGCTCACCGTTTTTGGCCAAACCTTCAATGGTGGTGACTACCTTGCCCGCCACGGCTTTAACCTCGAGCAGACACGAGCGCTCGGCTTTCCCATCCACAATCACCGTGCAGGCCCCGCAAAGCCCCTCTCCACAACCGTACTTTGTACCTGTCAGACCCAGGTCATACCGCAGAACCCATAGAAGTATGCGACTGGGATCGACTTCAAAACTCACCGGCTTTCCGTTGAGGCTGAATCCGATGGTCTCTTTCATGCCTACACCTCCCTGAAGCGCCTCGAGTGTGCCGCGAGGTTCTCTCGGCCATGAGACCCTCGATATGAAGCGTGCTTTGCCGCGCTCCATTATAGTCCCACCTAACGCCTGGGCAAACGAGCTGTTTCACACCCCAACCTTTGGTACACCAATCCTTCCCTCTGGCGAAAACCGCTGGTTGCTCTCAGGGCGGCCTCAGGATAGAATCCCAGTCTGGCAGTTATCCTCATTAGTGGTGGTTGTCCATGGCAGAGTGGAGTGGTCCTCTCAAGATAAGACCCGCGCGGGTTGAAGACGCAAAGGAAATCGCGCGGATTTACAACCAGGGCGTGCAAGACCGCCTGGCAACTTTTGAAAACACTTACGTCACGCCTGAAGAGCGTTACCTCTGGTTGGCAGCGCGGCCGGACAAGTTTCCGGTGCTGCTGGCGGAGGTCAAACACACGCTGATGGGTTGGTCTTCGCTCAATCCTTACAGCCCGCGGCACTGTTATGATGGAATCGCGGAGCTGGCAATCTACATTGAGCGCAGCCTGCGCGGCCACGGCGTGGCACAGGAATTGATGAAGGCCATGCAGGACATCGCCCGCGAGAAGGGCTTCTATAAGCTCATCGGGCGAATCCTGGCCGAGAACCAGCCGGCGCGAAAGCTCTGTCAGGTGACCGGCTGGAAGGAAGTGGGAATCCACGAGAAGCACGGCAAGCTGGGGAGCGAGTGGCACGACCTGGTGTTGGTCGAGTACCTGATTCCGGAGAACTTGAAGTAACTCGGGGATGCCGTCTTGCTTCCCTGCCGTAGGATCCTTGCCGGCGACCGTTCAGCCCGAATTCGAAAGTTGGGAGCCGCCGGTCGAGCCGAATCACTTGATTAGAGGCCCGTTTGACGCAGATACCGGAGGAACAAAATGGTGCGGGGTCGGGCGTAGGGGCACAGCGCGCTGTGCCCCTACAAGATGTACGTGGCACCCACGCTAACTTCCGAATTCGGGTTCAGCTGCTCCCATATTTTTGAAGCAGGTCTCCTTCCTCATGACCCGCAGCTACCGCAACGCGATACTGGGCGCGATTACCATTGCGGGACTCTGTGTATTCGGTCCATCGACTCCTTCTTTTCCCAGCTTACCGAGGCCTTCGCGTCCGAACTCTTCCTTGGATCACCTCGCGGCAATCGCCCCACGGCAGCACACATTGATCTTCGTGGGCGATGTTATGCTCTCGCGGGGAGTGGGCGGGAAAATGGACGCCAAAGGCGATTGGGGTTACCCCTTCCGGCGAATCTCTGGAGTGTTGCACGGCGCTGATCTGGCTTACTGCAACTTGGAGTGTCCGATTTCCGACCGGGGGCGTAACCTCCATCACCTTTATTCTTTCCGCGCCGATCCGCGGGCCCTGGAAGGTCTGAAGGCGGCCGGCTTCACAATCGTTTCCGAAGCCAACAATCATGCCTACGACTGGGGACCGGCGGCGCTGGTGGACACGCTCGGGCGGCTTCATTCCGTGGGCATCCACACGGTAGGCGCAGGTGAAAACACACTGGAAGCTCACCACCCTGCGGTGGTGGATTTGGGCGGACTCCGGGTGGCGTTTCTGGCTTACGTGAACATCGATCCACCAGACGCGGCGGCCGGAGTCGATCATCCGGGCGTGGCGTGGCTAGACGTTGAGCAGGTTACGGCAGATATTCGCTTCGCCCGGAACCTTGCCGATTTGGTGGTGGTCTGCCCGCACTGGGGCGTGGAGTACGCCACCGCTCCCACGCGCCAGCAGGAAGAGCTGGCCCGGAAGATGATTGACGCCGGGGCCGACCTTATCGTGGGCAGCCATCCGCATGTCATTCAGCCACTCGAGCAGTATCGCGGGTGCTGGATGGCTTACAGCCTCGGCAATTTTATCTTCGACCAGAAGGACCCAGCCACACATCGAGGCCTCATGCTGAAAGTAACGGTCCGCGATAAAAAGATTGCCGAAGTGACCAAGGTCCCCATTGAGATCAATGCGGATTGCCAAGCCCTGCTCGCCACTCCGAAAGCGCAAGTTTCCCAGCTTCTTCTTGCGACTCGCCTCCCGCATCCTTGACCCTACGGTCAAGCGTTGAACCCGAACCCGGAAGTTGGAGTTGCGCAGACGCGGCGCATATCCACGGCGTGTCATCCTGAGGAGTCCCGATTTGATCGGGACGAGGAAGGATCTCCGCAGTTCGCGGGCCACATTCGCTGGCTGGCCCTTCAAACAAACTGCAGGGATTCTTCGTCCCGACAGGTCGGGACTCAGAATGACACGGGGTCGGCTTTTTTGTCGAGATGCGGGTTGCTTGACACTGGCCGAGGGTTCGGATAGCTTTTCGGACGAGGAATCCGGCGAGATTTCTTCCGATATGAGAAAAAAGTACCGACGATGGTTGTGGCTGGGTATCGGAGCCATCATCATCGCACTCATTTTTTACAACCTAAGCCGAAGTCCCGAGTGGGGAAACTTCCGGTGGACGCGCCTGTGGGCTTTGCTCACCGGAGCCAGCCCGGGTCCGTTGCTGCTGGCGCTGATCGCTGTCTTTTGCACCTACTTCGTCCGAGCCTGGCGGTGGAGATTCTTCCTCAGCCCGATCAAGAAGGCCTCGCTCTGGGTCTTGTTTGTGGGCCAGATCCTGGGTTTCAGCTCCATCTATCTTATCGGCCGGCCAGGAGAATTCGTTCGGCCTGCTTACATTGCCAAGAAGGAAAATGTTTCCATGAGCACCATGCTGGCGGTGTGGGTACTGGAGCGAATCTTCGATATGGTGTTCGTTGTGTTGCTCTTTGCCGCGGCGCTGGATTTCGCGTCGGTGGAGCCTGAAACCGCGCGCGGGACGAAGGTCCTCGCCACCCTGCATCGTGGCGGGGACGCCATGCTTGTTCTCGCCGCCTTGTTGGTCGTGGGGTTGCTGCTGTTCTGGTTACGCTCCAGACAGTTTGCCGCCTGGATGTTGCGGTTGTTCCGCTTCCTGCCCGCAGCGGCGCTCAGGCGATTCGAGCGCTTCCTGCGGTCATTTGCCGAGGGGTTGAGCGTCATCCGTAGCTGGAAGGTCCTGTTGGGAAGTCTGGCCTTGACCGCCGTGGTGTGGTTTCTCAATACCTCGGTATTCTGGCTGGTTTTCCAAAGCCTGCATGGGGAGGTGGCGGACCTGCCTTGGCCGGCGGCTGCTGTGGCTCTGTTTTGCGCCGCGCTGGGACTTGCCGTGCAGATCCCGGGGGTCGGTGGCGGCTACCAGGTGGGCATTATCCTTGCGCTGAACGCGCTTTTCAACGTCCCGGCCGAGGCGGCCACGGGCGCGGCGATACTGGTGTGGATTGTCATGTCGGTCCCATGCTTGGCCTCGGGGTTGGTGCTGCTGGTGCACGAAGGGCTGACGTTCAGAAAGTTGGAGGCCCTCGCCGAAGAGGAAAGGGAGCTCGCGGAGACTAATTAGCACGGTGTTGAAAGCAGATTAATCCCGGCAGGCACAAGCTGTGTCCGCCTGCTGCCTTTGAAGAGCCGCAGGTCTCCCGCTCTGCGGGACGGGACCTGCGCTACACTTGCTGCCTGGTGCTTACCGCCTACTGGTGACTAACTATGAGGTGTCCATTCTGCGGTCACATAGAAGACAAGGTTGTGGATTCACGCGAGGCAAAGATCGGCGACACCATTCGCCGTCGGCGCGAATGCGCGAAGTGTGGTCGCCGTTTTACCACCTATGAGCGGATCGACGAAATCCCCTATATGGTGGTGAAGAAGGATGGCCGGCGGGAGAAGTTTGACCGTCAGAAGATTCTGGCTGGCTTGCTGAAAGCCTGTGAGAAACGGCCCGTCCCGATGTCCAAGTTGGAGGAGATTGTTAATGAGGCAGAGGCACTTGTGGCCGAGTCGGCAGAAAGGGAGCTCCCGGCCGGGGAGTTGGGTGAACTGGTTATGGGCCGCCTGAAGAAGCTCGACAAAGTCGCCTATGTGCGATTTGCCTCGGTTTATCTCGACTTCAAAGACATTCGGGAATTCATGGACGAGTTGAAGGACCTCTTGAAAGCCAAGGGTAAGTGACGAACAGGATTCAGGATTCAGGCACGACTTCAGCTCTCAGCCCTCAGCTATCCCGCCGCGGCGGGTCAGCTTTCAGCACTTGAAAAATGGAGCGAGGTGCTCTTCCTGAATGGTGAATAGTGAATTGTGAATTTAAGAAGCGTAGCGGTGAGTGGCCCCGGGCGAGGCGTGCAAGGCAAATTCCGCCTCCGCAATTCACCATTTACTATTCACTATTTACTATTCATATGACTATTCATAATTCTGCCGCTCCTGAATCCCGAATCCCGAATCCTGAATCCTGTCTTTTTAGGGGCGGTTGAAGACGAAGGCGCCGAAGGTGCGGAAGGTTTTGAAGCCGAGGCGCTCATAGAGGCGAAAAGCGCCCGAGTTGGCGTCGGTGACGGTCAGGGAAACCCGCTGGTAGCCTGCCCTGGCAAGGTCGTTGAACGCAGATTCCAACAACGCTGTCCCCAGGCCGATTCCTTGCAGCGTCCTCGCGATGGCAACCTGCGGTATGTGAGCTGTATCGGAACGGACGGCGGTCACGGTCAGGACCCCGACGAGTTTGCGTGTCAGGCGATGAATGGCGACCTTGGAGACTTGCTCAAGAAACTCTCCGCAACCCTGGTAATGGACGATGTTATCGAGCAGGCGTGTTGCGCCTGCCAGTGAGCTGTATTGGTCATTGATCGCCGCATCGACGTGGTTGTGATAGGCGCCAAAGAGGAGTTCCGCGGCCTCGCGGGCATATTTCTTATCGCATGGCGTGATCCGGAACTCATCCAGGCTGGCAGTGGCGCGCCGTGTGGGATCAGAAGGGCCGGGCCCGGACGAGGCATGGGGTTGCCACTCGGGGAGGAACAAGGCCATGAAGCGGCGCCGGTAGCCGCTGTACTTCCAGGAAGTGAAGTGGCTCTCAAGATCCTCGAAGGTGTAGTGCGGAAGCTGCGCTTCAACGCGCCGCAGGCCGGGAGTTGCGAGGAGCGTTTCGTTTGCGTGCTCCAGTAGTTTCAGGGTCTGATCCAAACCCGCTGGCGCCGGGCTGACAAATAAATCTCCCATGAGGCCCTTTTCCCCGTCGCAGAAAAAGAAGCAGTAGCCACGAACGACGCCATCCAGAACCAGAGCATACCCTGCGAGACGCTTTTCTTCCAGGCAGGTGGAAATCACGCGAGCCGAGGAAGTGAAATCCCAGTAAAGCTCTTCGTTCCAGGCCCGCGATTCTGCCTCCAGCAGCTCCGAGAACGCCGACAACTCAAAGTGGCGAATATCGATGATTTCAGACCCCACGACACTTTCCTCTTGGACGGCCGGAGTGAAACCTGCCCTCGTGCAAGCCATCCCGGGAGGCCAACAGTCTAAAAACGGCAAAGCCTCTTGGCGCTCGCAAAACGATGCAAGTATAACCCAAAACCTGAAGCTCGCAGACACAAGGACAGGATTCAAATGATAGGAAAGGGCTAAGAAAGAAAAGTTCTTGTAGGCGGGAAAATGGGTTGTGGTAACATTTTGAGTCTGCGAGTCAAGTGCTCAGTTTCTTCTTGGAGAAGCTTTCTCTCAAGGCTGACTGAGATACGCGGGCTTCGACGGCGGAGGGTGAACCGACGCCGGCTGTAGAAGTTCCGCGTCCTCAGAGGGAGTGTGGGGTATGGACCCAACCATGGTCACCAATTCCGCTACCCCGCCCCCGCGTCTGAACCTCGCCCAACCATCGCCGCGTACTTCCTTACGACATCGGATGGAATACTATGCTGCCCTCATCTTGCTGAAGTTGCTTGGGGCGTTGCCGCACCGTTTGACGCGGGCGCTCTGCGCAATTCTGGCGTTTCTGAGTTACTGGTTCTGGCCCCGCCTGCGCACAGTGGGTCTGTTCAACTTGAAGCTGGCTTTCCCTGATTGGCCCGAGAGCCAGCGCCGGAAAGTGCTTTCCGGCTTGTTTCGTAACTTTGGCAGGATGCTGGCAGATTTTGCGCATATTCCACGTTGGAACCGCGGCAACATTGAGAACCTGATAATCTATGATGGGTTTGAGAATTACGCCCAAGCCCAGAGTCAGGGTCGCGGCGTGCTCTTTCTCACCGGCCATTTCGGGAGCTGGGAACTTAGCTCTTTCGCTCACGGGGTGTACGGCTATCCCTGCGACTTCGTTGTGCGCGCCCTTGACAATCCCCTGATGGATGAACTCATCAATCGCTATCGGTGCCTGGGTGGCGGCAAGGCCATCGAAAAAGGTGATTTTGCGCGCGGCCTTCTGCGTGCTTTCAGCCAAGGTGACGCAGTGGGAGTGCTCATTGACCAGAACATGTTGCTAGGCGAGGGGGTCTTTGTGGATTTTTTCGGCCTCCCGGCGTGTACTACCACCGGCCCCGCGCGTGTGGCGAAGAAGACCGGTGTGCCCATCGTGCTGGGGCTGGTCATCTGGGATTCTAAACTCAAGAAATATCGACTGCGATTCGACCCCGTCGAATGGATCAATTGCCAGGATCCGGAAGAGGAAATCCAGGTCAATACTGCGAATTTCACCCGCCTGATTGAAGATTACATTCGCCGCTTCCCGGATCACTGGCTCTGGGTTCACCGCCGCTGGAAAACACGCCCGCCGGGTGAACCGCCGCTTTATCCGGAGTAGGGAATAGGAGTAGGGAATAGGGAACAGGAGCTATCAGCTATCAGCCGTCAGCTTTCAGCTCTCGAAGAGATGAAGCGAGATACTGCGGGCTAGAGCAATTCTGAACTTAAGACTCCATACTGCCTTCTGCCTGCCATCCCTATTCCCTGTTCCAGAGCTGAAAGCTGATGGCTGATAGCTGATAGCTGACGGCTGATCGAGGCGAACTATGAAGACTTCGGAGCTTGCCAAGTTGTTGGGGGGAATACTGCACGGGGAGGAGGCTCGGGAAGTTCGCCAGGTCGCGGCTCTGGCAACTGCCGGACCGGATGAGCTGACCTATGCCGAAGGCGCCAAGTTTCTTGACTTGGCAGCCAGTTCCCAGGCGGGGTGTATCCTCGTGCCAGAGGGTTGCCTTCTGACAGGCCGGACGACTATCGGGGTCGCGAACCCTAAACTGGCTTTCGCTCGCGCCGCCGAGGTCCTTTGTCCCCCCCGCAAGGTCAAGCCGGGAGTCCATCCCACGGCTGTTATTGCTCCGGACGCGCGCTTGGCCGAGGACGTGACCGTTCGTCCCTATGTGGTGATTGAGTCAGGTGTAGATGTGGGGCCGGGGACGTATTTAGGAGCGGGAGTGTGCTTGGGCGAGGGGGCTCAGATAGGTTCGCATTGTGTCTTGCATCCACGGGTGAGCGTTTATCCGGGGGCAAGGATTGGCAACCGGGTCATCCTTCACTCCGGCGTGGTGGTTGGATCCGACGGGTTCGGTTACGTTTTCGCCGAGGGCCATTATGAGAAATTCCCCCAACAGGGTGGGGTGGTCATTGAAGATGACGTCGAAATAGGCAGCAACAGTACGGTGGACCGTGGCTCGCTAGGGGTCACGGTGATTGGTCAGGGGAGCAAGATTGACAACCTGGTTCAGATTGCCCACAACGTGAGGGTGGGGTGCCACTGCGTGATCGCTGCTCAGACGGGCATTTCAGGCAGCGCAGAAATTGGCGACTACGTGGTCATGGGCGGCCAGGTTGGTGTTGCGGACCACATTCGAATCGAAGAGCGGGCAATGGTCGGTGGACAGGCGGGAGTCTTCAGGGTTATTCGCAAGGGAACTAAGGTCTGGGGGACCCCCGCCCGCCCCTTGGATGAGTTCAAGAAGATGTATGCCCAGCTTGCCAACCTGCCGAGCCTCGCCAGGAAAGTGAAGGAAATCTCACGGCAACTTTCAGAACGCGATTCGTATAAAAACCCCAAATAAAAGAGCCGACAAGTCCACCTTCCGAACCACACCCTTGCTTCTTCAGCGGGGCAGAATCACGGAGTTTTTGCGCAGCACGGGTGGCAAGAATCCCCAGCAGCGGCGCCCATCGGGGGTGTTTTCACCCAGCACAAAGGCGCGACCCCATCATCCCTGGTCACCGGGAGTCTGTCGGAAGTATGGCTTGTTCCACGAAGAATCAACAGCTTACAGACGTAACCAATTTGCTAAGTTGTTGATTCTACGTGCGGCAAAATCTGTCTCCCATAGGCTCCTAGCCGCACTTGCGGTCAGAGTGTCATCTCGGTGGCAACTGTGAGTCCGGGTGCTTTGTTGCAAAATACCGCAGGGAAAACTCAGGCGGGCGCCAAAGTATCCCTTTTACGGGCCTCGTAGCGCTCGATGGATGGTTCGATTGCCTGGTTGGGCGCTGCACACTTTCGGAAATGACATAAAGCAACTGCCTAGGAGACTGGCAGGTGGAAAAACCCGGCTTTGGCTGGCACCTTGCTTGAACCAACCCCTGATCTATAGTTTGCGTGGCCAAACAATGAAGTAGGTTTATATTAAACTCGGTTGAGTAGTTCTCACTGGGCGCCGTCCGCGGGCTGGAGAAAGGCCATGGCAGATAGCAACATGCCCGAAATGATCAGCGAATTGCTGGGGAGTGTGCAAGTCTTTTCCTCGGCCGTGCGAAACGTGCTGGAGGAAAAGCTGCTGCGCGAGACAGCACGGGGACGGCTCACCTTCTCCGGCCTAAAACTCCTCAAACTAGTAGCCTTCACCGACTCCAACACCATTGGCGACGTAGCCGCGTTCCTGGGCGTGAGTAACACCGCCGCGAGCAAGGCGGCGGACAAACTGGTGCGTCGCCGGCTTCTTCGTCGTGCGGAGGGACACGCTGACCGGCGCGCCAGCGAGCTCTCGCTCACCGGGGAGGGCCGCCGCCTGTTGAGCGCTTACGAGGCTGCCAGAGACCAGAAGCTTACGGAGATCTTCGGCGCGTGTGTGCCGGAGCAACTGTGTGGGATGGCGGCGACACTGGACCGCCTTTCCGCCAACATTGTGGACCATACTGCCAATCCGCAGGAGGTATGCTTCCAGTGCGGCATATATTTCCGCGAAAAGTGCCTGTTACGCGAATTGGTCCAGCGCACCTGCTTCTATCAGAAACACAAGGTGCGCAAGGCTGCGGAGTCCGCTGTCGAGCGGGTCGGCGGGACGGAGACTCACATCCAACCGCCGGCGCCTGAGACGGCGACATAAAAGAGGAGGGACGATGGCGAGTGCGAGAGTGGACGTAATTCCGACCAAATATCACGCGCCAGTTCCAGGGAGTCTGCCCGCACCGGAGCGGGAACTGCGGCGGAGGTTCCTCGCGGAAGCTCAGGTCGTGCCAGGGGGCGACCGGATTTCCCAGTGCCTGCAATGCGGAACCTGCACTGGGAGTTGCCCGGTAAGTTACGCGATGGACATATCCCCCAGGATGGTCATCGCGCTATTCCGGGCCGGGCAAATCGAGGAGATTCTTCGAAGCCGTACGATCTGGATTTGCGCTTCCTGTTACATGTGCACGACGCGCTGTCCGCAATCCATCAAAATCACCGATCTGCTCTATGCCTTAAAGCGCACCGCGATCGACGCCGGACTCTATCCCGAGCGATTCCCGGTGTACCTGCTGTCGAAGAATTTCGTTCGCGTCGTCAACCGGTACGGTCGCAATCAAGAGATGCTCTTGCTCCTGCTCTATTACCTGAGGCGAAATCCCCTGGGACTTTTGCGGATGCTGCCTCTTGGGATAGCGATGCTGCGAAGAGGAAGGATTTCGCTGTTCCCAAAAAAGATCAAAGGGGTAGGGGCGATCCGCACGATTTTGCGGGCCTCCAAGCACTTCGAATTGCCCCGCGAAAAGGAAGCCGTCCCATACACTGAAGGAATGGTTGGATACCGGGCAGTGGGTAAAGACCAGCCCGAAAGAACGAGTTGAGAGGCACCCATGGAGTATCTTTATTACCCCGGCTGTAGCCTTGAGTCTTCAGGGAAACCTTACGACGAGAGTTTAACGGCGGTATTTCGCGCCTTAGGCATCGGGCTCCGCCAACTGGAAGACTGGAACTGCTGCGGCGCGACCATGTACATGAGCGTGGATGAGGCCCTGTCGATGGCGATCAGCGCAAGAAACCTGGCGCTCGCGGAGCAGGCCGGGTTCCGAGACCTTATCGCGCCTTGCAGCGCTTGCTACACCGTGCTGCTCAAGACCAACCGCTTCCTGCGGGAGAGTCCGGAGTTGAGGGCCAAGGTTGATCAACTGCTGGGGCAGGTGGGCCTGAAATACAGTCTGGGCGTCAAGGTGCGCCATCCCCTCGACGTTCTGGTCAACGAGGTGGGCGTTGAGGCGATTGCTTCGGCTGCCAAGCGAAGCCTGGAGGGCATCGCTTTCGCCCCCTATTACGGGTGTCAAATCGTGCGTCCCGAGCGCGGCTTTGACGATGCCGAGTTCCCCTTAACCATGGACACGCTCTTCCAGCGGCTGGGCGCCAGAGCCGCGTACTTCCCTTTGAAGACGCGCTGCTGTGGCGGAATGCTGATGACCACCTTCCCGGACGTGTGTCTGCAACTTGTGAAGGATCTGGTGGAATGCGCTGCGGAGAACGGGGCCCAGTGTATCGTCACCACCTGTCCCCTGTGTCAGGTCAACCTGGAGGCGTACCAGAAGCGCGTAAACAAGATGTTCGGAACGTCGTATCAAGTCCCCGTGATGTACTTCACTCAACTGCTGGGGGTCGCATTGGGCTGCTCCGAGAAAGAGCTTGGATTACACAGGAATCTCATCCCGTGGAGAGCCCCGATCTCAGTACTAGCCGCTTAGAAGGAGGAAACAGATGGACCAGAATGGGCACCCGCGCATTGGGGTTTATATTTGTCATTGCGGGCTCAACATCGCCGGAACGGTGAACGTGAATGAAGTCCGCGAATTCATCTCCCGCGCGCCTAGCGTCGTGATCGCAAGAGATTACAAGTTCATGTGTTCGGACCCTGGACAGGCGCTCATCCAGGACGACATTCAACGACTCGGCGTCAACCGGGTTGTCGTTGCCGCCTGCTCTCCGCTGATGCACGAGCTCACCTTCAGGAATGCGGCCAAGAAGGCGGGGCTCAACCGCTATTTGGTCCAGATCGCCAATATCCGCGAACACTGCTCCTGGATCCACGACGACGTGCGCATGGCAACGGAAAAAGCCAAGGCGCTGGTCGCGGGAGCGGTCCGACGCGTGGCCCTGCACCAGCCCCTGGAGCCGATGCGCGCCGAAATCAACCCCAACGTGCTGGTTGTGGGCGGCGGGATAACCGGTATACAGGCAGCCTTGGAGATTGCTGAATCAGGCACCACGGTGTATCTGGTCGAGCGTGATGCAACCATCGGCGGGCGGATGGGACAATTTGATAAGACGTTTCCCACCCTGGACTGTGCTGCTTGTATCTTGACGCCGAAGATGGTCTCGGTCGGGCACCGTGAGAATATCAAACTGTTGAGCTACAGCGAAGTGGTTGGATTTTCAGGATTCATCGGAAACTTCAAGGTGAAGGTGAGGAGGAAAGCGAGGTTCGTGGACGAATCCAAGTGCACCGGTTGCGGTCTGTGCTGGAACACCTGCCCCGCCACACGGGTCCCGGCAAAAAGGACCATCAAGCTCGGCGATCAGATCGTGAAGCAGGTGTCTTAATGAAACTCGAAGCGGTACGAAGGATTCTCGACTGCCAGGTGATCACCGGCGGTGACAAGCTGGAGGAGGAAGTAGGGGTGGGCTGCGGCGCGGACCTGATGAGTGACGTCCTGGCCTTCATCAAGCCCAATGCGCTGTTGTTGACTGGTTTGACTAACGTGCAATCGGTACGCACTGCCGAGATCGCTGAGGTCAGAGCCATCGTGTACGTCCGCGGGAAGCTGCCGGAAAAGGACGCGATCGACCTGGCGAAAGAAAAGGGCATCGTTATGCTGTGCACGAATCTTCCCATGTACGAATCGTGTGGGAGACTCCACCAGCACGGTCTGCCCGGGGGCAGCGAACTCGAGGGAGGCCTGCGGGATGCCGAGCGAGCCCCTCTTCTGTCAACGCTTTGAAATTCACGGGAGGGATTTCGTTGACGCAGGAAAGGCCTCCATCACAATCAAGGGGATTCTAAGAGAGATCGGGATTCACCCGGCCTTGATCAGGCGGGCGGCGATTGCTTCCTATGAAGCGGAGATGAACGTGGTGTTGTATGCCTGCAAAGGAACGATGGAGTTGAGAGTGACCCCAAAGGATATCCGAGTCACCGTGGAAGATGAAGGCCCTGGCATCCCGGACATCGAGCTGGCAATGCAAGAAGGGTATTCCACGGCGTCCGACGAAATTCGGGAGATGGGGTTCGGGGCAGGCATGGGCCTGTCCAACATCAAGAAGAATGCCGATGCCTTTTCCATTCATTCCGTGGTGGGTAAAGGCACGACTTTGGAAATAACGTTTCGGCCTTAGCATGGGGGATTACTTTCATTCCGTTCGGGTTGTGCCGGAGCGATGCATCGGTCGAATGGCCTGCCTTAAGGTCTGTCCTACGGAGGCGATCCGGGTGCGGCAGGGCAAGGCGGAGATACTCGAAGACCGCTGCATCGACTGTGGCGAGTGCGCTCGGGCGTGCCGCCACAACGCGATCGTCCCCCAAACGAGCTCCTTCACCGATTTCTCGAAGTTCAGGCACACCGTTGCGCTTATCTCGCCCGTGCTCTACGGGCAGTTCCGCAAGGACGTTCTTCCCAGCACAATCCTGGCTGGGGTGAGAAAAATCGGCTTCGATGATGCCTGTGACGTAGCTTGCGCCAGCGAGGCCGTCAGCGCGGCTATCGACGAGTATCTGGCCAGTTATCGCGGGCCGCTGCCGCTGCTCTCCCCTTTTTGTCCCACCATCGTGCGTCTGATTCAGGCGCGATACCCCAGCCTCATTGATCTCCTGATTCCCATTGATTCTCCCATGGAGATAGCGGCGCGAGAGGTGCGGAACAAGAAGATGAAGGAACTGGGCTTGCGGCGGGACGAGATTGGGGTCATCTATCTGACGCCCTGCCCCGCCAAAATGGTCGCCATCAAGTATCCTCTCAGGAAAAGAGCCTCCCACATCGATGGCGCAATCGCCATATCCGACATTTACCGCCCCCTCCTTTCAGTGCTCAGCGACATGAATAACAGTGCGCACCAAATCGAAGAGTCAGTGCGGGGCATGGGCCTGGGCTGGCCAGTCCTCGGCGGGCAAGTTTCCTCCTTGCGGGCCGAAAGCAGTCTGGCGGTGGGCGGTCTTGGGGATGTGGAAAGGATTCTGGACGAAATTGAGCGCGGAAGACTCGGTGATATCCAATTCGTTGAGTGCCACGCATGCGCGCAGGGATGTTGCGGCGGTTCACTTACCGTGGGTGGTCCCTATGTTACTCGGGGCACGATTCTGAGCTTGGTAGCCCGGTTCGGGAATGTCCCCTGCCAGGACCGGGCAAAGATACGAGAGTTGTATCAAAGACGCTATTTCTCGCTGCCCGGCAAGATCTCTTCAAGGCCTTTCGCCCCACTGGATAAGGACATTGGGAAGGCCATCGAGAAAAGGAAGCGCATTCAGGAAGCACATGAAGGACTGCCGCAGATCAATTGCGGGGCCTGCGGCGCACCCACCTGTCTAAGCTTTGCCGAAGACGTGGTCCTGGGGCGCGCCCAGTTTGAGGACTGCGTGGTCCTCACCGCGAAGCAGGCTCGGACGGCGGTCGGTGCCTCTTCCGGGCTAGCCAGCAACCCGCAGGTGCTCATTCTATGACGATCCGGGAGGTTGTCGACAGTTCGCAGCTCGAGATTCTGGGGCAACACGATGGCCTCGACAAGGAGATAACAGGAGGCTATGCCAGTGACCTCTTAAGTGACGTTATCGCCCACAGCAAGGCAGGCAACCTTTGGATCACCATGCAAACGCATCGCAACATCGTCGCGGTGGCCACGTTAAAGGATCTGGCCGCGGTCGTGCTGGTGAACGGGCGAACCCCTGATCCTGAAACACTGGAGAAAGCCCGAGAGGAGAAAGTTATCTTGTTGGGCAGCCGGCTTCCGGCGTTCGAGCTGGTGGGAAGACTGTACCAGATGGGCATCCGGGGGATTCTATGATGCCGCGAATCTTTAAAGCGGATTTGCACATTCATACGTGCCTCTCCCCTTGCGCCGAGTTGAACATGGGTCCCAAAACGATCGTAGACCAAGCCCTCCAGCAGGGTTTGGACGTGATTGCCATTTCCGATCACAACTCCTCGGAGAACGTGCCCGCGGTCGTGAGGGCCGCGCAAGATAGAAACCTCACGGTACTGCCAGGGATGGAAGTGACCTCGAAGGAAGAGGTGCACATCCTGGCGGTTTTTGACACCGTCGATAGGGCGCTCCGGCTACAGGAAATCGTGTACGAGCATTTGCACGGAGAAAACAATACGGAAGCTTTCGGGCTTCAGGTTGTCGTGAATGAAGATCATGACGTACTCGGCTTCAACAACCGGCTGCTGGCCGGCGCGACCGAACTCTCTGTCGAGCAGGTAGTGGATAGCATTTGTGGCTTGGAGGGCCTGGCGATCGCGGCTCACGTCGATCGCGAGACGTTCGGGATCCTCGGGCAGTTGGGGTTTGTCCCTGAAGAATTACACCTGGATGCTTTAGAACTGTCTCCAAACACCAGCCTCGAGGAAGCAAGGCGGCGCTTTCCGGAATACGCTGGCTATGCTTTCGTTCGTTCGTCCGACGCACATTCGGCAACGGATATCGGCAAGGTCTGGACTTCGCTGCTGCTCTATGAGCCCAGCACGCGGGAAATCAAGAAGGCCCTGCGCGGGGAAGACGGCAGACGGGTGATGCCAGAGGAGGCCGGTGTTGGCGCTCCTCGGCGAGAAGAACGGGCGTTGGGATAGGTTTCACATGGAGGATCTTTCCCTGCACGTACTGGACATTGCGGAGAATTCCATCGCAGCGGGAGCCAAGCACGTGGAAATCCGGGTGCGGGAGAGCCGCCGAGAGGATCTGCTCTCCATCGAGATTATCGACAACGGACGTGGAATGAGCGAGGACATGCTTCAGAAGGCGACGGATCCCTTTTTCACCACTCGAACCACCCGCCGGGTGGGGTTGGGCCTGTCCCTTTTTGAGCAGGCAGCAAAGAGGGCCGGGGGCGAATTCAAGATCGCGTCCTGTCCCGGAGCGGGAACAAAGGTCACCGGCGTGTTTCAATACAATCATGTTGACCGGCAACCCTTGGGGGATATGGACCAGACACTTCTTGCCCTGGTGGTCGGAAACCCTCAAATCGAGTTGACATACTTGCATCAAGCCGGCGATTCGGAAATCTCGTTCAGCACAAGAGAAATCAAGGCTCAACTGGGAGACATACCGATTAATTCTCCCAGAGGAATATCGGCCGTCAGGAAAAGTCTGGAAAAGTGTAGCGCCGCCCTTTAGAGCCTGCCCTGAGCCCATTCGCTTCGCTCAGGGTAAACTTCGCGAAGGGGCGGCACATGCCGGTCCCGCAGACGCGGGACCGGCGCTACCGAGGGAGGTAGGTGCATATGCAGTTGGAAAAGGTTGATAGGATCATTCAACAACACAACATGCAGAAAAACGCGCTCATCGCCATGTTGCAGGACGTGCAGAACGAATACAGCTATTTGCCGCAGGATGTTCTCACGTATATATCCCGCACTATGCACGTACCCCTCAGTCGCACTTACAGCTTGGCCACCTTTTACCGGGCCTTCAGCTTGAAGCCCAAAGGGAGGCATCCGGTAGCGGTTTGCCTGGGGACGGCCTGCCATGTTAGGGCTGCCGTGAAGATCCTCGAGAAGTTCGAACGGCAACTCGGTATCAAGTGCGGGCAGACCACGCCAGATCTCAATTTCGGTCTGGAGGTGGTCCGCTGCCTCGGATGCTGCGGGCTTGCCCCCGTGGTCACCGTGGGTCCAGAACTGTACGGCAAGGTTTCTCTCCCCAAAGTAGACCAGATCATCAAGCAATTCTCAAAAGAAGGAGCCCGAGATGCCAAAACTTAAGTTGGAAGACTTAGCGGAGGTCCGAGAGAAAGCCAGGAAGTCCATGTCCCTCCGCGAGGGCGCCGCCCGCGTCAAGATGACGGTTCACATGGGCACTTGCGGCATTGCGGCGGGCTCGCGGAAGATCCTTGAAGCTGCCTTGCAGGAAGTAGAGGGGAGAGATCTCAGGGACGTGATGGTGACCACCTCTGGTTGTGCAGGTCTGTGCAGTCGTGAACCGATGGCTACGGTGGAGGTGGTTGGCGAAGCTCCTGTGAAGTATGTGGACCTGACGGAGGGAAAGATCAAGGAAATATTCACGGAGCACGTTCTGGGAGGAAAGATCGCGCAACAGTATGCACTCGCCATAGGGAGCGAACGGACCTATTAACGATTAAGAGCGGAGAATCCTGGAGGAGATCCAAATGGCGTATCGAATGCACTTAATGGTTTGTGCGGGGACGGGCTGCGTCTCCAATCGTTCGCTCGAGTTTAGGGACGCCTTGCAGAAGGAGATCGAAAAGCGCGGGCTGGATAACGAGATTCAGGTAGTGACCACGGGTTGTAATGGTTTTTGCGGCGTCGGTCCTCTCATGGTCGTCCAACCGGATGGGATTTTTTACCAGCAGCTCAGCCCCAAAGACGTTCCGCATCTCGTGGAAGAGCACTTTCTGAAGGGCAGACCTGTCAATAAGCTCATGTACGTTCCACCGGAGACACGCACGCCGGTTCCTAAGATGATGGACATTCCTTTCTTTGCCCGTCAAATGCTCATCGCCCTGAGGAACCGAGGTCTGATCGACCCGGAAAGCATCGATGAATACATCGCCCGAGACGGTTACGCGGGGTTAGCAAAGGCGCTTTCCCAAATGACCCCGGAGGAGGTCCTTAATGAAGTCAAGATTTCCGGGCTGCGAGGCAGGGGAGGCGCAGGGTTCCCGGCGGCGAGGAAGTGGGAGGCCGTTCGGGACGCGGAGGGAGAGCCGAAGTATGTGATTTGTAACGGCGACGAAGGGGACCCGGGCGCCTTTATGGATCGCAGCATAGTGGAATCGGATCCTCACTCCGTTATTGAAGGAATGCTGCTCGGGGCCAGAGCCATCGGGGCCCGCTGGGGCGTGGTTTATATCAGAAATGAGTACCCCTTGGCCGTCCAGCGAATCCACATTGCCATCGATCAGGCTCGAGAGTACGGCCTTTTGGGGGAAAACATCTTGGACACGGGGTTCGATTTTGACATCTCGGTCTCGAAAGGAGCCGGCGCATTTGTCTGCGGAGAGGCAACGGCGCTGGTGGCGGCCGTGGAAGGCAGACTCGGAGAACCGAGAGCTCGGCCCCCTCGGCTGGCGGAAAAGGGACTCTGGGGGAAACCCACCTGCCTCAACAACGTCGAAACGTGGGCGAACGTCCCTCCCATCATCAACCGGGGTGGCAATTGGTTTGCCCAGATCGGAACCGAAAAGAGCAAAGGCACGAAAGTCTTTTCGCTCGTCGGCAAGATCAAGAGCACCGGGTTGCTCGAAGTCCCCATGGGCATTACTCTGCGCGAGATCATTTACGACATCGGAGGGGGGATTCCCGGCGGCAAGAAATTCAAGGCTGTGCAGACCGGGGGACCTTCCGGCGGGTGTATCCCCAACGAACTGATCGACTTGCCGGTTGACTTCGAGACCCTCACCGAAGCTGGCTCCATGATGGGCTCGGGCGGCATGGTGGTGATGGATGAAGACACCTGCATGGTGGATGTGGCCCGGTACTTCCTTGGCTTTACTCAGGACGAGTCTTGCGGCAAATGCACTCCCTGTCGCGAGGGGACCAAGTTGATGCTCGATATCCTGACCAAGATCACCGAAGGCCACGGGACGATGGAGGATCTGGAATCCTTGGAGGAAGTCGCCAAGATCGTCGCAGAAACGTCGCTCTGTGGATTGGGAACGTCGGCCCCGAACCCGGTCCTGACAACCCTACGTTATTTCCGCGATGAGTATCTTGCGCACATTGAGGCGCACAAATGTCCCGCCCATGTCTGCCGGCAATTGAACACCTACCGGATCGACCCGGAGGTCTGCGTTCAGCGCGGACACGGTTGCGGTGTGTGCCGGCGCGAGTGTCCGGAAAAAGCGATTTTCGGCGAGAAGAACCAGCCGCACAGGATCGACGCCACTTTGTGCAGCAAGTGTGGGACATGCGTGGATATGTGCCACTTCAATGCGGTGATTGTGGAATGAGAGGTGGAGCGTGATAAGCCTGACCATTGACGGAAAAACAACCGAGGTGGCGAAGGGGACGACCATCCTTCAAGCGGCGAAGTTCCTGGACATCAAGATTCCAACTCTCTGCTACCACCCGCTGATTAAGCCCTTTGCGGCCTGCCGCTTGTGTGTGGTGGAGACGAAGACCAAGTGGGGAGACGAGTTGGTCCCCTCCTGCCAGGTGGCCTGCCGGGATGGCATGGTGGTCAATACCAACAACCCGCACGTACTCAAGGCCCGGCGGTTCATCCTGGAAATGATGCTGGCGCGATGGCCCAATGTGCCCATTCTCCGAAAGTACGCCGAGGAGGCCGGGCTCAAAGCAACGCGGTTCACTAGCGCACTCAAGGATGAGCGCCAGGACGCGTGCATCCTGTGCGGTTTGTGCGTGCGGGCATGTGACGAGGTGGTCGGCGCGAGCGCCATCAGTTTCGCCGACCGAGGAATTCAGCGCCGCGTTTCCACCCCCTTTAACCTGGAATCGGAGGAGTGCATTGCGTGCGGCGCCTGCGCGCTGGTATGTCCCACCTCGCACATTAAATTCGAGGTTGAGGATCACAAGGGCAAGACTCCTGAGTTCCTTCTGGGACCGAACACCGCGATCTACGTACCCACGCTTCAATCGGTGCCCAGAGTGCCCGTGATCGATGCCGAGAGCTGCATTCATTTCAAGACCGAGGGCTGTCAAAAGTGCGTTGAGGTCTGTGAACCGTGTGCCGTCAATCACAAGATGGTGGATGAAGAAATCGAGCTCAATGTCGGGCAAGTGCTGATCGCGACGGGCTTCGATGCGTTCGACCCAACCCCCATGGCTCAGTACGGTTACGGGAGACTCGACAACATTTACACGGGCCTGGATGTGGAACGAATGCTGAACGCCACAGGGCCTACGGGAGGGCGAGTTCTTCTCAAGAACGGACAAGCCCCGCGCGCCGTGGGGATCCTGCACTGCATTGGTTCCCGGGATGAGAACCACCACCGTTATTGCTCGCGGGTCTGTTGCATGTTCGCGCTGAAGTTCTCCCATCTGATTAAGGAGCGCACTCAGGGAGAGGTTTACAACTTTTACATTGATATTCGGGCCTTCGGGAAGGGGTATGAGGAGTTCTACTCACGCGTTCTGCATGAAGGCGCCAACGTCATTCGTGGGAAGGTAGCTGAGGTGGTCCAGGCGGGCTGGTCGAAGCGTGACGAAGGCACACTGCTGATCCGCTGCGAGGACACGCTGATCGGCCGGTTCCGCGAGATCCCGGTCGATATGGTAGTGCTCTGCAACGCCATTGAGCCGCGCCGGGACGCCGAGCAGGTCGGGCGTCTTTTCGGCCTCAGCCGCAGCCCGGATGGTTTCTTCCTGGAGCGTCATCCGAAGCTGGATCCGGTGGCCACCACCACGGACGGCCTCTTCGTCGCCGGGTGTGCACAGGGACCAAAGGATATTCCCGACTCGGTGGCCCAGGCCAGCGCGGCGGCGGCCCGCATGCTGGCCACCATCGCCAAAGGGGCGGTCGAAATCGATCCGGTGCGGGCCGAGATCGACGAGCTGTATTGCAGCGGCTGCCGCATCTGCAATGCGCTGTGCCCCTACAAGGCGATTGATTATCTCGAGGAAAAGAACGTTTCGCGGGTCAACATGCCACTGTGCAAAGGCTGTGGCACCTGCGTGGCCGCCTGCCCGGCGGGCGCCATCACCGGCAGCGGCTTCACCGACAAGCAGGTCTATGCGGAACTGGAGGGCGTCCTCAGCGTGTAGACGAAGGGAGGCAGCGAAATTGAAGACGAACAGCAAAAACTTTGAGCCCCGAATCGTCGGATTCTTGTGCAACTGGTGCTCGTACACGGGGGCCGACCTGGCTGGAACCAGCCGGATGAAATCGGCGCCCAACTTGCGCATCATCCGCCTCATGTGCTCGGGGAGGGTGGATCCCTCCTTCATCTTCCGCGCCTTTCAGTTAGGCGCCGATGGAATCCTGGTGGCAGGCTGTCATCCGGGCGATTGCCACTACCAGGAAGGCAACTTCAAGGCGCTTCGGCGGGTCCTCCTGCTGAAGCGGATCCTGCGAGAATTCGGCATTGACGAACGTCGCCTGCGGCTGGAATGGATCTCGGCTGCGGAGGGCGAAAAGTTTGCCAAGGTCTCTACCGAGTTCACCGAGGAATTACGGGCATTGGGGCCGTTGCGCCTGGAGACCAGCGTGCTCCCGCAATCTCTAGGAGGGGAACTGGAAACCCAGGAGGTGGCCGCATGAGCAAACCCAAGCTGGCTTTGTATTGGGCGGCGAGTTGCGGCGGCTGCGAGGTCGCCGTGCTGGACGTGGCAGAGAAGATCCTGGATGTGGCGGGGTTTTTCGACATCGTATTCTGGCCTTGCGCCATGGACTTCAAGTATAAAGACGTGGAAGCCATGGCGGACGGCGACATCGACCTCTGCCTCTTCAACGGCGCCATCCGCAACAGCGAAAACGAATCGATGGCGCACTTGTTGCGCCGGAAAGCGAAGGTCCTGGTAGCGTTCGGCTCCTGCGCCGTGGACGGATGCATTCCCGGCTTGGCCAACCTGACGACGCGCGAGGCGATTCTCGAGTCGTCGTATCAACTAACTCCCTCCACGCTGAATCCGGAAGGAACCCGGCCTTTGCCACTGGTTGCGGCGCCCGAGGGGGAGTTGGATATTCCGAAGTTTTACGAATCGGTGCGGACTCTGGCGCAGGTGGTTCCGGTGGACTACTTCATTCCGGGCTGTCCGCCCCAGCCTCCTCAGATCCTCACGGTGATGTCCGCGATCATGCAGGGAGCGGTACTGCCGCCTGCGGGGTCTGTGATCGGGGCGGGAGAGAAGACCTGCTGCGAGGAATGCGGCCGCCCCCGGAAAGAAAAACATCTCAAACACTTCTACCGGGTCTGGGAGATTGAAACGAAACCGGAGGAGTGCCTGCTTGATCAAGGGGTCATTTGCATGGGACCGGCCACGCGTAGCGGCTGTGGTGCCCTGTGCGTAAAGGCGAACATGCCCTGCCGGGGATGTTACGGAGCGGCGCCCAACGTCATCGACCAGGGGGTGAAAATGGTCAGCGCCATCAGCAGCGTGATTGACTCCCAGGATGCGGCTGAAATTGACTCGATCCTGGATCAGATCGCCGACCCGGTCGGAACCTTCTACCGGTTCAGCGTGCCCAATTCGATACTGCATCGCAAGCAGCCAAGTGCCTAGAGTGGAGGGAGAGATGCGAAAAATCCTGATAGATCCTGTGACGCGGCTGGAAGGCCACGGGAAGATTGCTATCTTCCTCGATGACGACGGCGAGGTCGCGAACACCTATTTTCAGGTGCCGGAGCTGAGGGGCTTCGAGCAGTTCTGTGTGGGGCGCCCGGTCGAGGAAATGCCGCGCATCACGACTCGAATCTGCGGCGTTTGCCCGGAGGCGCACCACATGGCCAGCGTCAAAGCTTGCGACGCCGTTTTCCACGTCGAGCCTCCGCCCGCCGCCAAGAAGCTTCGCGAACTCCTTTATTCGGCCTTCTTTGTGGGCGATCATACATTGCACTTCTACGCCCTGGGCGGACCGGATTTTGTAGTGGGTCCCGACGCGCCCCCGGCCGAGCGAAATATCCTGGGCGTAGTGAAAAAAGTAGGTCTCGAGGCCGGACAAAAGGTGATCGAGCTGCGAAAGAGAGCCCAGCGCGTCGTCTCCCTGATTGGCGGGAAAGCCATTCATCCGGTTACGGGCGTCCCCGGCGGCGTGGCCAAGCGGCTCACCGCTGAAGAGCGCGACGAGATTGTGGGACACACGGCTTATTTCCTCGAGTTCGCAAAGTTCACGATCGGCGTTTTCGATCAGGTGGTGCTCGGCAACCAAGCCTATGTGGACATGATCTTGAGCGACACTTACACCCACCGCCTCTACTCCATGGGGACCGTGGACGAGAACAACAAGGGGAACTTCTACGACGGGAAAATCCGCGTGGTGGACCCCGACGGGAAGGAATTCGTGAAATTTCCTGCCCGCGATTATCTCCAGGTCCTGGCCGAGCACGTTGAGCCTTGGACGTACCTGAAGTTCCCTTTCTTGAAGCAGGTCGGCTGGAAGGGTTTTGTGGAAGGCAAGGACTCCGGCGTATACCGTGCCACGCCTCTTTCCCGGCTCAACGCCGCCGATGGCATGGCTACCCCCCTCGCGCAGGAACAGTACGAGCGGATGTACCAGACGCTAGGGGGCAAACCGGTACACCAGACGCTGGCCACACACTGGGCTCGGGTCATCGAGTTGCTCTACGCCGCCGAGCGGGCCGCCGAGCTGGCGCGGGACGACGAGATCCTCAGCGACAAGATACGCACCATCCCCACGGCCACTCCCTCGGAAGGCGTCGGTTGCGTGGAAGCTCCGCGCGGCACCCTTTACCACCATTACGTCACGGACGAACGGGGCATCCTGCGAAAAGTCAATTTGATCGTGGGCACGACGAACAACCATGCGCCGATTGCTATGTCGATCCGCAAGGCCGCTCATGGCGTGATTCGGCGCGGAGTGGAGATCACGGATGGGGTGCTCAACCGGATCGAGATGGCTTTCCGCGCGTATGACCCCTGCTTCGGCTGCGCCACGCACTCTCTGCCAGGGAAGATGCCGCTGGAAGTACAGGTTTTTGACTCGCATGGAAACTTGCTTACCTCGCGCCGACGCGAGTCCGTATAAGTCTGGAAAAACTGCCATCGTGGGTCTGGGCAACCCATCGCACGGGGATGATGGGATCGGACCTGTGGTGGCCCGGCACGTGTGCGATCTCCTTCGCGGCAAGGCGAACGTCGATCTCCTCGAACATGCTGCTTCCGCTTTTAGTCTGGTTGAACGGCTGGTTGGCTATCAGCGAGCGGTGATCATTGACGCCCTCACCGGCGTGCAGGCAGAGGTGGGGACGGTTAATCAGGTGGAAATCCAGGAACCCTCCAGTTGTTCTTTTTTGAGCTTCCACACAGCGGGCTTCCACGATATCCTAACTCTGGCGCGGATGGTAGGTCTTGAAGTTCCAAGTACCATTGTGGTGTACGGCATCGCGATCAAGGAACCCGAGACCTTTTCTGAGAATCTTAGTGCCGAACTGACTGCCAGGCTGCCGCAAATCGTGAAGGCCGTTGCGGCGGAGGAATTGCTAGAGCACTGCAAGCCGGCGGGGGGCACGTGAATGTGGGGTTGGATTTCCAACTCCGAGAATCCAAGACCTGTGCACCACGGGGGGAACTAAACACCTCCAGGGAGGCTGCACGGGGGAGGGACAACAATGGAAACACTAGAGAAGGTTTTGAGTGAGCATCCGTTCTTGAATGACTTTCCAGACCGCCACCTCGAACTCGTAGTCGGATGTGCCTCCAACGTCCGCCTTGAGGCTGGACAGTTCATTTTCCATGAGGGTGAAGAGGCCAACACCTTCTATCTCATCCGCCAGGGGAAGGTGGCGCTGCAGATATTCTCCGAACGCCGTGGCCCCCTCACCATCCTGACCCTTGGAGAAGGCGAGATTCTGGGATGGTCGTGGTTGTTCCCACCTTACCGATGGAAGTTTTCGGCACGAACCCTCGAGCCGACGCGTGTTTTTGCTATCGACGGGCAGTGCCTGCGCGCCAAAGCTGAACAAGACCACGAACTCGGTTACGAACTCCTGAAGCGATTCGCCTATGTTGTCGAAGATCGCCTCGAGGCGATGCGGTTGCAACTCATCAACGTTTACCAGGACCGATAAGTCGGGTGTGCTGCGGAATCCTGTCCTCCTAATTCGCGGCACGGGCAGGGGTGGTGTCATGGAGATTCACAAACAAGATGCTTTGAATTATCACAGCCAAGGTCGCAAGGGGAAGATTGAAGTCACGCCGACCAAGCCTTGCTCAACCCAGTGGGATTTGAGCCTCGCCTATACACCGGGGGTGGCCGAACCCTGCCTGGAAATCCAAAAGAACCCCGCGCTCGCATTCGATTACACGGCCAAAGGAAACCTCGTCGCCGTGGTGTCGAACGGCACGGCAGTGCTGGGCCTCGGGAATATCGGCGCGCTGGCGGGAAAGCCCGTCATGGAAGGCAAGGGCGTGCTGTTCAAGCGCTTCGCAGACATCGACGTCTTTGACCTTGAGGTGGGTTCGGAGGACCCTGAAGATGTCATCAAGGTGTGCCAACTGCTGGAGCCCACGTTCGGGGGCATCAACCTCGAAGACATCAAGGCCCCAGAGTGCTTCTACGTGGAAGAAACGCTGCGCCGGACAATGGCTATTCCGGTCTTCCACGACGACCAGCACGGAACAGCCATAATCTCCGGCGCTGCCCTGTTGAACGCCCTCGAGATCGTGGGGAAGGACATCGAGAAGATCAAGGTGGTTATCAATGGCGCCGGGGCGGCAGGACTTACCTGCGCACAGTACTATATTCGGTTGGGGGTGAAGCGAGAAAACCTCATCATCTGCGACATCATGGGCGTCATCTACGAAGGGCTCACCGAGGGCATGAACCCTTACCGGGCCCGCCTCGCCTCCAAGACCACGGCGAGAACCCTGGCGGAGGCCATGAAGGACGCGGACGTCTTCGCAGGACTCTCCGGCCCCAATTGTGTGACGCCGGAAATGCTACGCTCGATGGCTGACCGGCCCATTGTTTTTGCCCTGGCCAATCCGGTGCCAGAGATCAGTTATGAGGCCGCGAAGGCAGCAAGGCCGGACGCCATCATGGCGACTGGGCGGTCCGACTGTCCCAATCAGGTCAATAATGTTCTTGGTTTCCCCTTTATATTCCGGGGCGCCCTGGATGTTCGAGCCCGTGCCATCAACGAGGAAATGAAGATTGCGGCGACTCGCGCCCTCGCAGCTCTGGCTAAGGAAGATGTTCCCGACATGGTGCTGCGCGCCTACGGACTTGGCCGGCTGCACTTTGGTCCGGACTACATCATTCCCAAGCCTTTCGACCCGCGCGTGCTCCTTTCTGAGGCCTCCGCGGTTGCCCAGGCGGCCATGGAGAGTGGAGTGGCGCAGGTGAAAGTTGACATTGAAGAGTACCGCGACCAACTCTCGCGCCGGCTGGGGCGCACCCAAGAAGTCATGTGCGACGTACGTCACAGGGCGAAGGCTGCGCCCAAGCGGATCGTCTTTTCCGAAGGCGAGCACGAGAAGATCATCCGGGCTTGCTACCAGCTAGCAAACCTAGGAATCGCGCATCCGGTGCTGCTGGGACGGCCGATGGTCATCGAGGACAAGTTGCACGAATTGGAGCTCGGGAAGCTGTGCTTCGACATCATCGAACCGGATCGCTCGCCCAGGCTCGACGCCTACGCCGAGGAATTCTACCGGCTTCGCCAGCGCCGCGGCGTCACGCGCAGCGAGGCGCGCGAGCTGATGGCCAATAACAACTACTTTGGCGCCATGATGGTCCACATGGGCGATGCGGACGGCTTCGTCGCGGGCGTCTCCCAACATTACCCCGACACCATCCGACCGGCACTGCAGATCATCGCGACTCGCCCCGACGTCCACAAAGTCTCCGGCCTCTACGTTATCGTAACCAAGAGAGACGTGTTTCTCTTTGCCGACACCACCGTCAACATTGAGCCCACCGCCGAGGATTTGGCGGAGGTCGCCCTGCTTTCGGCGGAAGTGGCCGAAAGCTTCGGCATCGAGCCGCGCGTGGCGATGCTCTCGTTCTCGAACTTCGGCAGCACGCGCCATCCCTTGACCGAAAAGGTCCGCCGTGCAACCGAACTCGTCAAGCAGCGGAATCCCGAGCTTATGGTGGACGGTGAGATGATGGCGGATACCGCGGTGGTCCCCGAACTTTTGGCGGAGTACCCCTTCTCGACACTCCGGCAGAGGGCCAATATCCTTGTCTTCCCAAGCCTCGAAGCCGGCAACATCGCCTACAAGCTGATGCTGCGCGTCGGCGGTGCGGAATCTCTCGGGCCGATCCTGATGGGGCTCTCGAAGCCGGTCCATGTGCTGCAACGCGGCTCGACCGTGGAAGAAATCATCGATGTGGCCGCCATAGCCGTGGTTGACGCTCAGAGGAACGTTAAGCAGCCAAGCGTGCAACATTCCAAGGCCTCCGCAGCGTGACTTTGGGGTCGCGTCAAAGTCGTGGAAAAAGCGGCTCTGCCGCCTGCTGTGCGGAAAGCCTCTGGCTTTCCGGCGCAGACAGCCTCCCTTCTTCCCCTCGGCTCGGCTGGAAGGCTCAGCCTTCCAGCCGAGCCGAGGGGGTTAGTCAGGGCGGAAGCCCTCGGAAAGGCGAAGCCTTTCCGCACAGCAGGCGGCAGAGCCGCTTTGGGATGCTACCTTTCGGGGACTTTGACGCGACCCTGAGCGTGACTTTGGGGAGCTTCGAGATTTGGACAGGAAAGCAGCAGATTCTGCTCTCTCTTTGCGCGGCGGCGAATCAAGAACAGCCTAACGAAGTCCCTTCAAAAACCTTTCCACGATCTCCGAGAATGCCTGTGGCTGCTCATCATACATGAAGTGTCCCGCGCCCTTAACCACTTCAAAAGAGGAGTTCGGGAAACACTCAGCATAGAGCCGGTCGGCTTTTTCGGGCTGCAAGTCATTATCGCCATGCACTACCAGCACGGGAGCCTTCACGCTCTTGAGGGCTTGGCGATAATCATGCCGCTTTCCCATGCTCATGTACATGGCGTAGACCATCCACCCGCCGTTCTCGGTTATCCCGCTCCCGGCAGGCGGGGTGAGATTCCTGGCGCGCAGAGCAGCCCCGTAATATTTGGGGAATTCGCTGTTGAGTGCCACCAGGTCTGCCTCGCTTTTTGCGAAGATATGGCTGAAGTCGAAGTACCGCTTTCGGAAATCCGCATAGTCATTCTTCAGGTTGGCCGGCAGCAGATTGCCGACCTGCTCGAACAGGTCGCTGTCCTCGGACGGCATGACCACCAAGTTAGCCGGCGCCACCAGAACGAGGGCGTTTACCCTTTCAGGAAATTCTGCTGCATAAAGAGAGGCCAAAAAGCCACCGAATGAATGCCCGATCAGCACGAGCTTTTCTTCTCCGAGGATCTGGCGAATGCGCTCAATATCCGCGATCTGTGCGCCCAGGCCGAGCGTCTTGTCCAGCGCCTTCATGTTTGTGTAGAAGTTGGGAGAGGTGAGCCTGTCAATGGGCCTTGTTGACTTCCCGCATCCGCGCTGGTCGTAGTAATTGAACTTGTAGTTGCCTGCCAATGGCTTCAGCCCCGCCCAAGGATGGCGGATTGGGTACCCCGGGCCGCCGTGAACGATCAACACATTCTTCCCAGTTCCCTCTGAGAAATGATAAAGCTTGATGTCGTTCTCAACGTTCCAGAGGCTGTCCACGCCCGACTGCGCCGGCGGCACTATGGAACTACGGAGCCCTTCCCCGCGCCGAACCATTCCGGGTTCGTACAGGGGCTTCCCGGTAAAGTAAAAGAAGAGTAGTACCGCTGCCACGATGAAGAAGAGGACGATTGCTAGGATGACTAGAACCATTTTCATTGGCTGGCTCCTTAAATGCGCCTACTCCGGAAATTCCAACTGGATTTCCAGGTTTGCAATACACAAGAGATCATCTGGCCGGGATTTTCATCTTGGAATCCCGGCAGGCCGAGATTGTACACCCTGCGGCCTCGTCATGCATCGCTTCAACTCAGCTCCTCATCAATGTGGTCCCTATTACGAAAGCGATTTGGTTGTGGTAGGCTTGCGGCATCGGCGTCGATATAAGTTTTGGGATCGAGCGTTCTTGGGTCTTTGTTCAGACGCATCCCTCGAGGTTCACATGCCTGCGCCAGAAGAAATGTTCAAAATGAGGATTGTTTACACCGTGCCGGGGATGGAGGCGGTTACGGTGCATCGTGATCTTGTTTACAGGACTGCCGGCCAGACGCAACTCAAGATGGATGTTTACTGTCCGGCCGACATGCGGGGAGGTTCGCGAGCGCCTGTAGTCATGCTGGTCCACGGGGGACCCATTGGCATGCCAATGAGCCCCAAGGATTGGGGGGGTTTCGTATCTTACGGGGAGTTGCTCTCGGCCTCGGGACTTGTCGCCGTCACCTTCAACCATCGTTTCTACAGCCCTTCCCATCTTCATGAGGCAGCCAGCGACGTCGCCCACGCGATCGACTACGTGCGCGGCAATGCTGACTCGCTGCATGTGGATAAAGATCGCGTAGGTGTGTGGGCGTTCTCTGGTGGAGGTGTTTTCCTCAGTCTGCCCATGCGCGACCTGCCCGACTTCGTCCGGTGTTTAGTGTCGTACTACGCCGTCTTGGACATTCAGTTGCCACCTCCAGGCAAGGAAAGCGAAATCAGTGAAGAAACCCGAAAGGAATTCTCTCCTTTGTTTCACCTCGCGGTGAACCCGCTCAAGATCCCCCCGATTTTCATTGCGCGGGCTCGGCTGGACAACCCGTGGTTAAACGCCACGGTGGACCGATTCATACATGAGGCAATCGCCAGGAATGCGGCACTTGAAATCATCACGCATCCTGGCGGACACCATGGCTTCGACATACTGGATGACGACGCGAGGTCCCGCGCCATCATCCAGAGGACGCTCTTCTTCCTCAAGACCCACCTCGAGGAACGGTAGCTATCGGTTGCCTGAACGCAGTCAGGTGAAGGCTGCGGTCACAATTGTGCTTCCTCCAAGCGCACTCCGCTCTGCTATACTACGCCGCCCGCCGAAAGCTTTTGCTTGCGCCAGCCCCTGGTCCTACCTGAACGTGATGCCGACGCGAAACGAGAGGTAGTGATTCCCGGGGCCAAAAGAACGATTGTTACTGACGTGGTCTCGAACCTCCAAGCGCAGTGCGGCAAGCTCCTGGAACCACAGGTTGACGCCGCCTCCGAAGTTGCCCGCGGGCGCGCCACGAGCACCGTGACTGGTGGGGGCGTACATCGTGGCGCCGCCGAGCACAAATGGGTCGACCCGCGCACGCGCCCTGTTACCTCGAAAGTGATAAGACACATCCCCTGAAGGCATCCACGCCTGGTTCTCATTCGCTCCCCAATGCACATATCCGAGCTCGGCGCCCAAGCCAACCTTGTACAAAAACCCTTCTCCGCCGAAGCCCAACTGCCAAACGGTGGGATGATAGAACGAATAGCTCATCGAGGTTCCCAAACCAAAGAAGCCATAACCCTGGCCGTGGTACTGACGGTCAGCATCCTGCGCCGACGCGAACATAGGAACCAAAAGTAATAAAGCCGCTCTTGCAATGAGTTTTTTCATGTTACACCCTTCGGAGAGACTGTTTTCGCAGGAATGTCGCAAGCTGGAACTCCCATTCTTGGCCGCCTTTCGGACCGACACGCGAGCTGGCGCACAATGCGCAGCGGTGCGCGCTGAGCGTTTTGGCATGTGCTGCCCGGTCCTACCTGAACGTCATACCCACGCGGAAGGCTACGTAATGGGTAAATTGACTGTAACCGTGAAAGCCATTGATGCCGCCCTGGTGTCGAACCTCCAAACGCAGGGCAGCGTGTTTGATCACCCAGAGATTCACGCCGCCCCCGAGGTTGAACCCAGACTGCGTCGTTGTCCGCTCCCCGTAGTAAAGGCTGTAGCCTCCGGTCGCAAAAGGCTCGACCCTCCTGCGGCGCTTATTGCCGAAGAAGTGGTAGGACGCATCGATTGAACCCACTCCCACCGCTGAACCTTTTCCGTTAAAACTCCAATCGGAGCCCGCATATCCAAGTTCGACGCCCACCCCCAGCCCTTTGTCGATCCCTTTGTCGATTAACACTTCTCCGCCGAAACCGGTGTTGTTCCCACCCACCTTGGTGAAGTTAATGTTCGAGGGCACCGGCTCCCCGGGGAGGAACACCACTCCGATGTATGCCGGATTGACATAGTATTGGGTATTCGACACAATCGGGGCAGTGAAGAAATAGAACTGTCCCTGAACCGAATTGCCGTCAGCGTTCCCTGCCCGGACTAATGCCGGTACCGTGAGCAACAAAGCTACTGCCGTGATGAGTTTTTTCATGTTCTCACCTCCTCCGGTGGGATCGATCCTGCGGGAGATCCCAAGCCGGAGTTTCCTTTTTGGCCCTCCAGGAAGTCATCGGCTTTCAGCCGTCAGCTTTGAGCTACGACACTGGGGTGCTCTTGCTGATTGCTGAAGGCTGACGGCTGAAGGCTTTCAAAATGCACACACGTGCCCCCGGTTGTCACAGCCCCGATCCTGGCGAACGCCAGGCGAAGGCCATGGCACAACTCGAAAACTATGTCGTTGCGTAGTGCGTAATAAGTCGGCGCGTGCCGACCCAAAGATCGGCGGTACTACGGCGAGTGAGCATGCGGACGGCCCAGGAAGTGGCGCAGAAGAATGAGGGCCAGACCGATTACACCAAGCAGGGTCACGCCCGTCCAGAAATAGAACGGAAAGTTCACCAACAGGTAAGAGTGGGGTGCAACGCCGGGTAGCGCGTGGGTGGCCATTAGAAAGTCGCGAAAGTCGCGGGTCTGGCTCGGGTCACCGTTCAGGATGGCGCGCTGGAAAATATACCAGTAGGGCCGATAGGTCAGGTAGATTGTGGCGGAGGAGAGCAACAAACCCACCGCCCCGGCTAAGGTAACCACCGTCGCCACGGGCTTGGCGCGCTGAGCGGCGGGCCGTGCGCCCCGGCGACTGCCGACAATCACGACCGACCCGGCGACCACCACAAGCCCGGAGAAGATAAGCATCATTAGGCCCGAGATCTGCAAAACTGCGGCGTTCCGCCTGGAGACATACCGCCCGAAGACCCATTGCCCGCCCAGCCTTGAGTCCTCTCCCACGGCGGGCGTGACCCTTCCTGCGAGGTAGCCGAAAAGTGCGGCCTCGTCAGCACTCCCTTCCTTCTGGGAAAGCGCCTGGAGTTGCTTGTAGGCTCCTGCCTGAAGGCTTGAGCCCATATGGTGTTCAAAATCGGTATGTCCCTGGGAATCGATGACCAGGCCGAAGCGCGCCACAGCCCAGTATTTTTCAGCCGCTCCCCTCCTGTCGCCTCGGGCTTCGAGATTCTGCCCCGATTGGAGAAGGGATTTCGCGAACTGCTGGGAATCGGAAAATGCGTAGGTCGGCAGGTCAGCCTCCTCTCCGGACAGCAGTTCATACGGATCGTTGAACCGGTACTGCGACACCACCCTTTGGTCGAGTTCCTTCAAGCGGTCCAGATAATCGTCGAACTTCGGAGATGCGAATGCCGCCGCCATGGCGCTCTGCCAAGCCGGGTCCCCTTCCATTTTCTTTCGGAATTCCTTCGGCGGCACCTTAGATGCTTCGCCAATGTGATCGATTTCAATCGACTGGGCCGCGATCAAGTGAATAAGCGCATTCTGCGGGTCCCAACGCTTAAGTTTTGGCACCCACTGGCTAATCTCCGGCAGGTCGGGATGACGCACCGCCACAACCGCGTAAACCCAGATCAGGTTTGGCGCAAGCCGGACGGCCTCCTCTGCCAGTCGCGCGCTCTCGCGGCCATCCCGAAGTCTCGCTGCTGCAAAAGTCAGCCCCTCCAGGGTCATGCCGTGTCTCCGCCCGTTTGGAGAGAGCTGCGAGCCCCGGCTGGCCATGCGACGGCGTCACACGGAATACGTTTTGCCACCCCGCCAGGGAAACTCGGATTCCCTGCCGGAACGGCGGGGCAGCGAAAAACAAAAGTGCCGCCAGAATGCATCCCGCGCCGGTGACCAGCACCGCCTTGCGTACGGAAACATCCTTGGCGAAAAGCCCTGCGTCGGAGGGGATGCCCTGCCCGCGGCGGCCCGGGATAAAGAGGGAGGCGAGGGCGCGTTTGGCGAGAACACTCGCACCGCCGAGCGCCCACATCACCGCCGCCCAAGGGCCTTCCACGTGGATGAGCTCGCCGCGCATCGCTTGGCCCCAGTCGCGCGTGTCCGGCGGCGCGATGCGAATCGCGTATTCCAGGAGCACTGTCGCAGCTTGACGGAGATGCGTTTCCAGCATCGTTGTCACCCACTGCAAAAGGCGGGTTGCTGCACCATCGAGCGCTGGCGCGCTTCGGTCAACTGGGCTCTGGCCAATTCCAATCCATTCGGCGTCAACCGGTACGTGTGCCGGGGCGGCACGCCGTCTTCGGTCGCCACCCAGCGAGCTTCCAGCAACGAGTGCTTTTCGAGACGCATGAGAATGGGGTAAAGCGTCCCGGACTTCAACCCAGTTACACGGCTCAGCTCGTAACCGTAGCGCCAGTCGGTTGGACGCTCCACGAACCTTTCCAGCACCAGGAGAGTCTCGGACGATATGCGTGGAATCTTCACGGCTCAAAGTCTATATATGTAGATTTAGTTTGTCAAGCCTTTTTTCCGGATCGCCTACTTCAGGGATTCTGGTATCATCCGGGCATGTCGCAGCCACATAAAGCACCGATCGCCATCGGCGGTTTCTATCAACGTTGGTGTCCTCCTATTGCTTTTATCTCTGTCGTTGCGTGGGCTGTGTGGATTCATTATTTCAACCCGAGCCTTCCGGTTGGAACCTACGTTACATTTCTCGCGTTTCTGGCGGTGGTTGTGACCATTTGGCCTCCGGAGAACCGATGGAATAAAACCGCTTGGATAGCAGTGTTTTTCTTTCTGATGCTTTTTGAAATCCACAATCTTTATAGAGACAGAGCAGAGCATGATAAGGAGCAGGCGGAGGCTCGCGAAAACGAAAGAAAAGAATTTCAGTCAATTGCAGACGGGCTCAAAGTTGCTATAAATCAGAGCGAATTAGCATTTGCCGCGACGATGAGACGCCTAGGGCATCTTGGCCAATTATCCTCGGAGGAAATTAACGAGGCTACAGGTGGAGATAGTTTCTGTTACGTGGATATGGGTGGGATCTCTGGCGGAGGTCTTATAGCTAACATCGTCCAATGCGGATTCCGGGGCAAGGCGGTCACGATTCCGAGATCATTCCGGTCAGCATTCCGAAATGAAGCCGGGCACGATTCCGGGATGAACCCGGGCGCCGATTCCGATTTCAAGCCGGTCACTTTGAGCC